>ERZ795056.471-NODE-471-length-51077-cov-14.104210_pt1 | contig 51077 bp, 25 predicted proteins | sample MGYA00375140_ERZ795056 | MGnify/ENA primary metagenome ERZ795056 (study PRJEB30185, sample SAMN05720227) | activated sludge metagenome | isolation source: Anaerobic digester | place: USA | collected 2015-03-09 ...
GGCACCATCCGTTTGAAGGATCATCCGACCGACCTGCCGAGCAATACTGAGAAGAAGGAGCTGAAGGACCAGGTGGAAGGAGACCGCGAAAGGATCAGTGAGCTACAGGAGCTGCTCTATGCTTCGGGCAAACATTCGCTGTTGCTCATCTTCCAGGCGATGGACGCAGCCGGCAAGGACAGTTGCATCCGCCACGTCATGAGCGGAGTGAACCCACAAGGCGTGCGCGTATGGAGCTTCAAGGCTCCAAGTACACTTGAACGTAGCCACGATTTTCTGTGGCGGCATTTCCAAGCGACTCCGGAGCGCGGACAGATCGGCATCCACAACCGTTCCCACTATGAGGAGGTGTTGGTCACCCGAGTGCATCCGGAATTCATCCTGGGCCAGAACATACCGGGTATCACACGCACGGACCATGTGGACAAGGAATTCTGGGAGCGGCGGTTCATAGCCATCCGCGCCTGGGAGGAACACTTGGCCAATAGCGGCACGGTGATCATGAAGTTCTATCTGCACATGAGCAAAGAGGAGCAGCGGAAGCGATTCCTGGAACGCATCGATGACCCTGAGAAGAACTGGAAGTTCAATGCCCAGGACCTGGCCGAACGCCAGCATTGGGACGCCTACATGGACGCTTATGAGCACGCCATCGGAGCTACGGCATCGCCACATGCCCCATGGTACCTGGTGCCGGCCGATGAGCAATGGGAAAGTCGCGCGATCGTGGCCCGGTTGATACGCCTTCGGTTGGAGACGCTAGACCTGCGTTCACCTGCCCCCGACCCCGATACCTTGGCCACCCTTTTGGAATGCCGGGAAGCACTGGGATCCGGTAAGGCCTGAACCACACGGGTGAACCGGATAACTTCGCGGCTCCTTTCCATTCCTCATGTACCGTACCCATACTTGTGGCGAACTCCGCCTCATTGACGCTGGCAAGACCGTGACCCTGGCCGGATGGGTCCAACGTACCCGCGACCTGGGCGGGATGACCTTCGTGGACCTGCGCGACCGCTTCGGCATCACGCAGCTCAGCTTCAATACCGAACGGGACCAAGCCCTGTGCGATCAAGCGAACAAGATGGGCCGCGAATTCGTGGTGCAGGTCATCGGCGTTGTGAAGGAACGTGAGAGCAAGAACAAGAACATCCCCACCGGTGAGATCGAACTGGTGGTGACCGGACTGAACGTACTGAACGGCGCCAAGACCCCGCCCTTCACTATCGAGGAGGAGACCGACGGCGGCGACGAACTGCGCATGAAGTACCGCTACCTGGACCTGCGTAGGGCCAACGTGCGGAAGAATTTCGAGTTGCGCCACCGGATGGCCATCGAAGTGCGCAATTACCTCAGTGCACAGGATTTCCTTGAGGTGGAGACGCCCGTGCTGATCAAGAGCACACCGGAAGGCGCGCGTGACTTCGTGGTGCCCAGCCGCATGAACGCCGGGGAGTTCTACGCGCTACCGCAGAGCCCACAGACCTTCAAGCAACTGCTGATGGTGGCCGGTTTCGACCGCTATTTCCAGATCGTGAAGTGCTTCCGTGACGAGGATCTGCGCGCCGACCGGCAACCGGAGTTCACCCAGATCGACTGCGAGATGGCCTTCGTTGAGCGGGAGGATATCCTCAACACCTTCGAGGGTCTGGCCAAGCACTTGTTCAAGGCGATCCTGGGCAAGGAATTCAGCGAGGACTTCCCGCGCATGAGCTATGACGACGCCATGCGATTCTACGGTTGCGATAAGCCGGATCTGCGTTTCGGGATGAAATTCCATGAGCTGAACGACCTGGTGCAGGGCGTCGGCTTCAAGGTCTTTGATGATGCCGAACTGGTGGTCGGTATCAAGGCCGAAGGCTGTGCTGGCTGGAGCCGTAAACAGACCGACGCGCTCATCGACTTCGTGAAGCGCCCCCAGATCGGTGCCACGGGCATCGTGTTCCTGAAGTGGACGGAGGAAGGCTTGAAGAGCACCGTGGACAAGTTCTACACGCTCGAGTATTTACAGAAGTGGGCTGAACGCTTCAGTATGCAGCAAGGTGATCTGATGTGCATCATGGCCGGTGGTGCCGACAAGACCCGCAAGCAACTGAACGAACTGCGCCTGCACCTGGGCGACCTGCTCGGATCGCGCGATCCCTGGACCTTCAAACCGCTGTGGGTGGTGGACTTCCCGCTACTGGAGAAGGACGAGGAAAGCGGTCGTTGGCATGCCATGCACCACCCCTTCACCTCTCCCATTCCGGAACACGCACACCTCTTGGAAAGCGACCCCGGCGCGGTAAAGGCCAACGCTTACGACCTTGTCATCAATGGTACGGAGATCGGAGGTGGCAGCATCCGGATCCACGATCGCAGCATGCAGGAGGCGATGTTCCGGGTGCTTGGCTTTACCGACGAGGATGCACGCTACAAGTTCGGCTTCCTGATGGATGCCTTCGAGTTCGGTGCACCGCCGCATGGTGGCGCGGCCTTCGGTTTCGACCGTTGGGTCAGCCTTTTCGGTGGCCGCAGCGACATCCGCGAGTTCATCGCTTTCCCGAAGAACAACGCAGGCCGCGACGTGATGATCGATGCTCCGAGCCATATCGACGATATCCAGCTGAAGGAGCTGGGGATCGTGGTGAAGGGTTGAGTGCTATTCGGCCTTCAGTCGTTCGAAGAGCTCGGCCAACTCTCCTGTCACAGGATCCGTCAAGGTTCCGTCACCAACTGCTTCCTTGGCCTTGGCAATACGCTCCTCGGTGAGTGGGTGACTGCTGAGGAAGCTGAGCTCCTCGGGCATGTCGCCAGCTTCGGACCCAAGGAGTTCAAGCAATTTCACCATGCCTTGGGGGTCCACTCCTGCAGCGCGCAAACGTTCGATACCACGCGCATCAGCGTCCGTCTCCAGGTTCCGTGAGTAGGACATGTTACGCAGGTTGTCCGCGTTCTCCGCCAACACGCCGACCACTGCGTTCACATCGCCGATGAGCAGCGAGAGGAAAAGGTACCCTGCCATCTGTCGCACCATCATGCGGGTGCTGTGCCTTTCGTGCACATGGGTGGCCTCATGTGCGAGCAGTGCGGCCAGTTGTTCAGGGTATTCCATGCCTTCCAGGATGCCGCTGAAGACCACGATATCACCTCCAGGCATGGCGAACGCATTGACCTGATCGCTTGTGACATAGTGGAAGCGCAGCTCGAACCTATCGCTCAGGTCAAGTCGATCACCGAATCGCTGCAGTACGGCGCTCCGTGCGGTATCCTCATCCATCCCTAGCGTCACACTGCCATAGGCAGCCTGCCCCAAACGTTCATCCACCTCCAACGGAAGTAACAGCGCCAACCGTTCAGCAGTGAAGGGCAACACCCAGATGTAGCCAACGACCACCACGGCCACCAACGCCAGGAAGAAGATGGCAGGTCCTTGGCGAGCGAGTGACAGGGTACGGTCATAGACCCCGCGACGCCCGGCATATTGCATGCGCTTCACGAACGTGGCGATGAAGAGCTTGTCGCGTGTGATGAGCACCTTGCGCGGATGTTCACCAAAGGTGATCCGCAGGGTGGTGTTGGTCCTTTCCCACTGCATGGCTGCGTGTTCCAAGGGCCAATAGGAACGTTCACCGTTCACCTCCACCTCGAGGGAACCCGGTTCGCGTAGGCCCACGCGCGCATCCAGTGGCTTACTGGTGAGCCCATCATAGAGGTTCGCCGGGTAGCTGTTGTTCACAGGAAGATGTCCACGTCCAACAGGTCGCCGAGTTCATCGGCCATGGCGCTCTTGTGTTCAAGTTCGGTTTGTACGATGGCATCGAGGTCCGCATCACCGACCAACTCGATGTTGTTCAATACGAACTTCATCATACGGACGTGTGCCCATGCCAGCCCGATACCGAAGGTGAAGACCACCAACAGGAGGTTCACAACGATGAGTTCGAAGAAGCCACCGCCCGTCGCTGTGCTCTTGAATCGTATCCTTCGGCCTTCGGCGAAACTCCACGAGAGGTTGTTCACGTAGTAGTTGAAGATGTCGCGCTGCCACCAGAACCCATAGATGCCCAAGGTGAAGAGTGTGAGGAAATAACCCTTCAGGTTCATCAGGAAGAAATCCAGGCCATCGCCCTTGTATTCGAACTGCGAGTTACCGAAGCGGATATGACCGATCACATAGTTCCGTAGGTTCATTTGGAACCAGGCTCCATAGATGCCGAACGTGATGAGAGTGAGCAGACCATCACGGATGCAGATGGCGTAGAGTTCCTTCAATTTTCCACGGTAGCCAAAGTGGATGCCTCGCCAACTGCTGCGGCTCATGCGATAGCGATAACTGCCGTGGATGATGAGCGGGATGAGGCCGATGAAGGAAACGAAGAAAAAGAGGTAGCCGATGATCATGGCCGCCAGTTCCTGGGTCATCAAGAGGCCGAAGAACACCGCATAGATCACGACAAAGAGCAACACCGCTTTGATGAACCCCTTGAACATCTCCTTACCCGTGCCATGGAAGTGGAAGGGATGCGAATCAAGCTCGGAATGCTCGTACATGTATTGAAGACGGCGTGCCTTGGCCCATGGATAGTAGAGACCCAGCGTAATGAACGTGAGCAGCCAATTCACGATGAGCACTGCGAAAAGATCACCGCCTTGGCCTGTGAACGAGAATCGCTTGCGCGGCGTAAGGAGTTCCATTGATCATGGTTTGTGGCTCAAGATAACCGGAAGCGTCGTTCCCTCGCGAACACCCTTCGGACACTGGATCCAGGAGGTCGGGCGATCGCGATCTAACTGAAAAAGGTGAACGTGGCAAGGGTATGGGACGTCACAATACCTTGTGCGCTGGATGATGCCACCACACGAACCGAGGCCCCCCGTGAACGCAGGAGGTGACCTCTTCATCCCCGAGATCCGGACCCGATGAGCGACATCTGGCATGTCCTATCGGTCATACTTGTGGTGTTGATCCCCATGGCACTAATGGTGCTCGGAGCTGCGCGTTGGGCCGGGTACCTCAGGGGCCCGGCATCCTTATCTCCAAGCCACAGACGGATGCTGGAGAAGTACGCTTTACCCTATCAACGGACAGCGTCGAAGGACAGGCCACGGTTCGAGCACATCGTGGCGCAGTTCATCGCGGACAAGGAATGGCAGGGGGCAGGGATCGGGGTGGCGGAGGAAATGAAAGTGTTGGTGGCAGCGACCGCGGCCCAATTGTTATTCGGGTTCGACGATGTGCGATTGGATCACTTCGAGCGGATCATCCTACATCCGGACAGCTATCGATCGGGCCGAAAGGGGACCCTGCACCAAGGCGAGGTGCGTCCAACCGCCGGGGTGATCATGGTCAGCTGGGGCGATCTTCTACGCGGCTATGGGAACCCGCGCGACGGGCACAATGTGGGACTTCACGAACTGGCACACGCCCTTTGGTTCGAGCACAAATTGAGCGAGGACAAAGCGCCCTTCCTGCATCCTGAACTATTGCAACGTTGGATCGATCATGCCGATGGCGAGATCGAACGGATCCGGAACGGCAGGAGCCGTCTGTTCCGAGAGTACGCTGGGACCAACCAAGCCGAGTTCTTTGCGGTGGCCGTGGAGTATTTCTTCGAACGGCCTGGTGAGTTCAATGCCGAACTCCCTGAGCTCTATGCTGTGCTCTGCGGTATGCTGAACCAGTTCCCGGACAAGGCATCATTGTCCTGACCAGAGGACCTTACAAGTTCCTTCCGTTCAACACGTCCTCGATCGTTGGAAATGTCCGGACCTACCAGAACACCGTTCCAGCAGGAACTCCTCGTGCTATCGATCCACCCAGGCTGCCTAAGCACCTTCGCGGGATGAACAACCCGGACCGATCGTTGATCGGTGGGGCGGAAATGATGACCCCCGTGATGTGCGGGGTGTTACGGACCTGGTCCGATCGATGAGGGCTTCCCACATCCTGGCCTTGAACCACATGGGACTGGCTTCCAACCCGGATCGGTCGGGTCGAAAATGGAAGAACCCCGCTCGTGCGGGGTTCTCTTACTCTGTTGACCGACCAGGGCTCGAACCTGGACTCTTCTGAACCAAAATCAGACGTGTTGCCAGTTACACCATCGGTCAATTACAGCCCTCAGTGGGGTCTCCCCCTTCCTTAGGCGGGGCAAAATTAACAAGATCTCCAATTCACAAGGGGCTCTCCCACGCCGACTTTGGTATTTTCGCCCTCCACCGCTGGGCAGGTCTCGTCCCGCCGCCTGTCAATATTGCTAACGTATCGACCATAGTCCCATGAGCTTCAAGAGGTTGAATATCATCACTGGATGGCTGGTGTTCCTGGTCGCCGCATGGACCTACATCGCCACCATTGAGCCCACGAGCAGCTTCTGGGATTGTGGAGAGTTCATTGCAACGGCCTACAAACTGGAAGTGGGTCATCCGCCAGGGGCTCCCCTGTTCATGATCCTGGCACGCGTGGCCAGTGCGTTCGTCAGCCCGGAGAACGTGCCGGTGGCGGTCAATGTGCTGAGCGCGTTGGCGAGCGCGTTCACCATCCTGTTCCTCTTCTGGAGCATCACGCATATGGCTTACAAGATGGCCACCCGTGAAGGCGCTTTACTGGATCTCGGAGCAACAATTGCCGTGCTCGGTAGCGGTGTTGTAGGCGCCCTGGCGTATACCTGGAGCGACAGTTTCTGGTTCAGCGCCGTGGAGGGTGAGGTCTATGCTCTTTCCAGCTTCTTCACCGCTGTGGTGTTCTGGGCCATCCTGAAGTGGGAAAGCCAGGCCGACGAAGCGCACAGTACCCGCTGGCTGATCCTGATCGCCTACCTCATGGGTCTGAGCATCGGTGTTCACTTGTTGAACCTGCTCTGCATACCAGCCATCGCGTTCGTTTACTACTTCAAACGGTACCAACCGAGCCTGAAAGGTGTACTGATGACCTTCGTGGTATCGGCGGTGATCCTGGGCGCCATTCAGGCAGTGATCATCCCGGGTATCGTGAAGGTGGCCGGCAAGTTCGAGCTGCTCTTCGTGAACTCCATGGGACTACCGTTCAACAGCGGCAACCTGGTTTATGCAGCGTTGCTCATCGGCCTCATCGTTTGGGGGATCCGTTGGACCCAGCGCCATGAACAGGCCCTTTGGAACACGGTCTTGCTCGGTGTCACCGTCATCCTGGTGGGTTACAGTACCTATGCCATGATCGTCATCCGGAGCACGGCCAACCCACCGATCGACGAGAACAACCCGGAGAACGTCTTCAACCTTCTGAGCTACCTGAACCGCGAACAGTACGGTGATCGTCCGTTGCTCATCGGTCAGTTCTGGGGATCGCCCTACGCCAGCGAGCGCAAGGATGGTGAACCGGTATACACGGCCACCTACCAGGTGAAGAAGGATGGCCGCGCTGTGCGCAACTTCTATGATCGTTGGAGCGCCGCACATTTCGTGGAGCAGAATGCCGGACACACCATCGATCACGCCTATCTCATCACCGACCCGCGCAAGGGTTCCGAGGTGCAATACGACCCGGAGTTCACCATGCTCTTCCCACGTATGTACAGTGCGCAGGCCTCCCACGAATCGGCGTACAAACAATGGAGCGATTTCAAAGGCACGCCGATCCGGTCCCGCGACCGCGAGGGCAAGCCTACGATCATCAACAAGCCCACCTTCGGGGAGAACATGCGCTACTTCTTCCATTACCAGATGGACTGGATGTACTGGCGTTATTTCCTTTGGAACTTCGCAGGGAGACAGAACGACATCCAAGGCCATGGCAACATCATGGAGGGCAACTGGCTCACCGGTGTCAAGGCCATCGACGCGCAGCGGTTGGGGAACCAGGACCAACTGCCATCGAGCATGACGGAGAACCATGGGTTCAATCGGTTCTACCTGCTTCCGCTGATCCTGGGTGTGATCGGCCTGGTGTACCAGATGTTGCGTCACCTGCGCGACTGGACGGTGGTGATGCTGCTCTTCTTCTTCACGGGCGTGGCCATCGTCATCTACCTGAACCAGACCCCATACCAGCCGAGGGAACGGGACTATGCCTACGTGGGCTCGTTCTATGCGTTCGCAATTTGGATCGGGTTGGGGGTGTTCGCCCTGTATGATGCAGCACGGGCCATGAGCCAAAAGGACCTGGGCATGGTCCTAGGCACTGCGTTGGGGCTGGGTGCACTGAAATACCTGGTGGAGTGGGACGGTGACCACAGTATATCCTACTCATTGTTCTACATCACCGCTCTGGGTGGTGGCACTGTCGCGCTGTTCTTCGGTCTGGGCAAGGTGTTGCGACCGGGTACTGTGACCGCGGTACTGGCATCGTTGGTGGGTCTGTCCGTGCCTGCCATCATGGTGGCCGAGGGCTGGGACGACCATGACCGCAGCAACCGCGCACCGGCACGCGACCTGGCCTCGAACTACCTGGAAAGTTGTGCCCCGAACGCGATCCTGTTCACCAATGGGGACAACGACACCTTCCCGCTGTGGTATGCACAAGAGGTGGAAGGCATCCGTACCGATGTGCGCGTCGTGAACCTCAGCCTGCTGAACACGGATTGGTACATCGACCAGATGCGTCGAAAGGCGTACAGCAGCGAACCTGTGCCCTTCGGCATGCCGCAGGAGAAGTACCGCCAGGGTACGCGCGATGTGGTGGCGCTCATACCGCAGGGCAAGGGTGGGTACCGTGACCTGAAGGAGATGATGGCGTTCGTGAGCAATGACAAGAACATGCAGCAGCTCTTTCAACGCGGGGTGAAGGATGCCTACTTCCCTACTGACAAATTCAGCATCCCCGTGGACAGTGCCACCGTCTTCGGCAACGGGACGCTCAGCGCCAAGGATACCACCTGGCTGCGTTCCTTGGATTGGCAGGTGCGCAAGCAAGTGTTGTTGAAGAACCATTTGATGGTGTTGGACCTCCTTGCGAACAACAACTGGGAGCGGCCGATCTATTTCGCGGTGACCACCGGGCCTGACAGCTACATCAATCTTCAAGAGCATTTCCAACTGGAAGGCCTCACCTATCGGGTGGTGCCTGTGCGCACGGAGAACCGCGACCCCAATCTGCAGGGCAGGGTGGCCACGGATGTCATGTACCGTAACGTGACGGAGAAGTTCCTCTGGGGCAACATGGATACGGAAGGGTTCATCTACTTGGACGAGAACATTCTTCGCATGACCACCAACCTGCGTCTGCAACTGAGCAGTCTTGCCGAGGCCCTCATCGGTGAAGGACGTGAGGAGGAGGCCCGTACCATCCTTGACCTGTCTTTGAACAAGATGCCAGAGCGGAACGTGCCCTTCGACCGTATCCTTTTGCCCACCGTGGAGGCCTATTACGCCATCGGTGACGTGGAGAAGGCGAACGCATTGAGCGAACGACTTTTTGCGATCATGGAGGAGAACATGCTCTACTACACCAGCTTGGAACCCAAGTTCGCCAAACAGATGGATCAGGAGATGGCCATCTCCCATGCCGTTATGGGGCGCCTGATGAGCGAGACCAGCAAGGCGGACAGCACGCTGGGCAAGGCCATGGAAGAGCGTTTCAGCACGGTCGAGGAGATCTACCAGAGCAAGTTGGAGGAGATCGGCACCCAGGGCAGGAAGACCTCACGCATGCGTTTCTAGCACGCGTTCGAACGAGCAGCCATGTACCTGGCACGGACACCGGCGATCCTGAAGCCGCTGTTCAGCGACCTGCTTTGGCACATGCCCAGGGAGGAACAGGCCGTGTACCTGACCTTCGATGATGGGCCCATCCCCGAAGTAACCCCTTGGGTATTGGACCAACTGGCAGAGCACGGCGCAAAAGCCACCTTCTTCTGCATCGGCAGCAATGCACGGTCATACCCGACCATCCTTCAGCGCATCCTGGTCGAAGGGCATGCGGTAGGTAATCATACCTGGGACCACCGCCAGGGTTGGGGCTGCCCCGACCGGGCTTACTTCCGCAGCGTTCTGAAAGCTCGCCAGTGGCTGAAAACCGACCTGTTCCGACCTCCCTACGGCAAGATCACCCGTTCTCAGGCCTCGGCGCTCAGCAGCCGTTTCCGGGTGGTGATGTGGGATGTGCTCAGCGCGGACTTCGATACCCGTATCGATGGAGCGCGCTGCACCCGGAACGTCTTGGATAATGTGCGCTCCGGGAGCATCATCGTATTCCACGATAGTTTGAAGGCCGAGCCCCGATTGCGGGTTGCCCTGCCTGAAGTCCTGCGGGCACTGAGCGTTGATGGCTTCGCGTTCCGATCGTTACACAGTGCGAAACCCGGCACCCACCTCTAATCGGTCTTCACCGAAAGTACCTTGTACTCATTGCGTCGGTTCACGGCATACTCCTCTTCGGAGCACTGCACTCCGGGCACACAGTGGTTGAGCGGACGGGTGTTGCCATACCCCTTGGCCACGAGCCGATCCTTGGGAATACCCTTGGCCTTGAGGTGGTCCACGATGGCATCCGCACGTTTCTGGGTCAGCTTCAACAGCTCCGCAGCATCACCTCGCGCGTCGGAATGCACAGCCACTTCGATCACCAGACCCGGGTTGACGGTGAGGCGCTCCACCAGTGCATCGAGCTCGGTACGGGCCTGCGGATCCAGCTGAGCACCCTGTGATGCCCACCGGATGTACTTGAACGGGACCGCTTTGCCGATCTCAATGGGTTCCATGGCCAGATCACGGGCCTCGTTCAGGTCGATGAGCCCCTGCTTCATCCCGATCGTGGAGATGGGTACGCTCTGACTGTAGAACCCGGCACGCTCGATCAGCACCTCGAACTCCTCATTGCTCTGTAGGCGGAAGCTGATATCGCCGCCATCGCCGGTGATCATGCTCTCAGAGAAGAAGCTGCTCAAGTTGACGACGCTGACGGTCGCACCCGACACGAAGCCGATGCGGTCCTTGAATTGCAAGGCACCACGCAACCAGATACCGGCATCAGGCACAAGGTGGATGTCACGGGCCACGATCTGCTGCTTCTCGATGTTCTCGGTGCTCAGGTGCTGCTCGCCATCAAAGCGGCCTTTCAAGCGGGCGACCAGCTTGTACTCGCGATCCTTCTCCACGGAGAACGAGTATTCGCCTCTCACATCGGTCAACGTGGAGGCCAATACCTGTCCCTTCAGGTCTCGCAGTTCGACCTGGGCCTCGATGACCGGCGTCTCATACTCATCATCAATGACCACCCCGGTACACAGAAAGCGTTGTTCCAAGGGGGCAAGCATGGTGAATGCATAGATGTCATCGTCCCCCGCACCTCCTGGTCGGTTGCTCGAGAAGTACCCCTTCTTGTTGCTGGCATCGATTATGAATGCAAAATCGTCCTTCGGACCGTTGACCGGTGCTCCCACGTTCACTGCGGCCGCGAAGACGCCATTGGCTCCCGGATCGGCCGCGAAAATGTCAAGGCCACCCAGACCAGCATGGCCATTGCTCGCGAAGTACAGTGTTCCGTTGGCCGCGATGAACGGGAACGATTCGTTGTAAGGTGTATTGACCGTGGCGCCCAGGTTCTCCGGTTCACCCCACTGTCCGGCTTGTTCGCGGCACACGTAGAGATCGGTCCCGCCAAAGCCACCTGGCATGTCGCTCACGAAGTAGAGATCGCGCCCACTGGGGCTCAGGGATGGATGGCCTATGGAGACCTCGCTATTGTTGTACAGGAACTGTTCCACTTCCCCACGATCATTCCCGCCGATCCTTGCTTTATAGAGGCTGAGTCTGCTCAATCCGTTCTGGCTGCGCTGAGCGCGGCCTTTGAAGAAATTGTTCCGGGTGAACCAGATCACATCACCGGACGCGTTGGCGGATGCAGGCCCCTCATGATACTTGGTATTGAGGGCGCTCAGTGGTAGTGCATTGCTCAATCCACCATCCGTTTCAACGTCAGCCGTGTATAGGTCCAGAAAGGGCTGATCATTGATGGCCGCTCGGCGCTGCAGTCCAATGGACTCGTGTCGGGAAGAGGAGAAGATGACGCGGCCTTGGCCCAACCAGGCAGCTCCGAAATCGGAGAATGGCGTATTGGTGGACACCTGCCGGATGCTGAAGCGATCCAGGTCCTGGGTGAATTTACGCGCGAACCCACTGATGTTGCTTCTTCGCGCACCGGCATCCGTTTGCACCATCTGCAGGTACCGATCCATCCATTCCTCAGCCTCCTGGTAACGTCCGTTGCTCTTCAATGCCTCGGCATAGCCATAAAGGTCTCGTGGTTCACGGTTCAAGTACTTCACGGCTTGGGCGTACCAAAGCTCTGCCTCCTCCGAACGACCGAGTCGCATGTAGCAATCGGCCAAGCGCCGGGTCACATGTTCGTTCACCGCACCCAGTTCGGCCGCAACGCGATAGCCTTCCACCGCCCGTGCATAGGACATCTGCTGATAGTGGCGATCGGCCTCGCGCACATAGCCATCCGCTGCACCTTGCGACCAACCGGTCAACGGCAACACGAGCAGGAACAGGAACAAAAGGTGGCGCTGTCCCATCAGAAGTAGCGGGGTGAGATGGTGCGTCCCTTGATGAATCGCAGGTCGTAGCTCAACATCACCTCATGGGTACCGGCATTGTAGGCCCCCAGCTTGGTGGTGGTGAGATCGAAGGCATATCCTACCGACAACTGATCGTTCACCCGGTATTGACCGAAAACCCCGAAGGCATTGCCCAGCCGGTAGAGTGCACCGAACCAGATGCGCTCCCGCAACAGGAAGCTCGCGTTCAGATCCACCGAGAGTGGTGAACCCTTGACCACACGGGTCATGAACGATGGCTTGAACTTCAGATCGCGGCCGAGATCGAGCACGTAACCACCCATGAGGAAGAAGTGCCGCACCTCACTGCTGGTTGTTATCACCCCAGTACTCGCTGGCACCAGCTCGTTCTCCAACAACTTCGGGGCCGAAAGTCCAACGTAGTAGCGTGGGGCGTGCCAGTACAACCCGAAGCCGAAGTTGGGCATCAACTGCCCTTGGACGTTCACATTGGCCTGATCCGGGTTCACCGTGGCCAGCCCGGCAAGGTCAGCTTGGAAGGAATTGACCCCACCCTTCAGACCGAAGGAGAGCCGGGTATCCGCACCGGTACGGATGCGGTAGGCCAAGTCCAAGAAAGCCCCGGTCTGACGAGCAGGTCCAACCTTGTCGGTCATGGCGGTAAGGCCCAACGCCAGTGCTTGGTTGCGCAGCGGGGTGTGTGCTAGGAAGGTCTGCGTAGCGGGTGCGCCTTCGAAGCCCACCCACTGATGCCTGCTCAGGGCCATGACGGTGAACACGTCGGCACTACCGGCATAGGCCGGGTTGAAGGCCAACGTGTTGAACATGTATTGGCTGTAGAGCGGATCCTGCTGTGCGTGAACGGACGAACGGCCCAACATGAACACCACTACCAGTGCGAGGACGCGACCACTATGTATGACCGCGCGCATCACCGGTTGAGGTAGATATATCCGGTGAGCGCTTCCTCCCCATTTCCCAGATCGAGGATGTAGAAATAGGTCCCTGACGGAGCCGGCCCGGATACCGTTGCTTCAGGAGAAGTTCCATCCCACACCACCGCGTTGTTGTCATAACCGACCCCTTCGAACATCTTACCACCCCAGCGATTGAAGATGATCATGGAATTATCGGGATACCCTTCTATCCCCGGGATCGCGAAGGTCTCGTTCACTCCGTCACCATTCGGTGAGAACGACTCGGGAATGAAAACGGCTTCCTCGAAATCACAGGGAGAAACGCCGGCTAAACGGACGATCTCGCAGCCGAACGCATCCTGCACGAATGCTTCGAAGGGTGTGCCTGTGGGGATGGGTGAACTGATGAAGATGCGTTCACCAGTGGTGGTCGAGGCACCTTCCAGACCCGTGACCGAGTAGGTGTTCGTATCCCCTTCGCTGATGACAAAAGAAACGGTGTAGGTGCGATCAACAGTATTGCAGGTCCGAATGGGCTCTGAAACTTGCACACCTCCGCGCACCTCCACCTTCACCAGGGCGGTGGCAGTGCCGCAGCTTGGCACGTTCACCGAGTAACGGAAGGTGAATTCTCCGGGTCCGGCCTGTTCCGTATTGAAGGAACCTTCCGAGAGTGCACCACTGTTATCCAGATCGGTCCAAGAACCTCCTGATTGAGGCGAACCCAACAGACCCAGGAACAACTCCAATGCTTGGATCGTATCGCATACCACCAATTCACCGTTCGTACCCGCGTCGGCCGGAGCGTTAACGATCACATCGACAACGGCAGTGGTATCAGGACATACTGCGTTCCCTGTCAGGGTGTACCCGTATTGCCCAGGGGTGGATGTTCCCGGAATGAAGACTCCAGAATTGGTCCCTCCGTTCGGGGCTGTCCAGGTACCACCCTGAGCGGGAGAGCCAGGCAGCTGATCGAACAGCACCACAGGACCATCCGTGGCACAAAGCGTAATGGATACATCACCCCCTGGATCAGGATAAGCAGAGATGGTGACCGTTACGGTGCTTTGCACATTCCCACATGCGGGGTCCACCACGGTATATGCGAAGGGTGCCACTGTACCTTCAGGCAAGATGCATGCGTTGAGGTCACCGGAAGGAAGCAGCGCTCCAGTGCCCAACTGATCCGTCCAAGTACCTCCAGGATCCGGTTCCCCCCCTAATGCATCGAAGAGGGAGAACGTACAGTTGGATCCGCAAACCTGGACCGCAGAATCATTACCTGCGGATACTCCGGAGCCGACAACTACATTGACTTGTGCTGAGGTCGCAGCACAAGGACCATTGGCTGGGAACGCATAGGTGAGGACCCAAGAGCCCGCTCCTGCACTGGCCGGGTTGAAGACGTTACCGGTCAAGGCCCCACTGCCACCCACGTCCGTCCATGTACCACCCTCTGTTGCGGTCGGTCCAAGGGCTTGGAGCACATCGACCTCGGTCTGGGTGACACAAGCCTGAACCGTGGCGCTCAGGCCGGCATTGCTGGCGGCGGTGACCGAAATGGTGAGCGTTGAAGAGTCGTTATCGCATGGAGCAGTGCCTGTCACCACATAGGTGTAAGCGCCTGGTGTATCGTTCTCGGGATCGAAGAAATTCCCATGTGCGCCACCTGGGCCGATCCAGCTGCCACCAGCCTGAGGGGAACAACCGAGCAAGGAGCGCATTAGCACCGGTGCTTGTGAAGAGCAAAGACTCACAGTGGCATCGCACCCCGCATTGGGAGCTTGGGGTTCGTTCACTTCGACCAAGGCGATGGAATTGGAACATGGACCTTGACCAGCCAAGGTGTATTGATAGACACCGGGGTTATCGATCGCAGGCGTATAGATCGGGGAATGAGCAACACTTCCTCCAGTGACATAGACCCACGACCCACCTACCTGGGCTCCGGGTCCGAGTACGGTGAACAGGTCAAGGCTATTGTCATTCGAGCACAAGGCAATGCTGGTGTTGTCGCCTGCGTTCGGCGCCTCGGTGATGTTGACCGTTACAAATGCGGTATCGGCCGGACAGTCTCCGATCGCCGCCACCACGTAAGCATAATCCCCAGGACCATCGACGGCAGGATCGACCGTCGGACCATGCGGATCACCAGCTGGATCGAACCAGGTCCCGCCACCATCAGGGCCACAGTTCAGACCGGTGAAAAGGGCGAGCGAAGCGGAATTCGAACAGAGATTGAGGGCACCGCTGCAACCAGCATAGGGCCCTTCCAACACGTTAACGGTCATGCGTGCCGTATCCGCATCACATAATGCCGATGCAGAAAGGATGTAATCGAATCGCCAGGTCGTGCCAGGGGCGACCGCACCTGTATTGAAAACGCCGCCACCGACCAATGCGCCGCTTCCATCAATGTCTTGCCACTGACCGCCTGACTGAGGATCACCACCAAGTCCATTGAACAGGACATAGAGTTCCCCCGAACAGGCATCCGCGGTCGCATCCAGACCCGCATCAAGAGCCGGGACCACTGTCACCAGGACCTGAGATCCGGCCCCGGGACAAGCACCCTGTGCTGGGAATGCGTGCCCGAACAGGTAATTCCCAGGAGGAACGCCGGTCGCATCCCACTCGGAACCGTTCAATGTTCCTTGAAAACTGAAATTCGTCCAGGTCCCGCCAGGATCCGGGGTCCCTTGCAGCGCGGCGAACAGATCGATCCCCGTAGCATCCAAACACGCCGTGACGGAGCCATTGTCACCGGCACTGAGAGCTGGTGTCACACTGATCACCACCTGTGCCGTCCTGTCGGCGCAAGGCGATTGGCCGATCACGCGATAGACGTAAGTGCCAGGGAGGCTGGAGGCCGGGTCGAAGAACGGTCCCACGTCGGTGCCATTCCGGGTCCACGAACCACCGGGATCGGGAGAGCCGTCAAGAAGCGTGAACAGTTGAACGCTGGGGTCCGTGGAGCAGAAGGCGGCCACCGAGTTGAGACCGGCATCAGCAGCTTCATTCTCCACCACTGTCACCGATGCGCTATCACTGACACAGGGTGCAGCGGCGAGCAATCGGTACCAATAGACACCGGTCGGGGAACTCCCCGGATCGTAGGTGCCGCTGAAACTGTTGCCATCGGGACCGAACCATTCACCTCCAGGGTCAGGCGTTCCTCCCAAGCGAGTAACCAATGAAAAGTTCGCCTCGTCACTGCACACCACGATCGCGTTGTTATCACCGGCGTCCGGAGCTTCGTTCACGATCACGGTCACCAATGCGGTATCGTTGGTGCATGGTGCGGTGCCAGCGACCACATAGGCATACACACCGGAACCATCGTTGCTGGGCACGAACACACCCGAGTGAAGTGCTCCATCGGGATCCAGCCAGAAGCCCGGGACCTGAGGTGTGCAACCCAGCAGGGTGAAGAGGCTGACCGGCAGATCATCGTCACAGATGGTCAGCAGGCCATTGCAGCCCGCTTCCGGTGAAGCATTGATCGTCACCTCCACACTGGCTTCATCCAATGTGCATGGAGCAAGACCGGTGACGCGATAGATGTACGTATCGCTGACATCCAGCGTGGGAAAGATGGTACCCGAATGCGACGCGTTGTCGGAGGCACGCCGCCAGGTTCCACCCAATTGTGCGTTCGGTCCCAACAGGGTGATCAGGTTCAAGGCTCCGCTGGTCTCACACAGGGTGGTATCAGCATCCGACCCGGCATCGGGTTGGATATTGACCTGGACCGTGAGAGTGGATGAAGATGCTGCACATGCACCTTGCGCAGGCACGGTGTACCGATAGGTGCCGGGTGTGGTGGTTCCGGGGAAGAAGATCCCGCTCATAACAGTGGTAGCGGGTAAGGGTCCTGTCCATGTGCCGTTCAGGGCGGGCGAACCCAATAATCGGGTGACCATCGAGAAGGGCGCCTCTGTTGAACAGACCGTGATACTGTTGGAGATCCCCGGGCTGGAGCTGGCGGTGACCAATACCTGAACGGTCGCGGAACGGTCGGCACAAGGCGGAATACCCGTTACGGTGTAAGTATAGGTGCCCGGGGAGGATGTTCCGGGTACGAATTGACCGCTGAAAGGTGGGTTGGCAGGTGCTGGCCCCACCCACGTACCGCCTGCATCAGGGGTGCCTCCCAATCGGGTGAACAGGTTCACCACAGTTCCGTTGGAGCAAAGGGTCGTCGTAGCGCTTTGTCCGGCATCCGGCGCCTCGTTCTCGAAGATGGTGACCACAGCTGTATCCCCTGTACATGGGGCTGACGCCGTGACGATGTAGAGGTAGTCACCTGGTTCATCCTCCCCGGGGACATAGGTCCCATCATGCGATCCGCCTCCGGGAGCCCTCCATGTGCCACCAGCCTGAGGCGAGCCACCCAATACGGAGAAGAGCAGGAATGGGGTTGGCGGCACATCACAGACGGTGCGCGAGCCATTCCCACCCGCATCAGCCGCAGGTGTGACCGAGATCGTCAATGAAGCCGTGGCCACCGGGCAGGGGAACAGGCCGGTCACACGGTATTCATAGATACCTTGGACATCGAGTCCCGGTGTGAAGGTCGGCGGATGAGGCTGGCCATTGAACCACCAGGTACCGCCAAGCTGCGGCGACCCACCCAACGAATCGGTCATGTTGAAGGGAGCTCCGTTGGCACAGATCACGAGCGGACGGGAATTCCCGGCAGTGGCCCCTGGCACTTCAGTGACCGTTACCACGGCGATCGCATCGGCACAGGGCACGGAACCACTGACGATGTAGAAGAACGGACCGGAGTTATCCGCCAAGGGATTGTAGATCCCATTGAACATGGGGCCGTTCGGACTCCCTCGGCGCCAGATGCCACCAGGGGCCGGTGAACCACCGAGGAACTGGAACAGAGCCGTTGGTGAAGCCGTACTACAGATGCTCGCGCTACCGTTGGTGCCTGCGTTCGGCTGGGAGACCACGGTCACGTTCACTTGAGCGGAATCCGAATCGCAGCCCAGGATGCCTTGCAAGCGATACCGGAACGTATAGGTGCCCGGTGCTACCAACGTGGCATTCAGGAATTGATTGGTCAGGGCACCGGTCGCGGGAAGGTCCAACCAGATCCCACCAGGTTGCGGTGATCCGCCCAGTCCATTGAACAGGTTGACCTGTGAATTGGTCCTGCATACGGTGATGTTCCCATTGCTTCCCGCGTCCAGCTGCGCCACCACGGTCACTTCCACCTCTGCATCATCGGAAGGACAAGGACCATTGGCGGGTACCTCATAGCGGAAGTCGTACGTACCGGGCGCCAGGGCCAATGTCACCAACGTCGAACCAGTGAGTTGGCCTGTGGCTTGGAGGTCTATCCAAGTACCGGTAGGATCGGGTGTTCCTCCCAAGCCGGTGAAGAGGTCCACAGATGGGGTTCCTTCACACACTGTGATGTCCCCGTCCTCGCCTGCATCAGGTGCTTCATTCACATCGGCCACCACGATGGCAGTATCGTTGACACAAGGCGCAACACCCTCAACGACATAGCTGTAGGTCCCAGGAAGACTTGTACCAGGGACGAAGATCCCCGACGAGGGACCCGATGGGCCGGTCCAAACCCCACCAGCATCCGGATCACCATCAAGCTCATCGAAAAGGTCGACCGTTCCGCTGGTCGAACACCGTGTGAAGGATCCGTCCTCTCCAGCGTCAGGCTGTTCGTTCACTGATACCGTGACCACCGCGGTCGCGCTCAAACAAGGGGTGCTACCAGCTACGGTATAGGTATATCCACCAGGCGCGGAGCTGCCAGGGGTGAAGATGCCCCCAGGCAACGAGGAGCCATTGGGTCGGGTCCACGTGCCACCTGTATCGGGGTCGCCTCCCAGTTCATCGAACAGGGAGAAGGGAGCATCGCTACTGCAAACGGTGAGCGCGGCGTTCTGCCCTGCGTCAGGCGCAGTGTTCACCTGAACCGAAACGAACCCGGTATCATTCACACAGGGAGAAGTGCCAGTTACCACGTAGGCATATTGGCCAGGGGGGCTGGTACCAGGAATGAACGTACCATTGAACGCCACATTCCCCGGGCCGCGCCATGTACCACCGCCGTTGGGGGTTCCGCCGAGGAAGGATAGCAATGGGAACGGCGCATTGGTACTGCACACCGTCACCGTTCCATTGGTACCCGCATTGGGGGCGATTATGCGCACCACTTGCACCACGGCTGTCGCGTTCGCACAAGGGCCTGTTCCTGCCACGGTGTAGGTGTAGTTGCCACCCACTTGCGAGCCTGGCAGGTAAGAACCGGAATGCGCCAGACCATCCGGTCGGGTCCAAGTCCCTCCCGAGCTTGGTGTACCGCCCAGCAAAGTGAAAAGGTTCACAGCGCCTTGGGAGCTGCAAACGGTGATGGACCCATTGGTACCGGCGTTGGGTGCGGTCGTCACCGAAACCGTCACAGTGGCAATGGCATTCGCACAGGGTGCGGTCCCAGGAACTGTGTAGGTGAAGACACCGGGCTGACTTGTTCCCGGAGTGAAAATACCCGTGGATGCCCCCCCCGGACCGGACCAGGTTCCGTTGGTGGCAGGCGTACCACCCAATCGACCGATCAAAGGAAAGGCCACTTCATTGCTACAGACAGAGGCCGTGCCATCGGTTCCAGCGATAGGCTCAGCAACCACGTTCACGGTGACCACAGCCGTGGCGTCCGCACAGGGCGGAGTTCCGATCACACGATAGACATAGGCCCCGGGAAGGGATGTACCAGGAATGAAGGTGCCGTTCATCGCACCCGATGGGCCGGTCCATGTCCCGCCCGCACTGGGCGTACCCGCCAACTGCCCGAAAAGCTGGAACGACGGTGCATTGGAGCAACGCGTGATGGTATTGTTCGCACCGGCGTTCGGCGCGGTGTTGACGTTCACGGTAACGGTTGCCGATGCCGGATCGCACGGTGCCTGACCCGTTACCGTGTAGGTATAGATCCCTGCCGCACTGGTGCCTGGGATGAAGGTGCCCGGATGCGCCGCTCCTCCAGGGGCGGTCCATGCACCACCCGGATCAGGCGCACCCCCAAGCACATTGAACAAGGCGAAGCTGCCATCAATGCTGCACACGGTGCTCGTGGCATTGGTACCCGCATCGGGGGCCTCTCGCACCTGGATGGTCAGTGTCGCACTGGCGTTGGAACACGGGGTGGTCCCGTTCACGAGGTATACGTAGGCGCCAGGAGGATCCACCCCGGGATCGAAATTGGGGCCATGTGGACCACCCGGTCCGGTCCAGGACCCCCCTGCATCGGGGGTGCCGTTCAACCGGCTGATGAGCGGGAAGGTGGCATCATCGCTGCAGACCACGATGGTCCGATCACCACCCGCATCGGGTGCCGCCACTTGTGTGACCGTTACCGTGGCGGTACTTGCTGAACAAGGGGGCAGCCCTTGTACCGTGTACGTATACACTCCGGGTGCCGAGGTCCCGGGCGTGTAATTGGCGGTCACCGGACCACCACCCGGCCCGGTCCAAGAGCCGCCGGAGGAGGGGGAGCCACCCAAACGGGTGAAAAGATCGACCGGGACACCGTTGCTACAGACGGAGAGTGTACCGTTGGTCCCTGCGAGCAAGCGGGGATTGACAGTGACCGTTACCGTGGCGGTGGCCTCAACACAGGGGGGCGTGCCATTCACCGTGTACACATAAAGGCCAGGTGTATCGGTCGCCGGGTTGAATGTTCCCGCGTGCGGGCCTCCGGGTCCGCTCCAGGTACCACCTGCAGAAGGCGTACCACCAAGTGCAGCGAACAAGGAGGTGGACGCACTATTGGAGCAGAGGGTCAGTGTCCCGTTGGTGCCGGCGTTCGGGGGTGTTATCAACGAAATGGTGACGGTGGACACATCCACTGGGCATGGGGAAGCACCCGTTACCGTGTATGTATATACCCCGGCTGGATCGGTAGCAGGGTCGAGTGTCCCGGAATGGGCCGCACCTCCGGGCCGGGTCCATGAGCCTCCTACGTCCGGCGTACCACCCAAGAGCGGCAACAGCGCGACCGAAGCGTCATTGCGGCAGAAGGTGGCCGTAGCGTCGGAACCTGCATCGGGCCCAGTGAGGATGGACGCGGACCAACCAGCGGCCACACCTGAACCATCGCTGGTCCATTCAAAAGTGAGGCAACCAACGGGACCAGTTGACGTGATCGTTGTTCCAGCCAACGAAACCGCATTGGTGCCGGTGGCCAAGAGCGTCCCCGCCGTGGATGCACCATCAAAGACGTTCAGGACATCACCAGGACCGACCGCAATGACCCAAGAGTCGAACCGGACCTGGGACAGCGGCCCGCTGCTCGGGCCACCCGTTGGACAGATGGTGGTGACGATGTTCTGTCCGTTCGCATAACCACCCGATGAACCACCACTGTCCAAGAACACCCCCGCGCATGTTTCATGCACAACCCCATCAATAGCCAGATACTCTTGTGCAGAAGCCGCACTTGTAAGAAGCGCCAAACAGAGCGAGGCTGAACGACCAAGGCGAACCTTGGTGAGAATGGTCGTCGTTGCTTTTGCCACGCGAAACGTCCTTGCACTAAGCAAAGGGCGTGCAAGATACGCGATCTCGAGGGGTCGATGTCAATGAAGCCCTAGATGCACCGGGCTTTATGACGCACCCTGGGTCCATCCTTACCACGTCGGCACCTATCGAGCGCTCGATCATCACCTCCCCCTCATTCCGTCGCTTTGCCCAAGGTCACGGCCAACATGACCTCATGGGTACCCGTGCTATAATTCCGCAGGTTACTGGTGATCACGTCGTAGGAATAGCCGAACTGGAACACTTGTTTGTGCCAGTAACCGATCATGGCGCAGTAAGCATCATTGGTGCGGTACGAGCCACCGAGCCAGAACGTGTCCTTGTATCGGACGGTAGCTGTGAGGTCCACTTTCACCGGAACCGGTGTCACGTACTTCACCATGAACGAGGGTTCCACTTTCCAATCGGTACCGATCAAGAAGCGGTAACCACCCGTCACATAATTGTGCATTTCCAAAGAACTCAGCGTCTGCGTGTTGGTGTCCAAGAATCGAACCTTGTTCTCCAACAATTGGGGTACGGCAACACCGAACCAGTAACGGGGATGATAGAGCAGTAAGGCGAACTGCGCATCTGCCTCCAATTGTCCCCTTAGCTGATCGTCCAAGGCAGGATCTCCGGGGTCGTTGAACTGGATCTTCGACCCGTCCACAAGGAACTGCACCATTCCTCCGGACAGAGCCAAGGAAAGCTTCAGATCGCCGGTAAGGCGGAGGTGGTAGGCGTAGGAAGCCTGGAAACCGGTCCTGCGCGTCGGGCCCACATGATCCGTGTACAAGTAACCTCCCACCCCCATGTTCTTGCCAACGGGAGAGATCCCGCTGAGCATGAACGTACGGGGGGCATCCTGGATGCCGACCCATTGGTAACGATGGGCGCTGCGCAACTCGAAGAAAGGGCGGCTACCCGCCACAGCCGGGTTGAACACGTAGTCGTTGAACTGGTACTGCGTCAATTGTGGCAGTTGCTGGGCGTGCGTCACGTGCAACGTGAGGCCCAGTGCGGCAATGGTCAATAGGCGTCTCATGGCGTGCATGGTTCAACGGATCACGGTCAGCGGACCGGTGTAGGGTTCGGGATATTCGGGATCGTTCAACTTCACCACGTAGTAGTAGGTACCCACCGGTACCGGTCCATTGTTGTAACGGCCATCCCACGGCGTCCTATAGCCGACGCTCTGGAAGAGCAATTCGCCCCAACGACTGTAGATCTCCACCTCACAGTCCGGGAACTGGTCGATCAGGTCGATGACCCACGCATCGTTCCAGCCATCCCCATTGGGAGAGAAGCCGGAGGGTATCACCACATCGGGGAGCACTGTGATCAACACACTATCCGAAGCGATGCAGCCATTGGGTGCGACCACGACCAGGTCATACCAAGTCGAGACCGATGGTGTTGCTAGCGGATTGGCCACGTTCGCCGCACTCAGAGTGCTGTCCGGGGTCCATGTGAAGACCGACCCTTGCGGTCCTGTCGGTGATCCACCCAAGGAGGTCGAAGCACCGAGGAATATGGACCGGTCCCCACCTGCATCAGCGAGCGGGAGTGCGAGCACCACGACCGTTACTTGATCCGTACTGGTGCAGATCCCACCATCGGTCACCGTGAGCGTGAAGGTGTACAGGCCGGCCGCAAGACCGGTCAAGGTGATCACCGGCTGATCGCCGATGACCGTGCCCTGGTCGTTCGTCCAAGTGTAAGTGAGTACACCGGTGCTCAACGAACCATCCAACACCACATCGGGTCCTGCACATGCCTGTTGATCATCACCCGCCACCGCGAGCAGATCGCTCAATGCACCCACAGTGATCGTATCGCTGATGTCGCAACCGTTGTTGTCCGTGACCGTGATGATGTAATCACCTGGTATCAACCCACTGATGTCCTCGGTATTGGCAAAGAACCCGCTGGGGCCGGACCACGCCACGGTGATCGGGGCCACACCACCACCCGCGGTCACGGAGATGGCCCCATCGTTCGCGTTCACGCAGCTTGCCAGAACGACCTCGTCGACCGCCAAGGTGAGGACAGGGGGACCTGTGATCGTGAAGGTGATGCTGGTACTACAGAATACGGCATCCGTGATGACGACGGTGATATCCCCCGGACAGAGCCCGGTCGCGGAAGGGTTGCCTTGCCCGTTCGGTGGCTCGGGGGTCCATGCGTAAGTGTAGTTACCCACACCTCCGGTGGCAGCCAACACCACACTGCCATCGCAACCACCCGCACAGGTCTCCGGATTCACCGTAGCACCCGGATCGATGGGCACATAGGGCAGGATGACAAGGGCTACGGTGGTGTCACAACCGATGGCATCGGTAATGGTCACTGTATAGTTGCCTGCGCACAGTCCGGATACGGTACCAGTGCCCTGTCCTACAGGTGGTTCCGGTTGCCAGAAGAAGGTGTAAGGACCTGTGCCACCGGTCGGGCCACAGGTAGCGGTTCCATTGCAAGGACCGGCACAGGTCTCATCGGTGGTCACCAGACCGGGATCGATAGGTGCACCTTGACCGATGGAGAAGGGCTGCTGGAAGGTGCATCCATTGCCATCCGTGATGGTGACCGAGTAGTCACCGGCGCAAAGGAGATCGATGGCCGTCTGATCCGGCGCGATCACATCTCCTGCAACATTGCGCCACGTGACCACGAAGGGAGCCGTTCCTCCTTGGATGAAGACCTCTGCGAGACCCAGACAATCGCCGTAGCACGTGTTGTCCGTGGTGGCGAGTACGGCTTCCAATGCGGCAGGTTGGGTGATGGTGTAGGTCAACAGTGTATCACAGCCATTGGCATCGGTGATCAACACCTGCCAATCACCCGCGCAGAGATCCTCTGCAGTAGGCCCTGCAGCCCCGTTCGGCGGAGCGGGGTTCCAGAGGTAGGTGTATGGCGCGACCCCGCCTTGAACGAGGAGCGTGATGGACCCATCACATACACCACTACATGAAGCGTTCTCCAGAGTGGGAGTGACGGTGATCGGATCGGGACCCAGGATGAGCACATCCTGAACGATGGTGCAGCCGATGTCATCGGTGATGGTGACCGTGGCCGTTCCGACACACAGACCGGTTACACTAGGGGTACCCTGTCCCGTGGCGGGTTCCGGGGACCATGTGTATTCGTAGGGTGGAGCGCCACCAGCAGGGGCCACGGTAGCAGTGCCATTACAATCACCGAAGCACGCGACCGGTGTCGTGCTGAGGTTGGCCACGATGGGGTCCGGGGACGCCACCGTTGCGGTGTCGATGCTGATACAACCGGTGTTGTTGGACACCTGCACGAAATAATCCCCGGCACAGAGCCCGGTCACCTGGCCTACGGCTTGCGCGATCTCCGTTCCTGTAGCATCGAACCACGTGACGATGCACGGCGGATCGGTGCACACGAAGGACATCTCCACGGTACCGTCACATGCGTCGGGGCAGGAGGTGATGCCATCAACGGTATTGAGGTCCTCCCCTTCCACGTCCGAGATCGGCACCAAGAGTGAAGCTTCGCAGCCATTCGCGTCGGTCACCGTGGCGATGTAGATGCCCGCGCAGCGATCGGTGATGGTCTCGCCGCTGCCGATGATCGCACCGAACGAGGTCCATTGAACGAAGTAGGGCTGTGTTCCTCCGGTGATGGCGACCGAAGCGGTACCGTCACAGGCGCCGCAATTGCTCAGGGTACTGGAACCTTGCAACACGAGTACGCCGGGCTCGACCACTTGCCAGGTGCTGTCCAAGGTGCAGCCGTTCGCATCGGTGAGGGTCAGGGTATAGGAGCCGGCACAGAGCTCGGAGATGGTGGCGGTGCCCTGACCGACCGGAGGTGCGGGAGACCACAGGAAGGTATACGGGGCGATACCACCTTGCGGCACCACGGAAATACTACCATCACATTCGCCAGCGCAGGATATGCCGTTCACTGTAGCATCCATGGACAGAGCGGTCGGTGCAAGTACCAGGACCTGTACGGTGGTATCGCAGCCGGAAGCATCAGCGATGAGCACCGTGTAGACACCCGCGCACAAACCGGTCACTTGCGGGCTGTTCTGACCTCCGCCCGGCTCAGGCGTCCAGAGGAACGTATAGGGCGCAACACCACCGGTGGGTCCCACGGTAGCGGTTCCATCACAGAGACCAGCACAGGTGACCGGGGTGGTGCTCAGGTTCGGAACGATGGTCTGCGAGGGAGCCACTATGGCTTCTGCGAAACTCACGCAACCGGCGCCATTGGTGACCTGTACGGTGTACGTCCCCACGCAAAGATCAGGCACGGACAATTGGTTCTGTGCGATGATGTTGCCATCCGCATCGGTCCAGATGGTCGTACAAGGAGTGGTGCTGCAATTGAAGAACACGCTGACCACACCATTACAATCACCTGAGCAGGTGACCTGACCATCCTCGGGGATAAGGACCTCGCCATCCGCATCGGCTATGGTCACTTGGGCGGTCGCTGTGCACCCATTGGCGTCGGTGACCAACAAGGTATAAGCACCCGCGCAGAGGTTCGTGGCATCCGGATCGGTGCTCACCACCGTTCCGCCAAGCGACCAGGAATACGTATAGGGAGATGTGCCCCCCGTGACGGAAGACGAAGCGGTCCCATCACAGACGCCACACGAGCTCGGCGTTGATGTGGCACCCACGGTCAGCAGGGCGGGTTCGGTCAGATCGAAGGTGAGCGTGATGGAACATCCGTTCGCATCCGTGACCAAGGCGGTCCAAGTGCCGGCACACAGGTCCTCGGCCACCAGCACCCCTTGTCCATTAGGCGGTACAGGGGTCCAGATCACGCTGTAGGAGGCCACACCACCCGAAGCGCTCAAGGTGATGGACGCGTCGCAAGCGGCGTTGCACGAGATGCTGTTCACTGCGGCATCCACCACGAATGGTGCAGGCTCGATGATCAATACTTGCAAGGTGGTATCGCAACCGGACCCATCCGCCACCAACACGTCATAGACACCGGCGCAGAGGCCAGTACCCACGGGAGTACCTTGTCCACTTCCAGGTGCGGGTGTCCATGTGAATGTGAACGGAGGCAGTCCACCGACGAATCCGACCGTAGCGGACCCATCGCAATCTCCAGCGCAGGAGACCGGCGTGCTGGTGATCGAATAGGTCGCAGCCGGAGGCGCCACCACCGTAGCGGTGTCGATGCTCACGCAACCGCTTGCATTGGTCACTGAGACGATATAGTCACCGGGGCACAAGCCGTTCACCACCTCCGTATCGATACCCAACGGGGTCCCTGTCACATCGAACCAAGCGATGACACAGGGCGCATCCGAACAGGTGAAGGTCACCGATACCGAGCCATCGCACTCATTGGGGCAGGAGGTGGTGCCATCGAGCATGGTCAAGGCCTCACCGTCCGCATCTGAGACCGGTACCGCCTGGGAACGCGTACAACCATTGTCATCGATCACGGTCACCGTGTACACGTCCGCACAAAGACCGGTGAGGTTGTCCGTATTGCCGACCACGACACCCGCCGAGTTGGTCCACGTGATCGTGTAGCCCGGTGTTCCTCCAAGGATCGTACAGGTCACCGTGCCCACACAAACCTGGCATTCGCTGGGTGTGCTCTGGGTTTGCAGGATGAGCTCGTCGGGCTCGGTCACCTCGAAGCTGAAGAGCGAATCACAGCCATTCCCGTCGGTGACCAGTACCGTCCATGTCCCTTCGCACAGGTCCGTTGCGGTCGGAGTGCCCTGACCACTGGGAGGAACGGGTGTCCACAAGTAGGTGTAGGGTTGTGTACCACCCTGCACGTTCACGCCGATCTCGCCATCGCAGGCCCCATTGCAGGACACGTAGGTGACGGACCCCGTATTGGTGAACGGGGCCGGACCTGTGATGAGGACCTGTGTGGTGATGCTACAGTTGGATGCATCGGTGATCGTGACATCGTAGACCCCTTCGCACATGCCTGTTCCCTGCGCTACGCCCTGACCATTAGCGGGGATCGGTGACCAGAAGTACGTGTATGGAGCTTGTCCACCGGTAGGACCGAACGTGGCGGTACCATCGCAGGTACCAGCGCAACTCACCGGCGTGGAACTCACGTTGGGGATGATCGGCTCGAAGGGTGGTACCGTGAAGGCGACGGTGGTGTCGCACAGGTTGGCATCGGTGATGGTGACTGTGTAGTTCGTTCCCGCACACAACCCGAACACCACGTTGGTACCCTGTCCGCTACCGGGTGCCGGGGTCCAGAGGTACGTATATCCGGGAGTGGCTCCTGCCGGGAACACCGCAGCCGCACCGGTGCACGCCCCGTTGCAATCCTCGGGTTGGACCACCAGGTTGGGCTCGAAGGGTGCCGGCTTCTCGATGATGAAGTTGATGGTCGTATCACAACCGATGGCATCCGTGATCGTGACGAAATACCCGCCGACACAAAGGCCTGTGACCGCGTCGGTCCCCTGACCAGCCCCAGGTGCTGGGCTCCAGAGGAAGGTGTACGGAGCTACACCACCCGTTGGCGTAACGGTGGCGGAGCCGCCGCACTCATCCGGACAGGGTCCATCCAAGGCCACCAGACCGGCATCAATGCCCGCATTGGGTTGTATGGTGAACGTCACGGTGGTATCACAACCCGCGGCATCCGTGATGGTCACTGACCAGTCACCTGCACAGAGGTCATTGGCCACTGGGGTTCCTTGTCCATTGGGCGGAACAGGGGACCAGAAGTACGTGTAAGGTGCAGAACCTCCCGTGGGTGCCACTTCCGCGGTCCCATCGCATGGTCCATTGCAGGTCTCGTTGGTGGAGGTGCCGTTGGGAAGGATGGGCGTGGGTTCATCAACTGCGATGATGAGCAGGGTATCGCATCCCACCGCGTCGGTGATCTGAACGGTCCAATTCCCTGCACACAGGCCTCCGGCATTGGGGGAACCCTGGCCCGTGCCCGGTTCCGGGGTCCAGTTGTAGGTATAAGGTGCCACGCCTCCCGTGGTGACCAGTTCGATGGCACCGGAGCATTCCCCCGCACACGAGGCATCGGTCACCGTAGGCACTGATACGATACCGGACGGCGTGGTGATCACGAACTGCAAGGTGGTATCGCAACCCGCAGCGTCGGTGACGGTCAATGTGTAAACACCTGCGCACAGCGCGCTCACCGATGGCGTGCCGTCACCCGTGATCGGATCGGGAGCCCAGTCGTAGGTGTACGGTGGAAGCGCACCCGTCACAGTGGCGATCGCCGTCCCATTGCATTGACCTGCACATCCCGTAGGCGTTGTCACCAACGCGATGGTGTAGGGCGCCGCAGGTGCGATCGTGAAGGCGATGGTCGTATCACAGCCATTGGCATCCGTGATCAGTAGGGAATAGGCACCTGGACAGAGGTCGCTCGCAGTGGGAGTTCCTTGCCCAACGGGAGGTGCCGGTGTCCATAGGAAGCTGTATGGCGCCGTTCCACCTGTCACGCCGGGACAGGATGCCACCGCATCGCAGGAATTGCTGCAGGTGGGAGGTGTCACGATGACCGACGCGTCGATCGGTGCTGGTTCAGTGATCGTGAAGGTGAGCGTGGTATCGCACGCGCCGGAGGTGATGAGCACCGAGTAGGTGTTCGCGCACAACAGCGTGGCATTGGGGGTTCCTTGACCCGCACCAGGTGCCGGGGTCCAGAGGTAGGTGAAGGTCCCATTGCCCCCAGTGGTCGTCAGGCTGATGGAACCGTCACAATCACCTGCACAACCCACCTCGTTGACCAATGCGGTAGCTTCGATAGGAGCTGAAGCGGTCACAGTGAATGCGATGGTCGTATCACAACCCACCGCATCCGCCACCGTGAGGGTGTAAGCCTGCGGACAGAGGCCCGTAACGACGGGTGTACCTTGGCCGGTGCCAGGAGCAGGTGCCCACGTGTAGGAATAGGGCGCCACACCACCTCCGGCGATCACACCGGCCGTTCCGTCGCATACGCCTGGGCAGCTCGCTGGCGTCACTTGCAAGGAAAGCGTGATGGGTACCGCGTCAGTGATCGTGAAGGGCACGGCCAGCACACAGCCATTCGCATCCGTCACCTCCAACGTCCAGGTACCTGGGCAAAGACCGGAAGCCGAAGCTGTCCCTTGGCCCACAGGGGGTGCAGGGTTCCAGACGTAGGTGTAGTTCGGAACGCCACCGGTGATCACCGCCGAAGCGGTTCCATCGCAAGCACCGCCGCAGGTCACATTGGTCTGGGTGGGCACCGCGCTCAATGGCGGAGGTTCGAGTATCGTGAAGGTGAGCGTGGTGTCACAACCATTGTCGTCCTCGATCAACAACGTATAATTGCCCGCACACAGCCCCTGTGCGATGTTGGTCCCTTGGCCCTGACCTGGAGCAGGTGTCCAAGTGTAGCTGTAGGGCGGGTTGCCACCAGTGGTCGCAGCGGTCGCACTACCATCACATTCACCTGCACATGTAGCGTCGGTGGTTGTAAGCCCAGGCACGATAGGAGGTGGCGCGGCGATGGTGAAGGTGAGGGTGGTATCACATGCACCGGATGTGATGAGCACCGAATAGGTGTTCGCGCACAGCTGCGAGGCGTTGGCGGTTCCTTGACCCGCACCAGGTGCCGGGGTCCAGAGGTAGGTGAAGGTCCCGTTGCCCCCAGTGGTCGTCAGGCTGATGGAACCGTCACAGTCGCCCGCACAACTCGCATCGTCCTGAACAGCGGTCACCACGATGGGTGTTGGAGCCGTAACGGTGAATGCGATGGTCGTATCACAACCCACCGCATCCACCACCGTGAGGGTGTAAGCCTGCGGACAGAGGCCCGTAACGACGGGTGTACCTTGGCCGGTGCCAGGAGCAGGTGCCCACGTGTAGGAATAGGGCGCCACACCACCTCCGGCGATCACACCGGCCGTTCCGTCGCATACGCCTGGGCAGCTCGCTGGCGTCACTTGCAAGGAAAGCGTGATGGGTACCGCGTCAGTGATCGTGAAGGGCACGGCCAGCACACAGCCATTCGCATCCGTCACCTCCAACGTCCAGGTACCTGGGCAAAGACCGGAAGCCGAAGCTGTCCCTTGGCCCACAGGGGGTGCAGGGTTCCAGACGTAGGTGTAGTTCGGAACGCCACCGGTGATCACCGCCGAAGCGGTTCCATCGCAAGCACCGCCGCAGGTCACATTGGTCTGGGTGGGCACCGCGCTCAATGGCGGAGGTTCGAGTATCGTGAAGGTGAGCGTGGTGTCACAACCATTGTCGTCCTCGATCAACAAGGTGTAGTTCCCGGCGCAAAGGCCCAGTGCGGTATTGGTGCCTTGTCCTTGACCTGGTGCGGGTGTCCACGTGTAACTGTAGGGAGTGGAACCACCGGTGGTCGCAGCAGTCGCACTACCATCACACGCTCCTGCACAGGTCACATCCGTGGTGGTGAGACCTGGAACGATGGGTGGCGGTGCGTTGATGGTGAAGGTGAGCGTGGTATCGCAGCCGGATGCATCCGTCACGGTCACATCCACATCGCCCGCACAGAGACCCGAAACATTCGATGTTCCTTGTCCAACAGGAGGTGAAGGCGACCACGCATAGGTGTATGGAGCCTGTCCGCCGGTAACGACCAGGATCACTGCCCCATCACAACTCGAAGAACATGAAGCGTCGGTGACCGTCCCTTGCACATCAATGGCTGGTGGTGCGTCGATCAGGAAGGTCAGGGTGGTATCGCATCCACTGGATTGGTCCAGGATGTTCAGCGAATAGGTCCCCTGACATAGGCCTTGCGCGTTGGATGAACCCTGACCGGTCCCGGGTGCTGGTGACCAGGTGTAGGTGAACGGTCCGGGAGATCCGGATACCGTGACACCAGCGGTCCCATCGCACGTTCCGAAGCAACTCGCATCAGCACTGATCGTCACCAGATCGAGCGGTAACGGTTGCGTGATGGTGAAGTTCAGGGTGGTATCGCACCCGTTGGCATCGGCCAGTTGTACGGTATAGTTGCCCGCACACAGTCCGGTCACGGAATTGCCCGACAACCCTCCAGGGTTCCAGGTGACCGTCAATACCCCGGTCCCACCCACAGGCGTCACTTCCGCAGAGCCATCACATGCACCGAAGCAACTCGTGGGCGTGAAGGTGAGGTTGGGTGCAATGGGCTGAACGTTGAAGATGAACGTGGTGTCGAACGTACATCCATTGGCATCCGTGACCAACAGCGTGTTCACCCCGGCACAAAGTTCGAAGAAGGAGGAATTCGTACCTGCCCCGTTATTCCAGTTGTAGCTGATCGGGTTGACACCGCCCACGGCGAGCGCGGTGCGTGATCCATCGCACACATCGGCACAGGTCGGTGCGGTGCCTTGCCCGAAGAAGAGTACTCCGAGTGGTGCTGGCTCCGTCACGTTCACCTGAGCTGGACAAGAGATCCCTTGTACCACATCGGTAACGATCACGATCTGCGGCCCACCACACGCAGTTGTCCACGTGGCGGAATTCGGTCCACCGTTCAACCATGCGAACGTGAAGGTGCCGCTGCCACCGCTCACTGTTGCGGTCACTGTGGCATTACAAACGCCGCGGCACTGCACGCCGAACCCGTTGTAATTGCTGGTCAGCTGTGCGTTCACCACGAAAGGTGTCTGTCCCGGGCCCGTGCCGCAAACATTCACATCGCGATCGGCCTGCTCGGGAGTTCGTGTGGGTACGCCCCATGGCACCACGTTACCACCAACGGCCAACACCGACGTACCTGGATCGAGCACCTCGCGCAATGCCAAAGGATCGGGCACTTCTTGCAACCGCACGACACTCGAACCGGCAATGATCCGTTTCGCACCACGCCCATCCAGCAGCAAGCGCCCAGCCCTCAGTTGATCGCCATTGGTGATGAGCGTTCCCTCACGGAGGCGCAATGACCGATGGTCCGCGACCACCAGATCACTGTGCAAGGACCATGTCCCCGATCCGTCCAGCACCACATCTCCATGGATCGGGATGCCGTGCAACTCCACCTCCACCCCACCCTGTCGCTTGATCAATCGTACGTCCCCTTGAAGGTCCCAGCGCACCTCTCCGAGCATTCGCCACTCCCCGGCGATATTGAGCTCTGCATTCAACGGGCCATCGACCTGGACCTGCCCTGCACGTCCATCAACGTGCAACGATCGGCACCAATTGGTCCCGCTGATGCTGATCACCGAAGCCATGGATACGACCACATCCTCGTTCACCCGAGGCACACCTGCACCACCAGGACCACCAGGAGTGAAGCTCCAGCGGGAGGCATCGTTCCATGCGCCTGTACCTCCCGTCCAGTATTTGGTCTGCGCCATGACCACGGCCGACCATGCGATGAGCGCGAGGGTCAGTGATGATCTGGGAATGCGAATGGTCACCATGGGTTCAGGTTCTCCGGTTCTAGTCGAAAGCCGGGCAATTGATCATGCGCTTGTTCTGTCCTTCCTTGCTGCATGGGGTGATGCCCAGAATGATCTCGTGCGTGTTGTTGCCCGCCACGCGTAAACGGGAGGTCGTCACGTCGTAACTATATCCCAATTGGAAGAACTTCATGAAACCGACCTTCATCAGGAACGAGAAGGCATCTCCCCCACGGTAGCCCACACCCAATGCAATGGTGCGCTTCCATTCCACCATCGCATTGATATCCAATGCAGCAGGTGCCCCGCCAGCGAACTTGAGCAGGGCGCTAGGGGTGAAGGAAGTGTGTTTCCCCAGGCGGTACTTGTAGCCACCAGAGAGCATCACATGCCGGTACAATCGTGCATCCACACCGATTCCCTTCATACGATTCCCCAAGGCTTGGTGTATCGCCAGCCCGGCCCAAACCTTACGACTATAGAACCAAATGCCCGGGGTGATCTCCGGAGCCACCAGCACTGATGCCCGGCCCGCGATGGCCGGGTCATCCGGCTCCAACAGGAAGGACTCCCCAGCAGAGAACTTCATCTGTTGCACTCCGCCGAACATTCCGAGTGACATGTAATAGTCCTGTGCCATCTGGATGTGGTAGGCATAGGCGAGTAGGAAACGTGTATACCCCCAATTCCCTGCTTGATCGGCCTCCACGAACATGCCCACACCATGCTTATTGCCTTGAAAAGGCTTGCCCTTTCTACGTAAGGTGCCATGAAGGCTTGCCCAACCGGTGGTCGGAGCCCCTTCGAAACCCACCCATTGCTGACGGAAGCCGAGACGTAGGTCCAAACAATCCTTGCTTCCAGCGACCCCGGGGTTGATGCTGAAATGATTGAACACATACTGCGTGTATTGCGAAAGCAATTGAGGCAATGCTTCCTTGGCGAACAGCAGGCAGCCGATGAGCACTAGTGATCTCATCGGATGATGGAGACAAAACCAGTATAGGGCGCCGACCTTCCAGCGACCTGGTTCAACTGGATGTGATAATAGTAGGTACCATCAGGCAACACGCGTCCATCGTTGGTCCCATCCCAGGGCTCCCGGTAGCCGTTGCTTGAATAGACCCGTTGTCCCCATCGATCATGGATGTTCACCACAGCACCCGGGTAATCAGCCATCCCGGGGATGGCCCATAGATCGTTCTTACCGTCACCGTTCGGGGTGAAGGTGTTGGGCGGCTGGATCAAGCGAAGGACATCCACGGTCACTTGATCCGTGAAGATGCAATCGTTCACGGTGGTGGTCACCTCATAGATCGTGGTCGATACCGGGCTTGCGATCGGATCCGGTATGGCGGAACCACTGAGGCCGCTGGTCGGCGACCATGTGTAACCAACCCCTCCCGTTGCGTTCAGCTGGGTGCTTTCCCCTTCGCCGATGCTCACATCCGGTCCTGCATCGAAATCCACATTCACCACATCGGCGCCAGGACCGCTCACCGCGACCGTGAAACCGCACTGGGCGGTCGCGAGACCCGGGTCGGCGACCCCTGCCACGATCACATAATACACGGTACCAGGGTCCAGGTCCGGGATCGTCACCACGAAGGGCACCGAATCCTGTGTGAGGCATGGATCCCCCGACTCCACAACGAAGGATGCTGGTGTACATCCGTTCGGATTACTGAGGACCACCAGGCTCAATTCATTATCCACTCCGGCGATGACGGGACAATCGATATCGGTGAGCGCAACATCCACGCTACCGCCAAGCGAATTCGTGGTGAACGTGTACCAGAGCAGCGCATCCGTCGCGCAGAACCCGGGCAATGGACCGTTCGCTCCGGTATTATCGCCTTGGAGCGGTTGTTGTGCGCACAGCAACGCTGCCGTGGCACAATCCGAATTGACGGGTTGGGCCTTGACCACCACTGCGTTCAGCAGCATGAGAAGGAGGATGATCCGGTTCACAAGCAAGGACCATCGCGCAGGTGTGCACGAACGGCAAGGCCGAAGGTAGACCCGTGCTCAAGCGCGGATGGAGCGGCCTGCACGCACTTTCACACAGCGAACTGTTAGATGGAGGCCATACCACTTGAGCGCAGTGCGGACCGGATGGTGACCCCACCAGGAGTCGAACCTGGATCAAGAGTTTAGGAAACTCCTATTCTATCCATTGAACTATGGGGCCGGATAGCGGCGGCAAAAGTAGCAGGGTAAGGGCAACACCACAGGCGTGAAGCTCGCAAACCCGAGAACCGTGACTTTTCGGTCGGCACGCGTTGAAAACCATCCCAAGGCAAAAAGGTGATGACCGCGTCGTTCTGTTACCTTCAGGCACCAAAACCAACGCTCATGCACCTTCGACCACTGCTCTGGCTCACCCTCGGACTTGTGCTCAACGCATGCCAACGCGATGAACTACTACCTGCGGACGGTCCCCAAGGACCGGTTCTGTTGCAGAAGGCCGAACCTGCACAGGCACCCGTGGGCGACCCACTGGACCAGGCATCACTGGACCGCAGCGTGGTGGGCATGCTCGAGCAACGCAACGACTTCCGCTGGGACTGGGTGGACCTACACACCTTATGGAGCGCCCTGCAATACAACGATCACAGCCTGGCCATCGGCTATCGGCCAACCGGGGTCGGGAACGTGGACGATGACCTCCACCGCATCGATGCGCGCAGCGGAGCCTGGAAGGAAGTGCATGATGCCCTGATCGTCCGCGTGCTTGAACTGCTCAACCGAAATGGTCAACGGGTGGAGCTGCGTGATATCCTGGTGGAGGACGATCCCGTGCTGCCCATCATTACACTGCGCATCACCGACAAGGAAGTCCTCACCGCACTGTACAACCTGGAGAACGTGCGCTACCTCGAACCACTGGACTACTGGCCGGCCGCAGGAAGCGATGATGGCCAGCGCAGCACTAGCGGCTGCTCCCCTTCCACCACCGCGGTGAACAGCGCGGACATCACCACTATCACCCCGAACGCGCGCCTGCCATGGAACTTCACCCTTCACAACATCCCCGCCGCTTGGAACACCGCACAAGGCGCGGGCATCACCGTGGGCATGATCGACGCGGGCCTCAGCAGCGCCCAGTCCTTGTTGGCCTCCGACCTCAACAACGGCTTCAGCAATGTAGGCCGCAGCCTCACCACCGGATGGACCTTCGGAAGCAGCGCCTACACCAGTTGTACGCACGGTAACAGTATGGCCGGCCAGGCTATAGGACCACGCAATGACCAGGGTGCCACCACCGGTGTGGCTTACCAGAGCAGCCTGCACTTCGTGCGAGGCTGTGAGGACGTGGTGTTGGACGGCAGCAGCGAACGTACCGGCGTGAAGAACGCATTGGTGGCACTGGGCAACAACACCGCGGTACGCGTCATCAGCATGAGTATCGGTACCCCCTTCAGCAGCAGCGTGCTAAGCGATGGGGTGAACTATGCGCACGGCCGGGGCAAGATGATCATGGCGGCGGCCGGAACCAGCTTCAGCTGGACCAGCTGGTGGGGTGTGGTCTACCCAGCAGCGCTCAGCAAGTGCGTGGCTGTTACCGGTGTGAAAGAGAACGGCAACAAGTGCTCCAATTGCCACGATGGATCGCAGGTGGACCTCACCATCGTGATGGAGCGCAACAGCAACAGCTCGCGCAACAGCCTCACCCTAGCCACCAGCGGCAGCAGCCCTACCTACATCGGGGGAAGCAGCAGTGCCACGGCAACCGCTGCCGGTATCGCCTCGTTGGTCTGGAGCGCCAACCCGGCGCGCACCCGCGAACAGGTGTTGCAATGCCTCACCAGCACCGCGCAATTCGCCACCAACCCGAGCAGCAGCAAAGGCTTCGGCAACATCAACGCCGCTGCCGCCGTGAACTGCGCGCTCGCCAACTGAGCACCTTCACCACAACGGTCAGGGCCGACATCCTTCCGGGGCTGTCGGCCCTGCCGATATTTGCCCCCCAGCACACGCATCCATGACCAAGGCCCGCATGAAGAGCGCCATTGCCCCACCGCAATGGACCACCGCGAAGGAGTTCACCGACATCACCTACCGCAAGAGCGGCGGCGTGGCCCGCATCGCCTTCAACCGGCCCGAGGTGCGCAACGCCTTCCGTCCGCATACGGTGAGCGAGCTCATCCAAGCCTTCCACGATGCGCACCAGGACACCCGCATCGGCGTGGTGCTCTTCAGCGCTGAAGGGCCCAGCCCGAAGGATGGAGGATGGAGCTTCTGCAGCGGCGGCGACCAGCGTGCACGCGGCCACCAAGGCTATGTGGACGAGAGCGGCATGCCACGCCTCAATATCCTGGAAGTACAGCGCATGATACGCTTCATGCCCAAGGTGGTGATCGCTGTGGTGCCCGGATGGGCCGTGGGCGGCGGGCACAGCCTGCACGTGGTGTGCGACCTCACCCTGGCCAGCAAGGAACACGCCGTGTTCAAGCAGACCGATGCCGATGTGACCAGCTTCGACGGTGGATACGGCAGTGCCTACCTGGCCAAGATGGTGGGCCAGAAGCGGGCCCGCGAGATCTTCTTCCTGGGCCGGGACATCGATGCGCAGCGTGCTTACGAGATGGGCATGGTGAACGCCGTGGTGCCGCACGCCGAACTGGAGGTCGTGGCGTGGGAATGGGCGCAGGAGATCCTGGCCAAATCACCTACCTCCATCAAGATGCTCAAGTTCGCCTTCAACCTGACGGACGATGGTATGGTGGGACAACAGGTATTCGCTGGCGAGGCCACGCGCTTGGCCTACATGACCGAAGAAGCGCAGGAGGGCCGCAACGCCTTCTTGGAAAAGCGTAAGCCGGACTTCTCGCGGATCAAGTGGATACCGTGAAGTGCACCCTCGCCATCCCTTGGCGGTGTCTCTCCCATATGACTGCACTGGGAATCGCAAATGCCACGACGCTGAAGCCCTTGGCTTGATCGGCCGCTTGTTCAGTGCCAAGTGGAACCGACAAGGACAGCTATTGGGTCCGGATCACCATGAACTGCGTGCCGATGACCCTCAGTTCGGCACCAGGCATCCGTTGAACGAAGTCCCGTACTGCGCGATCCACGGGCCGTTCGCCACCCAATCCCGGGGCGGTCCAGTTCAGGTCATCCCCGCATAGGGTCCCGCCTTTCTTGATCTTCGGGTAGTAATTCACGAGGTCGCTCATCACACCGTCGTAGTAGTGATCGCCGTCGATATACACCCAATCGAAGAACGCATCTTTGAAGGTGGCCGCCGCCTCTGCCGAGGTCGAGCGATGTATGAAAACCTCACGTCGCTCCTTTAAGGTATTCACCACTGCGTCATGTATCACGTCCATATCGCGCTGTTGTTTCGCGACCGCACCACCGTACCAACAATCCTTCTTGTTGGGGAAGAACCGCCAAGGATCGATCAAATGCAGCTCCTTCGGCTGAAGTGCCTCCAGAAGTTGACCACTGAACGCTCCCTTCCAAACGCCGACCTCTGCACCCACCGAGCCTTTCGACAATCGAGCGACCAATGCTCGACGATCCCTCGCCCAACGCCAATGAGCGAACCGGTTCAAGGGCACCAATAGCAGTTGTTTCAGTTTCAACATGGTTCGTGGATCTGCGTGGGTTACGATCGGCGGCCAAAAGATACCCTTTGCATCGATGAAGTAAGATCATCCCCTGATCAGAGCGGTCCACGATGCTAAGCAGCGTGGTTCCAACAGGTCACCAACACATCATCCTTCAAATTACAACCAATGTTCTGCATGCATCGCTGCGCCCATTCACCGCACCTCGCCCCCGGGCGTTACGACGTCCTTGGGTTGCATAAAGACCAATTTGCCACTTGCATCCTCGGCCATCAGCACCATGCCCTGGCTCTCCACACCACGCATCTTCCGGGGCTCCAGGTTGGCCACCAGCACCACCTGCTGACCGGGCAATTGCTCGGGCGCATAATGCATGGCGATACCGCTGACCACCGTGCGGGGTGCAGCTTCACCCAGGTCGATCGTCAGCTTTAGCAGCTTGTCGGACTTGGGCACGCGTTCCGCAGCGGTGATCGTGCCCACGCGAAGATCCAGCTTCGCAAAGTCGTCGAAGGAGATGTTGGGCTTGGAACGTCCATCAGGTGACCCGTCTGTTGCTCCAGGAGCAGCGGCAGGGGGGGCCTCCGAAGGCGCGTTCGCATGCAGCCGCTCGATCTCCGGCTGGATCTCCTCATCGGTGATCGGTTTGAAAAGGTGCTCCGCAGCTCCGAGCACATGTCCGGGGCCGATGCGATCACTGCGCAACGCATCCGCCCAAGGCGCAGCGTCGATCCTCAGCATGCGACGCAAGCGTTCGGAGGTGAAGGGCAGGAAGGGTTCAAGCACGGTGCTCAGTGCGGCGGCCACATTGAGGCTGTTGCCCAGGATGGCGCGTGTGCGGTCCGGATCGGTCTTCAGCAACTTCCACGGCTCGTTATCGCTGAGGTACTTGTTGCCGGCCCGCGCCACGTTCATCGCCGCGCTCAAGGCATCGCGCAAACGGAACGCATCGATGGCACGTACCACCTCCTCCGCGTTGCCGTGTACGGCGCTCCACAGCGTCAGATCATCTGGGGTCGCAGTACCCGGTGCAGGTGCCTTGCCCTCGTAGAACTTGTGGCACAGCACCATCACCCGTTGCACGAAGTTGCCGATGATGGACACCAGCTCACTGTTGTTCTTCTCCTGGAAGTCCTTCCAGGTGAATTCACTGTCCTTTTGTTCCGGGATGATGGTAGCCAGGCAATAGCGCAATTCGTCCTGCCGGTGAGGCCAGCGTTCGATATATTCGTGCAGCCATACGGCCCAATTGCGGCTGGTGCTGATCTTCCTCCCTTCAAGGTTGAGGAACTCGTTGGCCGGCACGTTTTGCGGTAGCACGTAGCCACCGTGCATCTTCAGCAGAATGGGAAAAATGATGGCGTGGAAGACGATGTTGTCCTTGCCGATGAAGTGTATCAAGCGCGTGTCGTCGGCCTTCCACCACTTTTCCCAATCGGTGGGCTGACCTTGAGCCTGTCGAAGGGCGGCCCAGTGCTTGGTGGCGCTGATGTATCCGATGGGCGCGTCGAGCCAGACGTAAAGCACCTTGCCGGCCGCGCCGGGCAGCGGTACCGGTACTCCCCATTCCAGGTCACGTGTCATGGCGCGGGGTCGCAGACCGTCCTTCAACCAACTGTTGCACTGCCCCAGAACGCTCGCCTTCCACTCCTTCGGGTCATGGTGCGGTTGGCCATCCAGCACGCCTGTGTTGATCCAGGAGTCCACCCATTGCTGTGCCTCATCCATTCTGAGGTACCAGTGCCGGGTGGGCCTCAATACGGGTTTGGCACCACTCAGAGTGCTTCGTGGATCCTTCAGTTCCTTGGGGCTCAATGCACTACCACACTTTTCGCATTGGTCGCCGTAAGCGTCAGGGTTACCGCAGCTCGGACAGGTCCCCATGATATAGCGATCGGCCAGGAACTGTTCAGCTACCTCATCAAAGTACTGCTGCTCCTCCTGCACGTTGAAGGCACCGTTCTCCAGCAGCTTCAGGAAGAAGCCCTGCGAGGTCTCGCGGTGCAGGTCGCTACTGGTACGGTCATAGATATCGAAGTGGATGCCGAAGTCCTGGAAGGCCTGGCCCATCAGCACATGGTATTTGTCCACGATGGCGCGGGGGGTGGTGCCCTCCTTCATGGCGCGCATGGTGATGGCGGCGCCATGTTCGTCGCTGCCGCAGATGAAGAGCACCTCCTTGCCGCGCTGCCGCAGGTTGCGCACATAGATGTCCGCAGGTAGGTAGGCCCCGGCGATGTGACCGATGTGCAAAGGCCCATTCGCATAAGGCAGGGCGGCAGTGACGGTATGGCGCGTTGGTGTTTTCACGTGTTGAGCAGCGTCGAAGGCCGAACGGTGTCGGACAGGCGCGAAGGTACCGGGTGCCAATGATCCCAACCGAGTACCGATCTTGGCACCCGATCTGTTGCATCCCACAACACACCGCCAAATCATGCCTATCCATCGTTCCTTGCTCCTAGCGTTGCCGCTACTCCTTCAACCACTCGCTGCCCGGTCACAGGTCTTCCAAGAGGGCCAGCATGCTCTTTCGGTCGGCTATGGAGTTGGTTCTTTCATCAGTGCCATCAACGCTTCTTTCGATGGCTTCACGGACGTGAGTACGACCACCACCGGTCCGATCTACTTCAAATACGAATATGGTATCACCGAGGATATCGGACTCGGTGTGAACGTGGCTTATGGCACGAACCAATGGAAATACCGTTACACGTCCATCGATGAGAACGGCAATGACGTGTTCTACACGGAGACCACAGACCGGACCCACTACAGTGTGCTGGCCCGATTGAACTTCCACTTCGGGAATGAGGAGAAGTTCGACCCGTACATGGGCTTCGGCATGGGTTATCGGAACTCCATGTGGTCATCGGATACGGACAACCCATTCGGCACCAGCGGCGTTTCGTTGAGCGGCCTGTTCCCCTTGGGCATGGAACTGACCATCGGAGCGCGGTACTTCTTCACGGACAACATCGGCCTGTATGCCGAACTGGGTGCTGCTAAGACGGTGGTGCAGGGTGGCCTTGCGGTGAAATTCTGATCGCCAGGCCCGAACTTTGGGCCTTATGCCTATCGTCACTCCTCCCTTCCTGCGCCCTGGCGACACCATCGCAGTGGTCCCAACGGCACGTGCGATCACAGTGGAAGAGCTACAGGATGGCATCGCGTTGGCTGAAGGCTGGGGCTTGAGGGTGCGGTTGGGCAGCGGAGTTGGACGGAAGCATTTCCAACAGGCCGGCACCGGTGCAGAACGTGCGGCGGACCTCCGATCCGCCCTGAACGACCCCGAAGTGAGGGCCATCTGGTGTGCGCGTGGTGGCTATGGTACGATCCACCTCATGGACCACTTGGATCTTTCCGTACTTAGGCATGACCCCAAGTGGATCATTGGCTTCAGTGATGTAACGGTGCTTCACAATGCGCTGAACAACTTGGGGGTCGCTAGCCTGCATGCTCAGATGCCACATAACATCAGGGCGAAAACGAAGGAATGCAGGGAAAGTTTGAGAGCTCTGTTGATGGGAGGAGGGTCGCTCATGGAGAATGGTGACGGAGTGGACCACCTGTTCGCCGACGATCGTTCACCTTTCACGCGTGTGGGCCACTGTGAGGGCGTTCTGGTTGGAGGCAACCTCTCCTTGCTGTACGCCCTGCGCGGCACACCCTACGACATCGACCCGCGCGGCAAGATCCTCTTCATCGAGGACCTGGACGAATTGCTTTACCACTTTGACCGCATGGTACAGAACCTACGTTCGTCGGGCTGGTTCAAGGACTTGGCAGGTCTCGTCGTAGGCGGCATGAGCGATATGCGTGACAAGGATCCGGCAGACCCTTTCGGCAGGACCGCCGAACAGATCATCGATGATGCTCTGGGTGATGTGGACTATCCTGTTTGCTTCGGCTTTCCTTCCGGCCATATCGCTGACAATCGCGCTCTGATACTGGGCCGAAAAGCCAAGCTCAGCGTCACCCGTTCGGGAGTAAAGCTGAGCTTTGCAGGGCTTGATGACGACGCGGCTGGCGTCCTATGACCGATCAGTTCCTTTCGAACTTGTTGTAACCGGCCGGGATCTCGAACTGGGTAGGCTTCTGGGCGGCTTTGGTCACCCTCGTGACCTCGAGTCGGCTCACCTCGGCACCATCCATCTTCTGTTCCACTCCGAGCATGGGGAATACGCCACCATTGTCCTTCACTTGCAGGAAGAACACGGCCTGCTCATCCTTGCGGTTGAGCGTCTCCAAGAGGGGCACGAAGAAACTGAATTCATCCGCCGCCACCCAGTAGGTGATCTGGCGGTCCTCCTTGGGGCTCTTCACCAGCCACTTCTCACACTTGTACCCAGCGATATCCTTCATCTCCGAGGTCTTCTGAACGGTCACCACCACATCCTTTGGAAGTCGCATGTTGGGCACGTCCATATAGAGTTTTCGCTCAGGGCTGATCGCGGTTACCGTCTTGTCGCGTGTGTCGACAAGCATGATCCCTTGAACCTCACCCCGTGCACCGATCTCCTCGATGCGGACACGATCGCCTTTGACGAAGTACTTGTAGCTGGTCACCACCGGACCTGTGGTCTTTGTGAATTCCACCACACCTTCAAAGGGTTGGGCATGAACAGCGAGGGCCATCAGGCCAGCGGCCAGGGCTATCGAGCGGAAAAAGGTCGGTACGCTTTGCATCTTTCGTTCGCGTTTCCCAAGGATTGGCTGAAAAACCCTCAATTTTAGGCCTTCAACGGTGGCGTACCGGATAGGTTACGTGCCGTTCTTTCCACAGATGGCTGAGCACAACGTTACGGGCGCCCTTGGCGAGCAATTGGCGTGCCGCTTCCTGGAGGAGGCCGGTCTGGAGGTGATGGAGCGCAACTGGAAACACGGCAGGCATGAGCTCGATATCATCGCACGCACAGCCCGGGAGCTGGTGATCGTGGAGGTGAAGACCCGCAGCAGCGACCAGCACGGCCAGCCCGAGGAGGCCGTAAAAAAAGGAAAGCGGGGACGCATGATCCAGGCGGCCAATGCCTATGTTCAGGTCACCGGCATCGAGCTTCCCGTGCGGTTCGACATCGTCAGTATCATCCTCCATCCGAGCGGGAAGCCCTACATCCATCACATCAACGACGCGTTCTATCCCACCACCCATGACCGACCGTACTGACCGCAGCAAGAAAGGCGGCAAGAAAGGCCCTGCACGCAGCGCCCGACCTGCATCCGGCACTGAACGACCACGTTCCTCCCGCGCAGGTAAACGACCTCCTGCAGCCGAACGCGACGGTTATGACGGCCCGAAACGATCAGGACCATCCAGCGGACCCCGTAAGAGAACCGATCGGCCCGATAGCGAACGATCCACCTCCAACAGTGGCTCCCGGCCTGGCAGTGCTTCAGGCACCGGCTACGGCCGATCCACAGGGAACGACCGTCCCTTTGCCAAGGGAAGTTCCCGCCCAAGTGGTGGTTCACGAGCACCATTTGGCCGAGCATCACGCCCGGGTGCAGATGACCGACGTACGAAGGAGGACGGTCCGCAAAGTGGTCCACGCACTGAGCGCGGCACTGGGCGCGGTCAGGGAGCACGGCCGGGTGGAACCGGTCGCTTCAGCGAACGGCCCACGCGGGATGGTGAGCGAGGGCCTCGTAGGGAAGGCAACCCGGAAAGGCGTGGGGAACGTCCCGGTGGAGGTCGTCCGGGTGCTCGGACCGGATCGGGCGGACGTTATTCCGAACGGCCGGTACGTGAAGGCGATGGAGGTGTGGAGGGGCGCACGGAACGTGGCCCAAGGAGTGCCGGTGGAGACGCCTCGCGTTACACGGGGCGCGGTCCCAAGCCTTACATCAAACGCACCGAGCGAAAAGGTCCTCAGCGAAGCAAACGGAGCGTGGGCACCGGAGGTGAACCTGCACCGGAGGGCTTGATGCGCCTGAACCGCTACCTCTCTCAGAGCGGTGTGGCTAGCCGGCGCGAAGCAGATGAACTTATCAAGGCTGGTGTCGTATCCGTCAACGGTGTCATCGTCACCGAACTCGGCACGAAGGTGTACCCAGCGGACAAGGTGCACTATGGTGGTCAGCGCCTGAGCATGGAGAAGCATCGTTATGTATTGCTGAACAAGCCCAAGGACTTCATCACCACCACGGACGACCCCAATGACAGGCGTACGGTGATGCACTTGATCGCCCAAGCTTGCACCGAGCGGCTATATCCCGTGGGTCGATTGGACCGACACACCACCGGGGTGCTACTGATGACCAACGATGGGGACTTGGCCAAGAAGCTCACCCACCCCAGCCATGGTGCGGAGAAGATCTACCATGCCACGTTGGACAAGTCGGTGACCAAGGCACACCTGAACCAGCTGGTGGAAGGTCTGGAACTTGAGGATGGGTTCGCACAGGCTGATGAAGCGAGCTACGTGGATGGCGCCAGCAAGAAGGACATCGGGCTGAAGATCCATATGGGTAAGAACCGGATCGTTCGGCGCATGTTCGCTTCGCTTGGTTATGATGTGGTGAAGCTGGACCGGGTCATCTTCGCTGGTCTCACCAAGAAGGACATCCCGCGTGGAAAATGGCGTCACCTGACAGAGAAGGAGATCTTGTTCTTGAAGAAACGTAAATAGCGTTCCGTTGGTCCGACGCACGCGTATGAGCAAACCATCCATCACAGCGCGGTCGGGACATCGTATGCGAGCACTGACAGGCATCTGTCTGGGTGCTTTGATCCTCTGTGCACCAGCATTCTACAACGGTGCACCGTTGGTCTACTCGGACACATCCACCTACCTATCCTCCGGATTCGCGCTGGAGACCCCGTTCGATCGGCCCATTGGGTATGGACTGCTACTTCGCCTGACCAGCTTGAACGGAATTTCACTCTGGTTCTCTGTTCTTGCACAGGGACTACTGATCAGCTACCTCTTGTGGGTCCTTATGGGTTGGTTACTCCGTTCTGCCTCAATATCCCGTCATCTGAGCTTGAACCTGCTTCTTGCCGTGGGCACTAGCCTGGCATGGACGACCTCTCTCCTGATGCCGGACCTGTTCACGCCGACCATGGTATTGTGTTTCATCGTATTGATTACGGCTCCTCTTGGAAAGGCGGATCGCATAGCGCTTTACATCCTATACGCTATCGCCTGTATCACCCACCTCTCTCATCCTCTGTTCGGGATCCTGTTGGTGACCGTAGCAGGTATCGTCAGGATCCTCCTACCAGAACGTGTTCGGCCCGACCTGAGTGGGCGCGCGTTGCTCATCATCCTGGTCCTGAGTGCGTCGAGCTGGCTCACCATGGGCTCTGCACTGTCGAAATCACGTCCCATCTTCTTCATGGGAGCAATGGCCGAGCACGGCGTCCTGAGCCGATACCTTGAGGAGCATTGTCCGTCCGAGCTTAGGCTCTGCAGCTTCAGGGGTGTGCTTCCCATGCCGGGGTACGCGTTCGTCTGGGACCAAGCAGGCCCTGTGCAGCAGCTCGGGGGATTCTCAAGCTGTCGCGATGAGTTCCAGGCCATCATTCGAAATACGCTTTCCGAACCACGCTATTGGTTGCTACATCTGAACGCATCGGTCAGGGCCACTTTCCAGCAATTGACGCGTTACGCGATAGGCGATGGACTTGGACCTTTCGGTTCAGGAACCGAATTGGCGGAGCGCATGGCGGCTCACGTGCCGCTGAGCCATCCAACCCATCTCACCGCACGCCAACAACGGAATGACCTGTCCGCACTGGATGCCATGAAGTCGGTACACCACGTTGTAGTGGTTCTTTCGCTGGTGCTCGTGGCCATCCTGTTCTGGTCCGTCGCATCATTCCGGATGGTGATCACGACATGTACGTTGCTCTTGGCCGTTCTTCTGAACGCATGGATCTGCGGCACGTTCTCCGGCGCCATCGATAGGCTCGGCGCGAAGATGAGTTGGCTTCTTCCGCTATTGGCTCTGACCTTGGTCATTCAGCGCTTTGGAAGATCACGCTGTTCTTCAACAGTCCCGACGAGGGATCCACAGGCTCCGTTCCTAGGCAATAACATGCCCTTGTGAACGAACTGCACGGCTTTTGCCGTTGGTGAGGGAGGAAGCCCCGATACCTTGCGCCCAATAGCCATGTTCCGCCGCGTCAGAACCGCGTTCCTCATCGTGCTCGCGCTGCTGGTGGGGGGCTTCGGTACGCTGGTGGTTCTCGCCAAGGTGTACGACGCCGAGGTGAAGGCCAAGGTGGTGGGCGCGCTCAACCAACGGCTCACCGCACCCGTCAGCGTCAGCGACATGGAGCTCACGCTCATCGACAGGTTTCCGAGCGCGAGCATTCGACTCAACGATGTGCTGGCGCGCGAAATGCGGTATGACGGGATACCCCCCGACACCTTATTGTACGCACATCAGCTGCACTTGGAATTGAGCTTGTGGGATATCCTCCGAGGACGTTACATCGTGGAGCGGATCCACGGAGATGGGGTGCGATTCCTGCCTGCGATGGACAGCGAAGGGCGGGAGAACTACCGCATCTGGGTGGCGGATAGTGCGGGCACCGAAAACTCCCCACTGGAGTTGCAAGGGCTCACCTTTGAGCACCTGAGCCTGCGCTACCGAGATGCACGGAACGGACTTGAACTCTCCACCACCAGCGAACGGATCAAATTGAGCGGCCGCTTTGGCGACACTGTGGACAGGGCCAAGGTGGAGGGTGACATCCTGCTGCACCACTGGACCATGCGCGAGCGCGAGCTGATCGCCGATCGTGATCTCGTAGTAAGATTGGCCATGACCTTCGGGGTGGATGGTAGCTTCCACATCGAGAAGGGGGAGCTCAACTTGGGGGGTGTCCCACTGGAGCTTGCGGTGGACCTGGTACCCGAGGGTCCCTCGCGGAAGCTGGACCTGCGCGCAAAGGGTCTTGGTCTGGACCTGGGGGATGTTGTCAAAGCCCTTCCACCCGACATGATACGCACGCTGAGCGGCTATGGCATGCAGGGTGAAGTGGACCTCGCCCTTCGGTACACAGGTTCATTGGAAGGCCAAGGCCCTGCGCTTTCCATCGGTGCCAACGTGCGCAAGGGCCGCATGAAAGAGCGACGAAGTGAGATCTCCTTCACCGATATCAACGGGGAGCTGGCCATGGAGTTCACCCCGGAAGGCGTGGCCAAACGCATCGTGGTGAAGGATCTTTCAGCGCGATCGAGCACTGGTAGCATTCGGGGCGATTGGGAAAGCAGCGGCTTGAAGAACGCCACGGTGAAGGCTCATCTGAGAGCGGACCAATCGCTGTCCGAGCTGGTCCGCTTCGCCAAACTGGACACCCTGGAACAGGCCGAAGGCAAGTTGGACCTGGACATCCGGGTCGACGGTCGGGTGCGCGATGTGGCCGACCTGAAGGCGACCGATCTGCGCGCCTTGAAGATCACGGGTAAGGCTTCGCTCCTTGATGCCGGTTTGAAACTACGAGGACTGCGGCATCGGGTGTCGGACCTCAACGCCACCTTCACCCTGAATGGCATCGATGCCACTGTGACCGGGGCCACTGCGCGTATCCAGGATCAACCCATCGCATTGAGCGGAACCGTGCATGACCTGATGCCCTACCTGCTGTTCGAGGACCATCGTCTAGTGATCAGCGCGCAGTTCGCAGCGGAGCGTCTGGACCTGGGCACGCTCTTGCAAGAAGAGGAGGGCTCGGCGCCGAAAGGCGACTATGAGCTCACGCTACCCGCATTGATCTCGGTGGACCTGCAGGCGCATGTTTCCACCTTGGTCTTTGAAGCGTTCAAGGCCGAGGATGTGCGCGGTACGGTACGATTGAACGACCGCGTTCTGACCCTTGCCCCCTTGAGCTTCCGCACCGCATCGGGAACCGTAGTGGGAGACTTGCGTTTCGACGCGCGCGGACAAGGCGTTGGGCGATCCCATCCCTTGACCATCCATGCCACCTTCCAGGACATCGATGTGAAGCAGCTCTTTGCGGAGTTCCAGGACTTCGGCCAGGACTTCATCGGTCACCGGCACTTGAGCGGGCGCACACGAGCACAGGTGGCTCTCGAAGCACCACTCTCCCCTGCTTTGAAGCTGGACCTTCAACGCTTGGTCTGTGTGGTCGACATCGCAGTGGAGAACGGCTCCATCAAGGACCACGCTCCGCTCCTCGCGATCGCGGACCACTTGCGCAAGAACAAGTTGGTGGCCCCGTTCGTCAACACGGATGAGCTACGTAAGCGTTTGGGCGATGTGCGGTTCGCTCGAATGGAGAACCAGATCGAGATCAAGAACGGCGCGGTGCATGTGCCCGCCATGGAGATCAAGAGCAGTGCGCTGGACATCAGCCTGAGTGGAACGCACTGGTTCGACGACCGCATCGATCACCACATCCACTTCCGCATGAGCGACCTGTTCCGCATGGGCCGTTCCAGTTCCGACGAGTTCGGTCCCATTGCCGACGACGGCACGGGCATGCGTTTATTCCTGCACATGTACGGCACTGCGAGCGACCCGCAGTTCGCCAACGACGGGGCCATGGCCGCGGACAAACGCAGGAAACAATTGGAGCAGGAGAAGAGCGAGTTGAAGTCCATCCTAAGAGAGGAATTGGGGCTGTTCCGCAGCGGTTCCACGACCGCCTCGCCCACGGCACCAAACACCGCTACGGCACCGGTGTTCCAATTGGAATGGGACAAGGCGGACAGTGTTGTTGCTCCGGTGGTCACCAAACCAAGAAAGGGCTTGGGTCGCCTGCTGAAGGAGGAGAAGGGCAAGGAGGAACAGGAACGGATCCGCATCGAGGAATAGGCCACTCGGGCCACTTTGGCGAACTTCACCCCGCTTTGGACCTCTATTCACGCAAGCAACGCTGGAAGTTGGTGCTGGCCGCCGTGGCCATGCTCATTGTCGGCGCTTCCTTGTGGTACAGCAACCGCATCGTGGAGCGCGTCCGTGCAGAGGAGCGAAGGAAAGTTCGCCTATGGGCGGAAGCGGTGCAGAACCGGGCCGAGCTGGTGAACTACACGGAGAAGCTTTTCGACAGACTACGGGAAGAAGAGCGCAAGAAGGTCGAGTTGTGGGCGGAGGCCATGAACCGGCTCGTGAGCGAGGAACAGAGCGACCTCTCCTTCTACTTGAAAGTGGTCAGCGATAACACCACCGTACCTGTCATCATCACCGACAGCAAAGGCCAGGTGAAGTTCCACCGTAACCTGGAAGAACGTATCGCCAGCGACAGCACACTGTTACAAGCCGAAGTGCGTACCATGGCAGACCTGCGTGAGCCCGTGGAGATCGCGGTGTTCGGTGCGCAGAAACAATACCTGCATTACAAGGACTCCAAGGTCTTCACGGAACTGCAGGAGGTCATGGATGGGATCATCCGATCATTCATTTCCGAAACGGTGATGGGCACGGCTGCGGTACCGGTCATCTACACGGATAGCACCCGCACACGGGTCATTGAATCCAGCAACATCGAAGCAGAGGTGGCGAATGACACCACCGCGCTCCTTGCCCGGATCCGCGCCATGGAGCAGGCCAACCCTCCCATCGCCATCCAACTTCCGGGCAAGGGTCGCAATTTCATCTTCTACGAGGAATCACTGGTCATCACCCAGTTGCGCTATTTCCCCTACGTACAGCTGGTGATCCTGGGCTTGTTCCTGTTGGTGGCCTATGCCTTGTTCAGCATCTTCCGGAACGCCGAGCAGAATCAGGTGTGGGTGGGCATGGCGAAGGAGACCGCGCACCAGTTGGGTACGCCGCTTAGCTCGCTCATGGCATGGATGGAGTTGCTCAAGGCCCAGGGTGCGGACCCCGAGGCCATCACCGAGATGCGCAAGGACCTGGACCGGTTGGAGGTGATCACCGAGCGCTTCAGCAAGATCGGTTCAGCGCCCAACTTGGAGAACGAGAAGCTCTACCACACCCTTCGCGCTACGGTGCTCTACCTGCGTCCGCGTCTTCCGGGCCGCGTGCGGATCGAGGTGCTCACCCCAGCGGACACCGAGCTGCAGGTGCCCTTGAACCGTGCGCTCTTCAGTTGGGTCATCGAGAACCTCATCCGGAACGCCATCGACGCCATGGAAGGCGAAGGTGCGCTCACCCTGGAGATGATCACAGAGGGTGACGAGGTCCATGTGGATGTGACCGACACGGGGAAAGGCATGCCGGCCTCACAGCACCATACGGTCTTCCAACCCGGCTTCACCACCAAGAAGCGCGG
>ERZ795056.472-NODE-472-length-51045-cov-6.892489_pt1 | contig 51045 bp, 44 predicted proteins | sample MGYA00375140_ERZ795056 | MGnify/ENA primary metagenome ERZ795056 (study PRJEB30185, sample SAMN05720227) | activated sludge metagenome | isolation source: Anaerobic digester | place: USA | collected 2015-03-09 ...
CAGTCGTCCAAGCACCGCCGCCTGCGGCTCAACTACCGGATCGCATGGTTCGATGCCAACGGCATGGAGGTCGACGCCGCGACCAAGACGTATCGCAACCTGATTCTGGAAGGGCGCGACACGGTCACGGTGACGGGCTTGGCAAACTCCCCGGCGTGCGTGACGTCGAAGCTGCGCGTGCGGGATCTGGAAGCGGCGGATTGATTCTTAGTAACGAAAGCGAGGAGAGCATGAAACAAGCGATGTGGGCGATGACCGGTGTGGCTGCGGCGGCCCTGTGGCTGACCGGGTGCGCGAGCACGCCGACGGTGCGCGAGGTGGCGCTCGACCGGGCGCCGATCAGCTCCAAACTGGAGCCGCAGGATGTGCGGCGCACGGTTGAAAAGATGACAGAGTCGCTGCTGAGCGCGCCGGGCGTGCGTGAGGCGGTCGGCGGCACCCGTCCGGTGCTGGATGTCGAGCCGCTCAAGAACCGCACCACGCAGCACGTGGACATGGTGAGCATCACCGATTCGCTGCGCATGCAGTTGCTGCGTTCGGGGATGTTCCGCTTTGTCGACAAGTCGACGTCCGGCACGGATATCGAGTTCATGGATGCCCAGGCCAATCTCGGCCTGACCGATCAGAAAAAAGCCATCAAGCCGGGGCAGCAGAGCGCAGCGCAGATGTATCTGACCGGTGCCCTGAGCGAGATCAAAACGCAGGTCGGCCGCACCGTGGATCAGTACTATAAGTTTTCCATGGTGCTCAAGGACCTGCGTTCCGGCGAGTTGGTCTGGGCCGACGAGCAGGAGATCCGCAAGGAGAGCGTCAAGCCGCGCGTCGGTTTCTGACCGAGGCGTCTTTAAAAATCTGACTTTAAGACCGCTGATACTAACGAGTTCGGCGGTTTTTTTATAATAAAACGAGCCTCTTGCAATACCCCTCGTTAACCAACGGCTCGGCACAGCCTCGCCCTCCAGATTCGGGCATAAAGGCGGGATATTTCATGGAGGGCGAACCTGTGGTGAGCCGCAGAGGGGTTTTGCAAGCGCCTCATTCAACCCAAAACCGGGATGGGCAAAGCCTGTCAGGTTCATCAGGTTCGCGATTTGCTGCTGAAGAACAAGCTGCGGATGGAGGACGGAGCCACGGATCACAAAGAAGATGTCGCGGGCCGGAGGTCGATTAAGCCTCTGGCGAGCGGGTCGGCCGCAAGATCTGCAGGCGGGCCGTCGGCCGCGAGGGTGCCGTCGCGCAGGATCAGCAGGCGGTCCGCCATGCCGGGCGTGAGCTGCCGGTGGCTGGTGAAGAGAGCGATGCGCCCGCGGCTGAGCCGGGCGAGCGCTTCGAAGGTCTCGCGTTGGGCATCGCTGTCCAACGCGCTGGCCGGCTCGTCAAGGATGGTGAGCAGCGCGGGACGCAGGAACGCGCGGGCCAGCGCAATCTTCTGCCACTGGCCGATGCTGGGTTCGATGCCGTCGTGCAGCCAGCGCCCCAGCCGCGTGTCAAGCCCCTGCGGCCAGCTCTTGATCAGCGGCCCCAGTCCGGCGTCGCATGCTGCTCGCTCAACCTCGGGCGATGTTTCCGGCGTTTCGGGATGGCCGATGCGGATGTTGTCGCGCAAGGTAAGCTGATAGTGGTTGAAATCCTGGAACAGCGCGCCGATGCGGCGGCGCCAGTCCTGCGGGTCGAACGCCCGGAGGTCAGTTCCGTCGACCAAGATACGGCCGCCGTCGGGGTCGTAGAGGCGGCAGAGCAGTTTGACGAGCGTGGACTTGCCGGCCCCGTTCGGCCCGGCCAGTGCCACACGCTCGCCGGGCCGCAGGGTGAAGGAGAGCCCGCGCAGCGCCGGCTCGGTGCGGCCGGGATAGGTGAAGCTGACATTCTCAAAGGTGATGCCGCTGCGCAGGATGTCGGGAACCGGCACGGGATGTTCGGGGGTGCCGACACGGGCCGGCTGGCGCAGGAGTTCTTCGAAGCTTTGGAGGAACAAGGCGTCTTCAAAGAGCGCCGAGACGGCGTTGAGCAGGGCGGTTACGGCGTGCTGGCCGCGCTGGACGGACTGCACGCACAGCACGAGGGCACCGACTGTGACGGCGCCGGCCAGTAGGCGCGAGGTCATCCAGAGCAGGATCACGCCGGTGACGGCGAGGCCGATGAAGAGCCCCAGCGCCTCGCGCGTCAACACGAAGCGGCGCCACGCCACGCGTTCTTCGCGCAGCCGGGCGCGGGCGGCGGCGAAGCGGCCGAGGCAAAAGTCGCCATGCCCGTAGAGACGGATCTCCTTGGCGCCGGCGTTGTCGGTCATGACCGCGTGAAAGTAGGAGGCCTGCCGGTCCAGCGGCGTGAGGCTTTTGCGCCAGTCATAAAAGCGGCGCGTGCGGTCGAGCTTGAAAAAGAGGACGGGCAGGGCCGCGCAGCCGAGCAGCAGCGGCAGCCAGGGAGTAAAGCCGGCCAGAATGATGAAAACGCCGCCGATGCCGATCACGCTGTGCAGCAGTTGGCCGAGCCCGGCCAGCAGGCGCGTCGGGCGGTCGAGCGCCTCTTCGCGGGCCATGTAGAGGCGGTTCTGGCTGTCGGGGTTTTCAAAAAAAGCGAAGTCGGCGCGCAACAAGGCCCCGTGCAGCAGATCGTAGATCCGATCAGTCACCGCGATGGCATGAAATTCTGAGACCCAGGAGACCAGCAGGCGCGCTGCGGCAGCCAACACCAAGCAGAACGCGCCGGCCGCAAGCCAGATGGCCAGCAGACGAAACTCGGCGTCCGAGACCAATCGGCCGGCAGCGCCGGCCCACGTGAAGGGATCGGGGTTGGCGCTGCTGAACAAATGGGTGGCGCGGTCGATGACCTGTTTCAGCGCGACCAAGGAGCCCAGCGGCAAAAGGGCCTGCAGCACGATCAGCGCCGTGTGCCAGAGCGCGAGCCGCCGGTCGCTGAGCCACACCAGCCGCACGGCGCGTGCGAGCGTGGCGGGCAGAATGGAAAGCCGGCGGGTCATGCACGGCCGCCGCGGTCAGGCTTTGGGGCCTTCAACCTTCTCGGGCTCTTCCTTCTTGATGTCATCGACGATCTCCTTGACCTTTTCACTGGCCAGTTTCTCGCCCTCATCCTTGCCCTTTTTGAATTCGCCCAGGCTGCGGCCCAGCGACCGCGCCAGGTCAGGCAGTTTCTTCCCGCCGAACAGAACCAGAATGATGGCCAGGATAACCAGCAGTTCGGTCGGTCCGACATTCCATCCCATGAATCCGAGTGGCAGCGTCATGTGCATCTCCTTCTGAAAACTCATCCTCTGTAATGTTTCGAGATCGCGCGTCGCGCCTCGAGATCCGCCTCGCGGCGTTTGATCGACTCGCGCTTGTCCTCTTGCGCCTTGCCGCGGCAAACGCCCAACTCCACCTTGACCAGCCCCTTGGGGGAGAGGTAGAGCCGCAGCGGGATCAACGACAGCCCTTTCTGCTCCGACATCGCCTGCAGCTTGCGGATCTCACGCTTGTGAACCAGCAGACGCCGGGTCCGCAGCGAATCATGGTTGAACCGGTTGCCGAACGCATAGGGCGGTATCGTCACTTGGTTCAGGAAGAGCTGGCCGTTCTTGACCTGGGCGTAAGAGCCGGTCAGGCCCGCCTCCCCGTTCCGCACGACCTTGACCTCGGTGCCGACCAGTTCAATGCCTGTTTCCATCCGCTCGAGGACAAAATAGTCGTGCGTCGCTCTGCGGTTCACCGTCAGATTGCCACCGTTTCTTTTTTTGTCCTTTCCGCTCATGTTCCGTTCACGTCGCCGCCGCGCAGGCAGCGCTTATTCCGACCAACGCGAATGCGCCGCTTCGGCCCGCGCGATGGCGCCGAAGTCGACCTCGGCGATCAGCAGGCCATCCGCGATTTCGCGCAGCGCAATGTCCGATTTGTCCTCGTCCGCCGAGAGCGGTTTCACGAAAGGTCTCTCGCCCATATTGAGCTGACGGACGCGTTTGGAAACCAGATTCACGAGAACCGGAATGCTGGGGACCCGGACCCTCGCTTTTTCAATCAGTTCAACATTCACGAAAATGCCTCCAATGGTTAAACGCAACAGTATAGGGGTTTTGCCCTTCTGCGGTCAATGTGGAGTTTCGCGCTCTCGAAGTGCGCGCCGCTCAGGCCGCGAACAGCGTGATGAGGCCCGCCGCGATGCAGTAGACGCCAAAGAGCCAGAAGCGTCCGCCGCGCAGCGTGCGGACCAGCACCGCAAGTGCCGCGTAACCCACTGTCGCCGAGACGGCCGCACCGGCGAGCAGGAGCCAGCCGGGCAGGCCGTCAGCCGCGCCGGGTTGTGCCGTGAACCCGAGATAGTCCAGCAGCGCGGCGCCGGCCAGCAGAGGCAGGCACATGAGAAACGAGAATTCCGCGGCCCGGCCCGGCGCGATGCCCGCCATGCGCGCCGCCGCGATGGTCATGCCGGAACGGCTGATGCCGGGCAGGACGGCCAGAGCCTGAGCGATTCCGGTCAGCAGCGCGCGCGCTCCGGTTACCGGTCCGTCGCCGCACCGCATCCAGCGCAGGGCCAGCAGGACGATCCCGGTGAAGACCAGAAAACCGCTTACCGCGCGCGGATCCTCGTAAAAAGCGTCCACCTTGTCATGGCACAGATAGTAAAAGAAGGCGGCCGGAATCGCGGAGACGATGATGTGTCCCAGTGTCGTCCAACTGGCGCGCCGGCCGCGCAGCACGCCGCACGCCAGATTCCACAGCGCCGTGCGATAATAGGCCATGATCGAGACCATGGTGCCGAGATGCAGCACCACCTCCAGCCGGACGCCCGGCATGTTGATTTTGAGCAGGCTCTGGGCGAGCACCAGATGCCCGGAACTGCTGATCGGCAGGAACTCCGCAATGCCCTGGAGCACCGCCAACAACATGACATCCATACATTCGCGCATACCTACGACCTGACTTACCTAAGGGGGTGAAAGAGAACGGGGCGGTCACGGCGCGCCTGCGCCGATGCACCAGAGATGGTCGTGGCCGCGCACGAAGAGCTGTCCGCCCGCAATAATGGGCGTGGCGCTGACCGCCTCGCCCATTGGATTTACGGCCAGTTCTTTGACCTCGCGTGTGGCGCCATAGACCCGGAAGACACCTTTTTTACGGTCCACGATGTAGACGCGTCCCTCTGCAGCGACGGGGGAGGCGTAGAAGCCATCTTCGAACTCCTTGTACCACAGTTGCTTGCCGTCAGCCAGATCATGGCAGAGCACCTCGCCGGCATCGGTGACCAGAAAGACGAGCCCGTCGAGGATGACCGGACTGGCGACGTCCGGCAGATTGCCCTCATCCCACTCCCAGAGTTGCTGCGGCTCGCCCTGCTGGGGCATCCGGTAAGCCACCATGCGCGAGTAACAGTTCGCGGCCAGCCAGACATCTTTTTCCCACGCCAGCGACGGGGCGATCTCGCCGGTGACGGCTTCGACCTGCCAAAGTTTCTTTCCCGTTGCCAGTTCCATGCCCCAGGTCTGTCCGCTCGCGTGTACCAGCAACACGTAGCTGTCACACAGCGGCATGATCAGCGGCGTGCTCCAAGACATGCCGGCTTCGCGCGGGGTCTCCCAGAGCGTGCGCCCGCTGGTTTTGTCGATGGCCAGGATGCGGCTGCGCTCCTCTTGGTCCCACTGCACGATCAGCATCTCGCCGCAATAGACGAGCGACGAGGCGTGGCCGTAGGTGTTGTGGGGCCGCCCCAGATAAAGCTGCCAGACGATCTGGCCGTCATGGTCGAGCGCGGTCAGGTCGCCGCTGGCGAAGATGGCGTAGACGCGCGATTCGTCGCAGGCGGGCGTGGAAGCGGCGAGCCCGGTGTCCTCGCTGGTTTCCGGCAGCGGCTCGCCGCCCTTCGCGCCGTCCGGGACATCGCGGGACCAGAGCAGGCCGCCGGTCGCCGTGTCGTACGCCATGACGCTGCGCGTCTGGCTGTCGCCGGTCGTCAGGAAAAGCCGGTTGCCCCACACGACGGGCGTGCTGGAGCCGCCGCGCGTTAGTTTACTTTTCCAGCGAATGTTATGGCCGGTCATGCCGTTCCACGCCAGCGGCAGGTTGGTGAGCGTCGTGCGGCCCGACATCTCGGGGCCGCGCAGGAAGGGCCACTGCGCGGCAAGCGCGGTCTGCGAGGTGCCGCGCCGACAGGGGCAGGCATGGGCTTCGCCGGGCTTCAGCGCGGGATTGATGAGGCTGGCGCGCAGCGCCCGATCGGCGGTCCCGCCGCCTGGCTGCCGCCCTTGGCGGACCTGCATGGCTGCGGTAGTCATCAGGAGCAACGCGCCGGCTGCGAGCACGGCGTTCACTGCCCAGCGGTCTGCACGCGCGGGATCTTCGCCGCTGAGCGCACGCGGGTCGGGGATACGCAGGCTTAATCGACACGCTACGCCGAAGCTGCCTGCGGTGAGCAGCAACCCCAGCACCAGCAGCGCCATGCCCTGCTGGCGGAACGAGAGGCTGTTGAAGTAAGCCCGGCGCGCCAAGCGGTCTAACTCGCGGGCAAACGCCACCGTTTGCGGCGTCGCGGTTTCGGCGCGGCTCTGGGCCAGCGCCTGAGCCAACACCTCGGAACGGACCGTTTCGACGGGGCCGACCCGCGCGGCGTCGACAGCCAGCAGGGTGGCGACAGTCAAGCTGAAGACCAGCGCCACCACGCCCACGCCGCGCGCGCACTGCCGCAGCGTCCGGTCGCGCTCTTCCATCCCCTTGCAAGCCATAACGGTCGTCTCTCCCTTTCAGAGTGTTTGCCCGTTATCTTAAAGGAGCGCGTGTGAGGGCGCAACACGTTTGCGCGACATGCGTTTACGCGATCATGCCTCGCGAATGCCGGACCGCATCGGGGCCGGTGAAGAGCGAAGGCTCAGGAGCCGCGCGCGATCTCGCGCTGCAGCCAGCCGGCGACAAAGCGTTTGGGCTCGTCGGGCAGGGTGGCGCACAGGGCAAACGTCGAGCCGGAACCGGTCAAGACGATCTCTTCGGTCGGCATGTTATTGCGCTGCATCCGCTTGTAGGTCAGGGTGGTGCCGCCGCCCATAAAGTCGCGTTCGATGCGGATGCCGCGGGGCGGCTCGCCCATGCTGGACGCCGTGTCGACCGCGGCCTGCAGGAGCGAGAACGCGCAGGTGTGGCCGCAGGCCCGGCAGAGCGCCACGTCGGTGGCCACGTTGATGTCGTCCAGGGGATGGGTACACCGCAGGTCAGGCATAGGTAACGCGTATTCATGTGGTATCAGTTTAGCGTGAGCCTGTCGCCGCGTCCATACGGATTCGTGTCGAGGCGCGGCTTGTCCGGCGGCGTGCTCCTGTGGTATCTTTCCGCCTATCTATTCATCAAGGGAGCGAACGATCATGAGTGAAACACGCAGTACCTGTACCGGAAATCACGAGGGCCATCTGTGTTTGCTGGCCAGTCAGGCGAAGTTTGAGACAATCAAGACGCTGGCCAAGGATCCGAAGTTCATCTGCTTCAATTGTGGCCGGGTGGCCGACAAGGCAGAAAACCTCTGCAACCCCATGCCGTTGGACTAGGCGGGCAACAGCATGCCTGAACGCAGCGAAAAGACCGTGGCGCTCTTCAAGGAGGGGTGCGCCTGCTGGCAGGCCGTGATCGTCGAAGAGGTTTTTCCGTAAAATGCCCCCGGTGCGGTCAGTCGCCCGGCGCGTGGCTCCCCGGCGTGTTGTCTTTGGCCCACTGCGTAGCGAAGTGCACGAGGTCAGTTGAATTGCGCAGGCGCAGTTTATGCTTGATGTGCTCGCGGTAGGTCTGAATCGTCTTGATATTCAATTGCAGCCGGTTGGCGATCTCTTTGGACGAGAAGCCGTTGCCGATGCAGAGGAAGACTTGGAGCTCCCGGTTGCTCAAGGTGTCGATACCCTCACGCGTTCGCGCGCGGTTTTCGCGGTCGACCAGTTGGCGCAGCATGCGTGACGCGATCGCCGGGCTCACGAAGACCTCGCCGCGAAGCACCGTGCGGATCGCTTCGATGATCTGGATGCCGGGCATGTGTTTCATGACATAGCCGTGGGCGCCGGCGCGCAGCACCCGCTCGGCATAGACCGACTCCTCGTGCATGGAGAGGGCCAGCATGCGCAGGTCGGGATACGTGTCGCGCAGCTCTTTGATCAAGTCGATGCCGTCTTTGCCGGGCAGGGCCAGGTCGATCAACGCCAGATCCGGCGTGTTCGCCTCAAGAAACAGGCAGGCCTCTTCAAAATTCTCCGCTTCTCCGAAAACCGCCAGGTCAGGGGTCGTGCGCATCAGCGTTGTCAGCCCTTCTCTGACCAACGGGTGGTCGTCCACGAGTAGGATTCGCTGGCGCGTCACTTCTTGTGGCGACTCGGATCCCTCGTTCTGCGTGAGTTGTTCATTCATGCTTCACCCTTAACTTTCTATCTGTAATTATAGGGAAGTGCAGGGAAAGACGCAACGGTTTTCTCATTTTTTCTTCGTTTTGCGCTGGCGGACCCTCCGCCTTTGCCGTACTCTATCACTCACCGCTGAAACTATGAATGAATTAACCGTTTTTTATCTCCAGAACGCGCCGTTTGAGCATTCGCGCCTCCAAGCGCTGACCCACGGCTTGTCAGACACCTTCCGCAGTTTCTGCAACGAGACGTTTCCGTCGGACGATCCGATCGACTGGCCGACGCTGCGGATTGTGCCGGTCACCACGCCCGAACAGCTTCAGCGCGGGCTTTTCTCGGACGAAACGGTAGAGGGCATGCTGACGGATGACGGGAAAACCTGCATCCTTTTCCTGATGGATGACGCATTCGTTGATCCGGACCAGCCGGCGTGGCGTAAGCCGCTTCATGCCCTGAACCTCGAAGGCATGCCACTCACCCAATGGCTCTACACCTATTTCCCGCCAATCCCCAAAATCGTGCTGACGTCGCCGGGCTCAGAGCGGGTCCGGGTGCCGTCGCGCCGCTGGGTGCTTAAGCCGCGTGAGGTCTTCACCGAGATCCAGGCCCATCTGCCCCGCGTGCGTCACCTGTTCCGCGCCCTGTGGGAGCCGCGTTTCTGGCATGCCCTGCGCCACTATGTGATGGACGAGGCCGGCACCTCCTGGCACACGCCGGGCCACAACGCCGGCCACGCCTTCAGCCGGTCGCTCTTTCTGCAGGGGTTCCGCCACGAATACGGGGCCATGACCTTCCGCGCCGATCTCAGCGTTTCGGTCCACAGTCTGGGCGACCTCTCCACGCCCGAATCGCGCACGCCGCTGGCCGATGCCCAGCGACTCACCTCCGAGATCTTCGGTTCGGCGCAAAGCTGTTACATCACCAATGGCTCGACCACCTCCAACAAAGCCATGTTGATGACGCTGCTGCGGCCCGGCGAGACCGTGCTGCTCGACCGCAATTGCCACAAGTCGGTCCATCATGCCGTCGTGATGGCCGGTGCCATCCCCAACTACCTGCCCGCCCGCTTCAACGCCCACCTCGGCGTCTGGGTTCCGGTTGCCATGGAAGATCTGCGGCGCGCGATCGCGGCGCACTACTCCGAACACGCCAAGCCGCGCATGCTGGTCCTCACCACCTGCACCTACGAGGGGATCCTCTATCCGGTCTGGGAAATCGCACGGCTCTGCGAGCGTCACGGCATCCTCTTCTACGCGGACGAGGCGTGGGCGCCCTATCTCAGTTTCCATCCCTATTACACGGCGGTGGCCGCGAACGGCCGCCGCGTGCGCTACAACGCCATCCACGAGACCTCCAGCGCCCATTTCGCCGTGCAGTCCACCCACAAGACGCTGGCCGCCTTTAGCCAGTCCTCGATGATTCACGTCTCGCTGCGGTTCAAGCAACTTTTCGAAAGCGAGTCGGCCGAGTGGCGCTGGCTGCTCACACGCTTCGCCATCAACGGCCGCGGCTCCTACGAGAAGTTCAGCCACGACCTGCACGAGGTGTTGCGCTATTGGCACTCGACCTCGCCCCACTACCCCATGATGGCCACACTCGACTGCGCCGGCGTGCAGATGCGGCTGGAAGGGCTCAAGCTGATCGAAGAGCGCCTGCGCTGGGTCAAGACCTTCAAGGCGCGTGTCGCGCGCGACTGCGGGCTGCCCGAGGAGGCGTGCTTCGCGGGCCTGCGCGAAGTGGTGGGCGCGACCGACGCCCCCGCCTATGAGCGTGAAGGTTACCTGCATGATCCGCTCAAGATCATGCTCTCCTTCAAAACCTCCGAAGCGTGCCGCCGCTTCAAGAACCTGCTGCGCGCCGCTAGGATCCAGTGGGAGAAATCAACGCCGGTCACGCTGCTGTTTCTGGTCACGATGGGCACGGTCGAGGACCATTTCGAATATCTCTACCGCGCCATCATGCTGATGAAAGAGGCGATCGGCAGGCCTGAGCGCGATGCCTTCGACAGCAGCGTGGCCGACGCCGTGAACGGCCAGGCCACTGTGATGCCGCGTGACGCCGCCCTGTGCGACGGCGAGCTGATCGAACTTGACCAGACCGAAGGCCGCGTCAGCAGCCAGTTGCTCGTGCCTTATCCGCCGGGCATCCCGGTCTTCCTGCCCGGCCTCACTATCACGCGGCCGATGATCGAGATCGTCCGGGCCGTGGCCGATGCCGAGGGCGCGGACGCGGTGCACGGGCTCTTCGTGCGCGGCAAGAAGTACTATGTGGAGGTGATCCGCCGCGACGAGGAGGATAAAATCCAGTGGTTGAAAGAACGTCCCGCTGATATACTGTTCCCCAAGGAGTAAGGCTATGAAACCTGCAACGTTGCGCCCCGTGCTCAGTTGGTTGGCCGCTGTCCTGCTGGCAGGATGCGACTACACGGTGCCTCTCGCGGAAAAGCCCGAGGTCCCGGTCGACAAGGCTCTGATCGGCCAGTGGCAAACAACCTTGGACGGCAAGGATGTGCGGCTGTCGGTGTTGGCCCTCGCGGCTGATGAATATCTGGTCGCCTATCCCTCCGGCACGCCGGATACGCTCTATGCGCGCGCCTGCCTCTGCCAAGGCACCGAGTTTGCGCTCGTGCAGCTCCGCTGGTTCGGCTCCGCCAACGCCCGTGCCGACTTCAGCGCCCATCCCTACCAGTATGCCGCCTACGGCATCGAGGGCGACACGCTGGTCGCGCGTCTGATCAACCCCGAGGTCGTGAAACCGGCGCAGACCGCCGCCGCGCTGCTGAGCGCCATCAAAGCCAACAACACGAATCCCGACCTCTTCCGATCGGAGCTGCGCTTCACCCGCGTCAAACCGCCCGCAGATCCCCGCGCGCCGCTCGCCCGCCCGCCGCTCCCCGCCGGGTGGGATAAGTGACGAGCAGTGTGTCGGAAAGACTTCGGGTGAAAAAGAGGTGTGGCGGCATGTTGAACGCTGACAAAACACAAAATTGGAAAAACGACACCCTGGATTCCATCGATTAGCTGATCACGCTCTGTCATGGATATCAACCTTCAACGTGGTGCATAACAATGAAACTAGACCCTACACAGCTCGCCGATTGGGAAATCGCCGAGGCCGTTGAACCGACCCTGCGCCCGGCCGCCGAGCTGGCCGCCGAGCTGGGCTTGCTCCCGGATGAGATCATCCCGTATGGACGTCTGCTCGCGAAAATCGATGCGACCGCCGTGCATGCGCGCCTGGGCGACCCGCCGCGCCGCGCCAAATACATCGACGTCACCGCGATCACGCCGACGCCGCTGGGCGAGGGCAAAACCACCACCACGCTCGGCCTGGTGCAGGGCCTGGGCCGGCTCGGCCGGCGCGCGCTCGGTACGGTGCGCCAGCCCAGCGGAGGTCCGACCTTCAACATCAAGGGCTCGGCCGCCGGCGGCGGCCTCGCGCAGGTCGTGCCGCTCGCGCCGCTCTCGCTCGGCCTCACCGGCGACATCGACGCGATCACCAATGCCAACAACCTGGCGATGGTCGCGTTGACCGCGCGCATGCAGCACGAGCGCAATTACGACGACGCGCGTCTGGCGCAGAGCCGCCTCACCCGGCTTGACATCGACCCCGCCCGCGTGCAGATGCGCTGGGTCATGGATTTCTGCGCCCAGTCGCTGCGCAATATCGAGATCGGCCGCGGCGGCCGCATGGACGGCTTCCAGATGACCTCCGGCTTCTCCATCACCGTGGCCTCGGAGGTCATGGCGATCCTGGCGATGGCCGCAGACCTCGCCGACCTGCGCGCGCGCCTCGGCCGCATCATCGTGGCGTACTCCACGACCGGCCGGCCGGTCACCGCCGCCGACCTCGAGGTGGACGGCGCGATGGCCGCCTGGCTGACGCGCGCGGTCAATCCCACGCTGATGCAGACGCTCGAGGGCCAGCCAATGCTGGTTCACGCCGGCCCCTTTGCGAACATCGCCATTGGCCAGAGTTCCGTCATCGCCGACCGCCTGGCCTCCAAACTCTGCGACTATCTGGTCACCGAGAGCGGCTTTGCCTCCGATATCGGCTACGAGAAGTTTTGGAACATCAAGTGCCGCTGCTCCGGCCTCAAGCCCGATGCGGTGGTGATCGTGGCCACCGTACGTGCGCTCAAGCTGCATGGCGGCGGCCCCGCGGTGCAGGCCGGACGACCGCTGGATCCGGCCTATATCGGCGAGAACCTGGAGCTGCTGGAAAAGGGGTGCGACAATCTGCTGGCGCACATCGGCATCGTCAAGCGCTCCGGTATCCGGCCGGTGGTCTGCCTCAACAGCTTCTACACCGATACGCCCGCCGAACGCGAGCTGGTGCGACGGGTGGCCGAGGCCGCGGGGGCGCGTTTCGCGGTCTCCGACCACTGGCTGCGCGGCGGCGAAGGCGCGACCGAACTGGCCGAAGCCGTGGTGGAAGCGTGTGAGGAACCCAGTCGCTTCACTTTCCTTTCGGATCTCGACGAGCCGCTGTCGGACCGCATTGCGGCGATCACCGAGGAGGTTTACGGCGGCGACGGCGTCAGTTACTCCGCTGACGCCCAGGCCAAGCTCGATGCGTTCGAGGCCGATCCGGCCATTGCGTGCCTGCCGGTGTGCATGGCCAAGACGCAGTACAGTCTCTCGCATGATCCTGCCCTGACCGGACGCCCCCGCGGCTGGACGCTGCCGGTGCGCGACTTGTTGCTTTATCAGGGCGCGGGTCTGGTGGTGCCGGTCACGGGCGACATCAAGCTCATGCCGGGCACGGCCTCTAACGCGGCGTTCCGCCGCATTGACATCGACACCGCAACCGGCAAGGTCAAAGGGCTGTTTTAGGCAGCGGGAAGGAGCGGTCGCGAAGATGCCTGAAGTGACGGATTCTGCGGAAACCAAGCAGGCCATCCGCACGGCGATGCGTGAAAAACGCCATGCCGTGAGCCCGGAGACGCGGCGCGCGGCCGGACGTGCCATCTGCGAGCGGGTGGCCGGGCCGCCAGTCAACCTGCTGCTGCGCACGTGGCGGACCTGCATCTATCTCAGCACGCGGCATGAGATCCCGACGCGCTATCTCGCGCGCGACATCTGGGCGGCCGGACGCGAGGTGTGCGTGCCGGCCTGGAGCACCTCTGAAAAAGGGTATAAGCTGTACGCGATCGATCCTGCGATGCGTCTTGTCGCCGGCCACCACGGGATCCGCGAACCGGCGGTCCGCGTGCCCGTGATGCCTTGGGATGTGCAGGCGTTCATCGTGCCGGGCTTGGCGTTTGACACGCGCGGCGGACGCCTCGGTTACGGGGCCGGCTATTATGACGACATCCTCGGCCGTGCGTCGTCCACGGCGCTAAAGATCGCGGTCTGCTACGACTGGCAGGTGAGCGAGGAGCCGCTGCCGCAGGACGCGCATGACATCGCGATGGACTGGATCGTGACGGACACGCGCGTCATCGACTGCGCGGCCAACCGGCGCGCGCCGTCAAGCTGACGCGCGGGCGGTCAGGCGAACGCGCTCTCTTTTTTGATCAGCGTCAGAATGCGCATGGTCTCGATCGCCTGGTCCAGTGGGATCGGGAAGGGCTTGTTCTCGCGGATCGCGTTAAAGACATGGTCCCAGATGAGCGTCATGCCGCAATCAGCTTTGGGCGCCACCGGGATCTGGGTTTCGACCCAGCGCAGCGTCTCGGGCGTACCGAAACTGCCCAGCGGCGGGGTGCGCACGCTGGAGCGCCGGCGCGGCAGCTTCTGCTTGCGGTCCAGATGGCGCAGCGTGCCCTCGGCCGCGCCCGGAAAGAGCGTAAACTCGCCTTTGGTGCCGGTCACGATGAACTGCGGCACTGGGGTGATGCGCCCGCCCGAGATCTCCAGGTCAACGGTCAGACCGGCCATGTTGCGCAGGATCACGCGCATGAAGTCCTCGGCGTCGCCGACGGACGCCACGCGTTTGAAATCCGACCACACCTTGACCGGCGGCGCGTGCAGCAGGTCCAGCGCTTGGTCGAGGAAGGCCGGCCCCCAAGTGAGTGCGGTGCCGCCGCCGCAGCGTTTGACCGTCTGCCAGTCGTCGCGCCGCTCATATGTGCCGCGGCGGATTTTGATGTCGTAGATCTCGCCCAACACGCCGGAGTCGATGACTTCTTTGACCTGCAAAAAAGCCGGTTCGTAGCGGTAGTTGTGGCGCACCAGCAGGCGGTTGCCAGCCTTGATCGCGGCCGCACGCAAGACCATGGCCTGGTCGTAGTCGCAGCAGAAAGGACGTTCGACATGGACCCACTTGCGGGTTTTCAAGGCCTGCAAGACGTGCGCGGCATGCTCGTCGGACCGCGTGGCAAGGTCGACCAATTCGACATCGGGATCGGCCAGCAGATCCTCATAGCGGCGGTAGGCGCGGGCGTCGGGCAGGCGCTCCAAAGCCAGATCACGGCGCTCCTTGACCGGATCGCACACGGCGATGATTTTGAAAAGCTCCGGAATCTGCGCCAACTCAGGGCAGTGCATCTCGAGTCCAGCCCGTCCCAAGCCAACGACACCGATTCGGATCGGGGGCCGAGTCGTGCGAATCATGTAGCAATCTCCTTTTCTCGCGTCTTTCTATTCACGGCACACAGTTGCCGAACACTCAAACGAATAGTTGAAAATTAGCAGGTTTGCGGGGGTACGTCAATAAGCGGTTCCGTGATAGGCGGTGATAAGCGGGGACCAAAAAGCGGCAAGAATGCACTTGTCCGCAGACCGTAACCGTCATACACTCGCGGGCCACTGAATAAAACCCTATTGTTCGGCACCTCGGAGATCGAAATGCGCACTTGCTACAGAAGGAAAGAAAAGGTCTGTTCATCCCACGGGAAAAGGATTCTGCCGCTTATCCAGATGGTCTGCATACTCGTCGTGCTTCTCCATGCAATTTCTGGAAAAGGCGTCGAGTTGGGGACTCGCCACAAAACGATCTTGCCGTGCGCTGTCGCGCCGGAAACGCCTGGCGTTGCCCCGTCGAACGTTGCCGAATACGTGACATCCGCGTATGGCAAGTGGACCTGGGGGCCCGGCACAAACGAGGGGCAGAAACTCACCTTAATGCCTGCCGGGTATGCGGGCGCAACCAATGCGGCGCGGCTGTTGTCTTTCTTTTCCCTGGCCGACGTTCATATCACCGACAAGGAGTCGCCGGCTCAGGTTCCCTACCTCGGCTGGAGCGCCACATTTGGCGACCCTGGCATCGCCAACCTCAATCCGTCCTCGTATTCACCGGTTGTTTTGGACACGACCTATCGTCTCGATGCCGCCGTCAAAACCATCAACGAGTTACATCGGATCATCCCTTTCGATTTCGGCATTGTCCTCGGGGACATGTGCAACTCCGGTCAATACAATGAACTGCGCTGGTTCATTGATGTCATGGACGGACAGTACATTACACCCAGTTCCGGTGCCCACGACGGAGCCGACACCATCGACTATCAGAAGCCCTTTCAAGCCGCCGGGATTAATCGCTCCATCCCGTGGTATGCGGTCATCGGCAACCACGATCAGGCGTGGATGGGGATCGGCTACCCGAGTGATAAAATCCAGCAAACTATGGTAAGTTCCAACGTGCTCAATATTTCACCCAACGGTCCCCTGATTCCCCCGGGTGCCGATGGAGCCGGTATGTATGTAGGCGTTGTGGATGGCTCCACACCCTACGGTACCGTTGTCAAATGGGGCGCGACAAACCTCTTCGACACGCCGCCAACCGTCGTCGCGGATGAGGACCGCCGCATGCTTTCGACGACGCTTGATTCGCCCACGAACTTTGTCAACGCCTTCTTTGCGACCACGTCGCAGCCGGTGGGTCATGGATTCACGAACGGCATCAACGGCAGCCTGGCGGCGTGCTATTCGTTTGAACCGCTCACGAACCTGCCGGTCAAGGTCATCGTACTCGACAACACCTGCAAGTCGGACGAACCCGGCCACCTCGCGACTTTTTATGGTGGCGGCTGGGTCGATGCCGCGCGCTATAATTGGCTGACCAATGAATTGCAGGAGGGGCAGAATGCGGACCAGCTCATGATCCTCGCCTGCCACATTCCCATTCTGCCGTACACGAGCGCGACCAACATGACCCGGATGAACACATTCTATGATCCCGTGTCCGAAACCAACTTGGTGGCCACGCTTCATGCCTACCCTAATCTCATCCTGGTGATGGCGGGACATCGCCATCAGAACGTGGTTACGCCATTTCCTTCTCCAGATCCGGACTGCCCGGAACGCGGTTTCTGGCAGGTCGAAACCGTTTCGATGCGGGAATTTCCCCAGCAAATGTGCGCATGGGAGATCATCCGCAACAGCGACAACAGCATTTCCATTTTGACGACCAGCGTGGATCCCGCAGTCGATGAACGTTCACTCGCATGGCGGTCACGTGCCTATGGCATTGCTACCGAGAGGATCTTTGGGCGACTCTCCCAAGACGACACCTCGTCGCGCACGTACAATGCGGAGCTTGTCGTGCAGCTCTCACCTGCCATGCAAACAAAAATTGCCGATACCGGCACGTCGCTCGCATATCGGACATACATCGACCACACCCAGGCAGGAATTGAAGTGGGATTCCTGGGCAGCCTGAAATCGGCAGACACCCTCCACGGATCGTGGCTTGACGTCCCCTCCGCCACAAACAGTCCATGGCGGGTGCCTGTTCCACAGGAACGACAGTTTTTCCGCGCATTCAAATAATGGCCAGCGACCGATCATCCGCAGGCGTTGTGTGTTGGGCGTTGCGAGTCCGGCGCGAGGTATGCTATCTTACTGCGCAACTACGAACGAACATGCAGGTTTGGAAGGAGTTGTATGACGGAACAGGCTCACGTGTTGGCGCAAGCCCTCAATGCTGATTTGCAAGCGGGCGGCGGTTCTCTTTTCGGCATGCTCTCGGTCAGGGGACAGCGCGCCTTTTTCCCGTCGCGCGGCATTCTCGGTCAGAGCGCCGAAGCGAAGGACGCCGCCATCAACGCCACCATCGGCACAGCCTTCGAAGAGGACGGTTCGCCGCTCTGTTTGGAGTGTCTCGAGGATCTGATCAAGCTGCCTTCAACCGCCTATCTCTACGCGCCGAGCTTCGGCCTGCCGGGGCTGCGCGACGCTTGGCGCGACATGCTGTTGGCTAAGAATCCCACGTTGGCCGGCAAGAGTTTCAGTCTGCCGGTCGTCACGCACGCGCTGACGCACGGTCTCAGCATCGCGGGGTACCTGTTCGCCGACCCCGGCGAAACCTTGATCCTGCCTGACCTCTACTGGGACAACTATGAATTGCTGTTCGAAGAAGCGTACGGCGGCACGCTCTCAACCTTCCCGATGTTTGCAGGCGACCACTTCAACGTGGACGGCATGGAACGTTTGCTGTTGGCGCCCGGCGAAAAAAAGGTCGTGATTCTCAACTTCCCGAACAACCCGACCGGTTACACGGCGACGGAGGATGACGCTGCGGCGATCCGCGCTGCGCTGCTGCGCGCTGTCGAGGCCGGCAAACGGGTGGTGGTGATTCTTGACGATGCGTATTTCGGCTTGGTCTATGAGGCTGGAGTCAGCAAAGAATCGCTCTTCACCGATCTCTGCGACCTGCATCCGAATCTGCTGGCGGTTAAGCTCGACGGCCCGACCAAGGAGGACTACGTGTGGGGCATCCGCGTAGGTTTCATGACCTTCGGCTGTAAGGGCGCGACACCGGCGCAGTACAAGGCACTCGAGGCCAAGGCCGCCGGTGCGGTGCGCGGCTCGATCTCCAGCGTCACCAACATCGGGCAATGCCTGCTGCTGAATGCCTACCGCAATCCCGCGTATGCCGCGCAGAAGCAGGAGAAGTACAACACGCTCAAACGACGGTACGAGCGGATCAAGGCGATCTTCGCCGCGCATCCCGAATACGCGCAGTCTTTTGTGCCGATGCCCTTCAATTCGGGGTACTTCATGTGCGTCAAGCCGCTGGGCGTCGATGCCGAGGCGGTGCGCAAGCGTCTGCTCGCCACGCGCGGCACCGGAGTCATTGTGCTGATGGGGCTGATCCGTCTGGCGTTTTCATCGGTGCCGTGCGACAAACTCGACGCGCTTTTTGACAACCTGCACACGGTGATTCAGGAGCTGAAAGCCGCTCACACGTAACGGCGTTCGACGCGGTTGCCGAACGAGCAGATGATCTCGTACGGGTGGGTGTTTTTGAGTGCGGCCCAGTCCTCGACGGTCAGGGCATGGATACCCGAGCCGCCGAGGCAAACCACCTCGTCTCCCACCTGCGCGTCCGGGACGCTCTCCAGAGAGACCGTGGCGTAGTCCATCGAAAGCCGTCCCAGCACCGGGCAGGGCGCGCCGCGGATCAGCAGGTAGCCGCGATTGGAGAGCGCGAGCGGCAGGCCGTCGGCATAACCGGCCGAAACCGTGCCGACGCGCGTGGCTCGGTGCAGGCGGTATGTGTGGCCGTACCCGATGCCCGTGCCGGGCGGCAGGGTGCGGATGGCGGTGAGGCGGGTCTTCAGCGAGAGCACCGGCGCCACGTGCAGTGCGCGGCGTCCGGCCGTGTCGAACGAGCCGTGCAGATTGATGCCGGTGCGCACCTGGTTGAACGGCGCGCGGCAGGCGCGCGGGAAATTGTTGATCGCGTCGCTGTTGGCGATGTGCCGCTTCGCGAAGTGAATGCCGCGCGCGGCTGCCTGCTCCAGGATGGCGCAGAACAGATCCATCTGTCGGTTCGTCAGTTCCGATCCGGTCTCATAGGCGTAGGGGAAGTGCGAGAAGATCCCTTCCAGCCGAAGGTTGGGCAAGGCGGCGGCCTCTTCGATCACCGGCAGGGCCTCTTGCGCAAGGATACCGAGGCGTCCCATACCCGTGTCGAGCTTGACGTGCGCGGTGGCGGTCCTGCCGCATCGCAGCGCCGCAGAGCTGATGCGCATGGCGGTCGCGCGGTCGGTCACGGGCAGCGTCACGCCGGCCGCGACCATCGGCTCGATCTCGTCCGGCAGGACACTGCTCAAAATCTGAACCGGCTTGCCGAGCGGCAGGAGCTGCAGCGCTTCATAAGGTTCGGCCACGCCGAAGCACGAGGCCCCGGCCCGCGCGAGCGCCTCGGCGATCGGCAGCACGCCCAACCCATAGGCGTTGGCCTTGAGCACGGCCAATACGCCGCACGGGGCGACGGCCTCCGCGATTTTGCTGTAGTTGCGGGTGAGGGTTTCCAGGCTGATTTCCAGCCAGACTCTGCGCGGAAGGTCGTTCATGACAAGACGTTCAGGAGTACGGGTCGTGATGGGCGTACGGTAACAAAGGCCTCAGCATGCTTCAAGGCGGAAGTCCCGGACGTCCGCGGCCCCGGGTGCTTCCCCGATTCACTGACCGTTGAGACCTCAGGTTTCAAAAACGTTTTCGCGGGCCCGATTCGCAGTGAGGGATGACGCGATCTGACAAAATTGTCGTTGCGGAGCCGAGGTCGGCTGTAGTATAACCGACGGCATGACGTGGTTTTAACAGTCGCCCCGTGTCGGGCGAAATCAGGAAAGGCTGGAGAAGTATGGAGAGCAGTTCGTATAACCCGTTTCACGTGGCGCAAGGGCAATTCGACAAGGTGGCCGCGTTGCTTGAATTAGACGAGGGGGTGCGGGAACTCCTGCGCCAGCCGCTGCGCGAATATCAATTCTCAATTCCCGTTCGGATGGATGATGGCACGGTCCGCGTGTTTAAGGGCTTCCGCGTTCAGCACAATGACGCGCGCGGTCCGGCGAAGGGCGGCATCCGCTTTCATCCGATGGAGACGATCGACACCGTGCGCGCGCTGTCGATGTGGATGACCTGGAAGTGCTCGGTTGTGGACATCCCGCTGGGCGGCGGCAAAGGCGGCGTGATCTGTGACCCGCACCACTTGAGCCAGCGCGAACAGGAGCAGATCTGCCGCGGCTGGGTGCGTCAGGTCGCGCGCAATGTGGGGCCGATCAGCGACGTGCCTGCGCCCGATGTGATGACCAACGGGCAGCACATGCTGTGGATGCTCGACGAATACGAAACGATTCACGGCGGCCGCTATCCGGGCTTCATCACCGGCAAGCCGGTCGGCATGGGCGGCTCGCTGGGCCGCACCGAGGCCACGGGCTTCGGCGTGATCTTCACGTTGCGCGAGGCCTTGAAGGAGCTGGGGATTGACCTGGCGAAGACCACGGCGAGCGTGCAGGGCTTCGGCAACGTGGCGCAGTATGCCGTGCAGCTTTACACGGAACTGGGCGGCACGGTGGTCGCGATCTCCTGCTGGGATCAGGCGGACAAGACCTCGTATACGTTCCGCAAGGCGGACGGCATCAGCCTCAAAGAACTGCGCGGCATCTCCGACAAGTTCGGCGGCATCGACAAGGCCCGAGCGCGCGACCTGGGTTATGAGATGCTGCCCGGCGGGGCCTGGCTGGAGCAGGATGTGGATGTGCTGATTCCGGCGGCGCTTGAGAATCAGATCAACCGCGAGACGGTGGAGAAGATCGCGAAACGCGTGAAGGTTGTTGCCGAAGGCGCGAACGGCCCGACCACGCCCGAGGCGGACGAGGTCATCAAGCAGCGCGGCATCTTTGTGTTGCCGGACTTCCTGACCAACGCCGGCGGCGTGACGTGCAGTTATTTCGAGCAGGTTCAGTGCAACACCAACTACTATTGGGAGAAGGACGAGGTGCTCGCCAAGCTTGACACCAAGATGACCGCCGCCTTTGCGGCGGTCTATGACTTGGCCAAGCGCCAGAAACTGTATATGCGCGACGCGGCCTACATGATCGCCATCAACCGGGTGGCCGAGGCGGTCAAGCAGCGCGGCTGGGCATAAGCCGCGGCTGCGTGCGCCGGGATTCAGGCGGTCGGCGCCTGAGTCCCGGCTCCTGATTTTTCGGTACACAGGCAAGCGTGCCGGGCGGCAGGCTGCGCCAGAGCGGACGGGGGGACCATGGGCGAGAAAAAGCAGGCTCAAGACCGGTTCACGGTGTTGCGGGAGCGCGCGAAAGAGCTGAACTGTCTCTATCAGGTGGAAGAACTGCTCGGGAACGACCGGCTCTCCTTGCCGCAGATCTTCAAAGAACTGATCGTCATCATCCCGTTCGGCTGGCAATTCCCCAAGCTGTGCCAGGTGAGGATCGTGCATGAGGATGCCGTCTACGAGCCGCCGCAGTATACGCCCACGCATTGGGCTGAGACGGTTCCGATCAAAGAGGAGGACCGTGTCGTCGGTTTCATCGAGGTCTCCTACAGCAGCGAGGTGCCGGCTTCGCGCGAGGGGATTTTTCTCCAGAAGGAGATCAAGCTGATCCGCACCATCGCGGAGCGCATTGGCCAGACGATCTTTCACCGTAAGCTTGAAAAGTTGCTCAAAGATTGGGAGTCGACGCACCGTGCGCTGGCGGCGAAAAGCCACCACGAATGGATGGTGATCGTCGACTTGCTGCGACGCACCGACGAGAAGCTCTATCTCTACACGTCGCGTAAGATGCTCTACTACCTGTTCCGGAGCGGTGTGAAAGAAGCCCGCCAGTTGCTGAACACCTTCGGCTCTGAGCTGGCCCCGCCGCATGGAGACGGCAGTGCCGACAGCAACTGTCCCAGCCACAAGCAGACGCGCGAGAGCATCTTTGCGGTCAGCGACCAGGTGTTCGCGATCGCCTCGCAGCATCTGAGCGACGCCGACATCCTTGAGAATGTGCATAAGTGGATTCAAGAGAACAAGCTCAGCTTCCTGATCAAGGCGGTTGACTCCGGCAATACGCCGCTCAACCAGATCGTCGACGCGATCCTGCGCTATCGTGCGCTGACCGGCAGCGATACCACGCTCGCGAAACCTACCGAGCAATGGCTGCGCGTCTCGCTGATCCGGCGTTTCTTCTCCGACAACATCGATTTCATCAACCTCGCCAAGCGCCACCTTGAGGTCTCCGACTTTTTTGAGCTGGCGCCGCGCATCATTTACCCTTCTGGCAGCAACGGCCGACTGGGCGGCAAGAGCACGGGCCTGTTTCTCGCCCAGCATCTGCTGCGGCGTGCCGCCGATAAGGGTGAAAAGCTGTTTGAGGGGATCAAGACGCCGCGGACCTGGTATCTCACGGCGGATTGTCAAACCGAGTTCCTGCGCCACAATCAGCTCGAGGATGTCAACGAGCAGAAGTACAAAGAGCTGGAACAGATCCGCATTGAGTATCCCAACATCATTCAACTCTTCAAGAACGCGCCCTTTCCCGCCGATATCGTCAAAGGGCTTTCGCTGGCGTTGGATGATTTTGGCGAGTGCCCCCTCATCGTCCGCAGTTCCAGTTTGCTGGAAGATCGCACCGGCTCCGCCTTTTCCGGCAAGTATAAAAGCCTGTTTCTGCCGAACCAGGGGAGCAAAAAAGCCAGAATGGAGGCCTTGCTCGATGCGATCGCCGAAATCTACGCTTCGGTTTTCGGGCCTGACCCCATCCTCTACCGGGCCGAGCACGGGCTGCTGGACTTCCATGAGGAGATGGGCATCCTGATTCAGGAAGTGGTCGGCGCACGCATTGGTCCCTACGTCTTGCCGGCCTATGCGGGTGTCGCCTTCAGCAGTAACGAGTTCCGCTGGTCGCCGCGCCTTAAGCGTGACGACGGACTGGTGCGCCTCGTGCCCGGGCTCGGCACGCGCGCCGTGGACCGCGTCAGCAACGACTATCCGGCGCTGCTCTCGCCCGGCCAGCCCGGTCTGCGGGTGAATGTGAGCCCTGATGAGATCCGGCACTACTCGCCCGCGATGGTCGATGTCATCAATGTTGAGTCGCGCGCCTTCGAGACCGTGCCGCTCGGCACGCTGCTGCGCGAGTACGGTCGCGAGTTTCCCAATCTGCGCCAACTGGTCTCGATCTATCGCGATGGCAACATCCATGCACCGTCGGGTCTGGAACTGGACACCGTGAACGACGAGCTGATCGCGACATTCGAAGGGTTGATCAACCGCACGGAGTTCGTGAAGCGCGTCCGCGCCATCCTGCTCGCGCTGCAAGAAGGGCTCGGCTCGCCGGTGGATATCGAGTTCGCCTCGGACGGCCATACCTTCTACCTGCTGCAGTGCCGTCCACAGTATACCGAAATCGAGACCGCGCCGAGTGCGATCCCGCAGGAGATCCCGGACAACAAGACGCTCTTCACCGCCACGCGTTTCATCTCCAACGGGCGCGTGCCCGACATCTCGCACATCGTCTACGTATCGCCCGAGCACTATGCCGAACAGACCAGCCGTGATGCGCTGGTGGATATCGCCCGCGCCGTGGGCCGCCTGAATGTGCTCTTGCCCAAGCGGCGTTTCATCTTGATGGGGCCGGGGCGCTGGGGCAGCCGGGGCGATATCAAGCAGGGCGTCCAGGTGACTTACGCGGACGTCTGCAACACCGCCGTGTTGATCGAGATCGCACGCAAAAAAGGGGGGTACGCGCCGGAACTGTCGTTCGGTACCCACTTCTTCCAGGACATGGTCGAGGCCGGCATCCGCTACATCCCGCTTTATCCGGACGAATCGGGCGTGGAGTTCAACGAGCGTTTCCTCAACAGCTCGAAAAACATGCTGGGCAACATCGTGCCGGAGTATGCGCACCTCGCCGACGTCATCCGGGTCATCGATATCCCCGGCTGCGAGCAGGGCCATGTGCTGCGCATCCTGATGAATGCCGACCTCGGCAAGGCGATCGGTTATTTGGCCCCGCCGTCGGTGACGAGCGACGAAGAGCACGCGGCTGCCGCGCAGCGTCCCGTCGAGCCGCGCTCGGAAGATTACTGGCGCTGGCGGCTGCGCATGGCCGAGCAGCTCGCGCGCTGCGTGAAACGCGAGCGGTTCGGTGTCCGCGCCCTGTACCTCTTCGGCTCGACCGCCAACGCGACAGCCGGCCCCGGCAGCGACATTGATCTTCTGGTGCATGTGCAGGGGTCGCCGGAGCAGCTCCGCGACCTGACAGTGTGGCTGGAGGGGTGGAGCTTGAGTCTGGCTGAACAGAATTATTTGCGCACCGGTTATAAGACCGAGGGCCTGCTCGACGTGCATCTGGTGACCGACGAGGATATCGCGGCGCGCACCAGCTATGCGGTCAAGATCGGCGCGGTGACTGATCCGGCCTGGCCTCTGGCGCTGATGGACGACCCTGCGGACGAGTAAATGTGAAAAACCTGCTTTTTGATTTGGACGGCACGTTGATCGATTCGCGCGCCGACTTGGCGTGCGCGGTGAATCTCACGCGGCAGGATTTCGGCCTGCCGCCGCGATCGACGGCAGAGGTGGTGGCGTGTGTCGGCGAAGGCGTGCGCCTGCTGATTGCGCGCGCGATCCCCGAGCGGCCTGATCTCTGGGAGGCGATGCTGACGCGCCAGCGCGTGCATTATGTCGCGCACTGCCTGGACCATACCGTGCTCTATCCCGGTGTCGCGGAGACGCTGGAAGCCCTCTGCGCCGCAGGCTGGCGGCTGGCCGTCGTCACCAATAAGCCCGGCCCTGTCACGCGCCCGATCCTCGAAGGTCTCGGCATCGCGCGTTTTTTCGGTGCGGTGGTGGGCGGCGGCGACACGCCGGCGCTCAAGCCTGACCCGGCCCCGCTCCGTCTCGCGGCCGAGCGGATGGGCGTCACGCTGGACGCTGACGACTGGATGGCGGGTGACAACTTCACCGACCTTGAGGCCGGCCGGCGCACCGGCCTGCGCCGCTGCTTCTGCCGCTATGGCTTCGGTGAGCCGCGCGAAGAGACGTGGGATCTCGCGATCGACCGGATCGCGGACCTGCGGGGGCGTCTGCTGGAAACATAAAGGCGGTCCGCCGTAAGGCAGATCCGCCCGGAATGCTGACCGGTCAGCCCGCCACCCGGCGTGCCTTGGAGAGCGGTGGAAAAGTGTCTCTGAAAAGGCCGCTCCCTACCCGGTCGAACACAGTCTGCTTTTTATCATGAGCGCATGAGCCGGGTGTGGCCGTCCCGTGAGATTCATGCGAGGAGCCGGTTCAACCGTTGCGAAGCCGGGCGGCGCGTTCCACCTGTTCCGCGTAGCGCTGGACCGCTTCGCGCGGTTTAAGCTCCAGGGCGCGTTTGAGCAGCGGCAGCGCCTCTTGATAGTTGCCGTTTCGCACAAGCAGTTGGGCATGGCGCAGGCGGGCATCCGCCTCAAAGGATTCGAGGGCCTCGGCCCGCTCGAAATAGAAAACCGCTTTTTCCATGTTGTCGGCCGCGTAATGCTGCCCCAGCAGGATCAGCGCATCGCCGTCCAACGGGTCAAGCCGCACGATCTCTTCCAAGATGCGAGCCTGCTCAGGCCCCGCCTCGTTGCGGGCCGCCGCCAGGCGCGCTTGCAGTTTCAACATGCGGATGCGAGGGGCTTCCGGCATGTCGGTGCCCGCCTGCCGGGCGATGACGGTCAGCAGTCTGGCCGCCTCCTCGTGAGCCGCGCGGCTCACCAAGACTTCCGCGTTGCGCAGATGCCGGGAGAGGTCGGGCTGAGAATCGCGCGCGAGCGCGCGCCCGTAAGCGTCGGCCGCCTGTCCGAAATCCCCCTCGTTGACATAGATGTCGCCAAGGGTCAGCAATGCGGCCACAGGAGTACGGCCCGTCAGGTCGAGCAACTCATAGATCTCGGCCGCCCTGACCGGTTGTTTAAGGCCGAGCCAAGCGTTGGCCTGCAGCAGAAGGTAATCCGTTTTTTCCGGATCACGCAGCAGCAGTTCGTCACACAGCGCGATGGCTTCATGGAATTTCTGCTGTTTGAAGAGAGTCCGGCACAGCCCGAGTTTCCAGTCATTGACCTGAGGTTGGAGCATCATCGCCAACCGGTAGGCACTTTCTGCCGACAGGTGCTGGTCGGTCATGGCATAGGCATAAGCCAGCAGCCCGTAAGTCGTGCCGTCCGCGCCGCCCAGTTCGATGCTGCGGGTCAGCGGTTCGAGCGCGGCCGCGAATTCATTGAGCCGGATGCGGATGAGGCCCAGGTTCTTGTGGGCGCGCTGAAACGGCGGGTGTTTCTGAATCGCAGCCGTGTAGCAGGCGATGGCATTTGTCAGGCGGTCCTCCTGGAAATGGAGGTTTCCGAGCGTGAAATCGAAAACCGCGCTGGCGGCGGGCTTGCAGGATTTTTCCAGAAGCGCCGCTGCCTTGGGCTGTCCGCCTTCCGCGCTCATCAACGCAACGACCTTTTCCATGATCTCCTTTTCCACGACGGTGACACGCGGTTCAAGCTCAGTGCACATGCCGTACGACCCCATAAACGCCTTCTGGAAGGTGGGGTCGCGCCAAAAGGTGACGGGCTGCTCAATCCATTCTTGTGCCTGCGCGGCTACGGTCCATGCGAAAGCGAACGCGATACTGGTGGCGAGATGTTTCATCCGGTTCTCCTGTTTTCTGTTGATTGTCTGAGCGATTAAAGCGCGAAGGTGATCGGAACGCGCATGCGGAACTGAACGGGCTGTCCGCCCACTTTGCCGGGATCGAACCGCCAGCGTTTGACCGCGTTCAACGCCGGCGCGTCGAAGGACGGATGATCGGACTTCTGGACTTTCGGTTCTTTCACGCGGCCGTCGGCGTCCACAATGAAGAGGAGGGTGACGGTTCCCTGGATTTTTTTCTTTTTCATGTCAGGCGGATAACTCGGCGCGGGCTGATAGACGACGCGGGGGGCTTGGTCTAAGTCCGACAGTGCGAAAATGTCTTCGCTGGTCTGCATGCCTGCGCTTGCGGCGGTGCCGACGCTCAGCTTGACGGCAAAATCGCCGCTGATGCCGTCCCCGCCGCCCGGGTTCAGCGCCAGTTCCAACTGAGACAGGTCGAGCGGCGGCGCGGTCTCCGTCAATTCCGGCGACGGCGGGGCCTCGGGCGGGGGCTCGGGCTTCTGTTCTTCCACGGTCGGCGGTGGCGGCGGCGGTTCGACGGCATCAACCGTTGTCAGGGAGATGTCGGACTTTTCCGGCGGGCGACCGATGTCCTCCAGCAACGGCAGAACCAGAAACAGCGCGAGCGTGAGTCCCGCGCCGATCACCATCGCGGTCCCAACCGCAAAGGAACGGGCCAACACGCCATGTCCTTGCGATCTGTTTCGCCCGATTCTCATTGTCCCGCGTCCTCCTTGCGCGTCGCCAGACTCACTTTGGCCGCGCCGCCCAGTTTCGCCTCGTCAATCACGCGGACCAGCAAGCCTGACGGCACGCTCTGGTCGGCCTGTACGATCACTGGCAACGCCTCTTTTTCAAGCATGCGTTTCACGATGGTCTGCACGCCACCCACGCCGATCTCCTGCCCGCCATAGACCACTTCGCCCTTGGCCGTGATCGCCAGCAGAACGCTGTTTTTTTCCAGATTGACAGAGGACGCTGCCTGCGGTTTGTCCACTTCCACGCCGGTCTCTTCGACAAAGGTGGTCGTCACGATGAAAAAGATCAGCAGGATAAAGACACAGTCGATCAACGGGGACATGTCAATGCCTGCACTCTCGTCCTCATCGCTGCCGAAACTTCTGAAGCGGCTCATGATTTCGCCTCCGTTCTTGTCACGCCGTCGTGGCGGAGTTGAAAGTCGCGCATGCATAACGTCTCGATATGCGCGACCACTTTTTCATAACGTTGTTGCTGGCGCGTCAGGAAGAACTGGATCATCAGGCCGGTCAGCGCGACCACCAGTCCGGTCTCCGTCGTGATCAGCGCCTCGGAGATTCCCTTGGAGATGACCGCCATGGTCTGGTCGCCGCCGCCTTTGGCCAGTCCTTGGAAAGTCGTCAACATGCCGGTGACGGTCCCGAGCAAGCCCAGTAACGGGGCCGAGGTCACACAGACCTTCATGATCTGCAACCGGCGAGCGAAGGGCGTGATGCCCTCGCTCGCCAACAGGCTGAAGAAGGTTTGCATATCATGGAGCGAGCGGCAGGACATGGCCTGTGTGATCAGGGTTCCGATCGGCCCGCGGCATCGCGCGGGATCCTTCTGCCAACGGCGCCACGCGCGGTCCGGCGATGAACGCGCGCCCAGTAAAAGCAACTGGAACAGGGCGCTCAATCCCAAGGCGTACATGATGAGTCCGGTTGCGGCCAGCGGAATCATGGCCCAGCCGCCGCCCATCCAGACCGGCAGGGCTTGTTCGACCCAAGGGCGCAGCAGGTCGGGGATGCGGTCGAGCAGGCCGGTCATGCGGGATCTCCTGCGGCGGGCTCCGGCAATGCGCGCGCGGTTTCGTCAAATTCGGGCACTTTGGCGACCTCGCCCATGAAGCGGATCGCGACCTGCTCAAGGCGGTCGCCCAAACCTTTGGCCCGACGCGAGAGAAAGGCGTGGCACAGCACGGCCGGGATGGCGATATACAGACCGAACTCCGTGGTGATGAGCGCTTCCGAAATGCCGGAGGAGAGCATTTTGACATCGCCCGACCCGAAGACGGTCATCAGCTTGAAGGTGCTGATGATGCCGGTGACGGTGCCCAACAACCCGAGGAGCGGTGCGCAGGCTGCCGTGACGGCGATGAAGGGCAACAACCGGTTGAAACGAAATTTCGCCGCCAGCATCTTTTCGTACATCGTCTCTTCAATCACTTCGGTCGGCTGGCCCAGCACGTCGCAGCCTGCGCGCAGCATGACCGCGGCGGGCCCCCGCATTGTTTTGGCAAACTGACGCGCCGCGTCAAAATCTTTCGTGCCGACCGCCTCCAACAACTGAGCCAAGCGTTTGGCCCGGGGCATGGGGACGATGAGCAAGCCCAGCCATTTCAAAAGGGCGACCAGAATCGCGAGACCCATCAGCACAAGCATGGGCCACATCACCGGACCGCCTTTCAAGAAATGCTCGCGCAACGTTTCCCGGGTTTCTTCGATCTTGCGAGCGTTGCCCAGCGAAGCGTCAAAGGGGATCGATCCGACCCCCTCGGTGACGGCTTTTTGGGCCATGTCGGCCAAGGCGGGATCTGCATACGCCTCCACGACAGGGATCAGTGAGCCGACGCGCTGATTGGCCGGGCCGGTCAAGCTGCCGTCGTCGGACACGAAATACGCGACCGGGCCGAACAGCAGGAAGCGACCCTCTTTGACCAGGCCGTCTTCGGCGGCTGCGCGTCCGCGAAACGCCAGTCCGCCCGACATTTCTTCCAGCCGGGCCAGGCTCATCAGGATCAGGCGCAACTGCGTGTCAAAAGCACCGGACGGATCGTCTGCCAAGATTTCCTGCACGCGTTTGACCTCATCGATCGGGTCGCGGTAGAGATCCAGCTCGGCGATGTGCAGACGCGTTTCGAAATTCCGCGCATATTCGGCAAACAAACTGGAGAGATAATTGCGCTCGGTTTCGCGCTGTTTGATCTCATTGCGTAAGGCCGACATCTCAAGCGTGGCTGTGTCAGCCTCACGTTTGACCGTGTCGTACTGTTTGCGCAGGTCACCGAGCGCCGTTTCCGCTTCAGCCAGCGAGCGGTTCATCGGGATCTTCTCGTCCGCGATCTCTTTGCGCAGTCCGGCCAGCCGGGCGGAGGCTGCCTCCAGCCGTGTCTGCATCTCTCCGGCGGCTGACGCTGCGAGACTGTTTGTCGAGGCCTCAGCCCACGCGCAGCCCGCCAAACTTATGGCCGCGAGCACCGTCCTCAGGGTCGGACGGGAACGGCGCTGTCTTCTGGTGTCCGTATCATTCATGTCGGGGAGCCCTTTCATTTCACGCTGACGGGTAATGCCACATAAGCGGCCGGCCGTTCGCCGCGGTAGATGCCCAGCGCTTCTTCGATGACGCCGGCCAGACGGTTGTCTTCGTGCCACGCCCAAGTGCCTTCCGGGCCGAGCATGCCGATGCCCGCCACGCCGCTCTTGGCGTTCACGTAATAGGCCTGCGACAAGCCGATGTAAAAGACCGTGACCTCAGCCTGACGGCCGTCCGCCAGCTTGCGGACTTCGCCGGACACCGCCAATTCGCGCGCCGATTTGTTGAGTTCATTGAGCGTGCCGATCACGTTTTGAAAACGCTCGGTCACCGTCAGTTTAGAATCTTTAGGATTGGCCGGGATGCGCTGGCTGAGCGGGGCCACCCGCTGGCGCACCGGTTCGGGCGTCCAAGGCAGGATCGCTAAGGTCCGCAATTCGAGTCCCTTGATGTCGTGATGCAAAGGGGTCATGCCGGTTTTCAACGTTTCGTTCCGTTTCCGTAGCGCCGCGAGTTGACCGGCGGTCTCGGCAGACTCCTTGCGGGTGGTTTCGATCTTCTCGCGCAGCGCCTCGCAAGCCTTGCGGATCAGGTCGATCCGTTCTTGCAGCAGCTCCTTGCCGACGCGCCACTCCTGCTCTTCGCGGGCGATCAATCGCCGTGTCTCCAGCCACTTCTCCAGATTCAAACGGGTGGTTTCCATGTCGTTCGACGCCCAGGCGGCGCCTGCCGCCAAGACGATCCATGCGTACGCGATGCCGCGTTGTTTCATTGCTGTCTCCTTGTTACCATTCACATGAGAGTGACAGGCTGTACTCGCGTCCCAGCTTATAACTGCTCCGGAGAGCCTCGCCGCCCTTCTCCAGCCGGTATTCCTGCTCAATATCGGGGTCCAAGATGTTTTTGACCCGGAACCCCAAACTCCAGCGCTCGTAGATTTTTTGAGAGAGGTTGAAATCCAGCGTGTCGACCGTGTTTTCGAAAATCATCGGAATGTACCGGTCGCCGTTCACGCTGTCGCCGGTGACGAGCGCGTCGCCGCGGCGTGTGAAGAAGAGTCCCAACGACGTTCCCCACGCGTCGATATCGTACATCAGGTTCAGTCCCAGCAAGTGATCAGGCTGACCGGCCATGCGGCGCGTGCGGCGTCCGCCGAAAGGTTTGACGCTGTCATATTCGGCTTTCGGCCGCGTGACCTCGGATTCCATAAAGGCCGCGTTCGCGCCCGCGGTCAGCCCTTTGGCCCAGCCGACCCAGTCGCCCAGATGCTGGCGGACCTCCAGTTCCACGCCGTCGATCCGGCCTTCCGGATAATTGACGGGCGTGATGAACATCTCGCCTTCGATGTACCCGTTATACGCGCGCATGTCGATGGGATCGGTCAGTTTCTTGTAAAAGTAGCTGGCTGACCAGATCTGCCCTTGCGCCGGCATGAATTCGATGCGCACGTCGTAGTTTTCGACGTCTGACATCTTGAGCCGCGGGTTGCCGAAATAGGTTGCGGATGCCGCGCTCTCTTTGAATTCGACCGGCATCAGTTCCTTGAAGGTGGGACGCGCGATCGTTTTGGACCAGTTCAACCGGAGGTTGAGGTTGTCGGCCGGAGAAAGCTTGATGCCGAGCGCGGGTAACACATCGCGTTGATCCAGGTCCGGTGTGTGCTCGGCCAGCTCGTCGTCGGAGCCGATGCGGAGTTTGTTGACGTATTCCGAGCCATTTTGATCGGTCTGAATCGAGAGCACCGAGAAGTTGCTGTCGTAGACGCCCTTTGAAGGCCGCATGCGGGCCGAGATGTCGGTGGTCTCCACGCGCGCGCCTCCCATGACCGAGAGAAAGGAGGTGAGCGGCAGGTCGCCCATCACGTACCAGGCGCGGATCTCCTGCTGGCCGCGGTAATCGATGTCGGTGTCGCCCGGCGCGACATGCCAGCCGCGCTGGAGGCCGGCCGGGCCGTCGATGACCGGGTAACCGGTCAGAAAGGTGTCGGACCACAGGTCATCCGGTCCGCCTTGAAACGAGCTGCCCACATTGCCTTGTTCATAATTGAAGGTGTCCTGCTCGTAGGTCCGGGTCACCGCGTCGCGAAAGAGACCCGCCTTGATGTAACCTTCGTCGCCGGTCCATTGCCGGAACGGGATCTTTTGGTTGAGCGCGTACTGCCAGCCTGATTCTTCGATGTCACGCCAGCGCCGTTCCAACGGATAGAGACCGCCGCTCGGGCCCCGCCAGTACCCGTTGTTATAGACGTCGTTAAAGAGGCGCCGGTCGGGCTCATACTGGCGCGCGGTGTTGCGGCTGACCGACCAGTCCGTGACGGGCGGCAGGAAGGTCAGCCGTTCCCAGCCGAACACCGGCATCTCGTCCGGCAGGAAGAACCACGGATGTTCGGCCTGCAGCATGAGAGTTTCGGTGCTGCGCTCCGAATAGTGCAGGCTTTGCGAACGCCAGAGGGTGCCGGCTCCGGTGTCGCGGTCATACAGGCTGTCGTCAACGGTGCGCGTGACGGTGTAATCGGTCGCTTGGGAACGGGTGTAGGTCAGGCCGAGATCTGTCCACGGGGATTCAAAGCCGAGCGCCGCCGTGCCGCCCCACAGGACCGACTCTCGGCCGCGTTCCACTGTGTATTCAGCAGCGGAAGAGTCGAAGTTGGGACGGCCGAACGTCAGGCCCTCCGGTGTTTGGCGGACGACGCGGTTGTGCAGTTTGCCGCTGTCGTAGCCGGTCATGTCGTTCTTGTAAGAAAAGGTTCCCAACGCACCGATGCGGACATCCTCGGCCAATTTCATGCTGTCGCCTGCAGTCACGCTCCAGCGTGTGCCGGGACGGGCCTCTTTATAGCGCGAGCCGTAATCGGACGAGAACGAACGGGTTTGCGCGTCGCTCAGTGCCCAAGAGGCGAGGCGTTCCTCTTTCTGCTCGTCGGAGTAGCGCCGGTTCCATGCGGACACGGAGGGGATCGACAGCGCCTGATGGGTTTCTCCGACGCGGAAGGGGCGGTCCAGGCTGCCTCCGGCCCGGCCCCAATACGACACGCCGCCGTCGCGGCTGGAGAGCATGTCGCGCCCCGTGATCTGATCGTTGTAAGCGACCCCCGCGCTCGCGGCCAGCACCGTCTTTTCAGGGATCCGCTTCAGCCGGATGTCCACGGCGCCACCACTGGCGTCGCCCTGTTGGTCCGGCATGAAGGTCTTGTGGACATGCAGGCTCTCGATCATCGAGGCGGGGAACTGGTCGAGTTGCACGGCGCGTTTGTCGGCGTCGGCGGAGGGGAGGCGGATACCGTTGAGCTGCGAGCTGACATAGCGATCCGGCAGGCCGCGCACCACGGCATATTTGCCGTCTTGGATGGTGGTGCCTGAGACCAGCTTGAGCGCCGCCGCCGCGTCACTCGCGCCGGCCCGCTTGATGGTGTCGGCGCTGACGGCGTCGATCGCGGCGGCGCTGTTCATTTTCAGGTCGATCAGCATGACATCGCCGCCGCCAGCGGCGAGATCGATGTCCTTGACCACAAATTCATCCATTTCGGTGTAAACCGCAGCGAGAGGCACATCCAGCCGTTGCACCGAGCCGGGAGGGACGGCCACATTCCGAATCAGTTTCCGTTCGAAACCGGAACGGCTGATCAGGACCGAGTAGGTGCCGAACGGAATCTGTTCGAACAAGACGCCGCCGTCTTCGCCGGTTGTTGCCCTTTTTTCTAGTTCGACCAACAGAACCGACGCTTCGGTGAGCGGAACCTGCCAGTCTTTGTCGATGACCTGCACGCGCAGCGCGCCTGCAGTTTGTTCTTGCGCCGACGCGCCCTGCCGCACGGCAAGCACAGCGGCGAGAAGCACCACGGGAATGAGGAGGGGGTTTCGTTGCGGCAACGGTTTCATGAGGTGTTCCTGTCGCATCGGTTACCAGGGATCTCCCAAGCGGTTCAGCAGAGCGGCCATTTCTGAAAGACGCGCCGGCTCGGCGATGCCCGCCCGCGCGAACGTCAGGCAGACACGGACCGCGGCGACCGCACGCGGACGGCTGTTGGCAAGCGTCTTCAATGCCAGGATCGCGTCGGCGAAGTGCCCGTCCGCGGCTGCGGCGTCACCCAATTCCATCCAGGCGGCACCGAGTTCCGCGTGTGCCGCAGCGCGTTCCGCCGGGGTGATGGCGGGGTCGGGCAGCAGGGTCTCGGCGGCAGCCAGGCGGCGGCGCGCCTGCCGCGTATCACCCGCACGGGCCAAGAGCCGCGCGTAACGCGTCTGGACCGGGAGGCGCATATCGGCCCGGATCAGGCCCAGTCGGTTGCCGGTCTCCCGGCTCATCTGTTCGGCGAACGGCGTGTCGCCGAGCCTCCGTGCCGCCTCGCTCATCTCCATGAGCTTGTCGCAGACGACGGCCGGATGCAGGCTGTCGAGCAAACGCGTCAAGCCGGCGGCCAAGCGGTCGCGGTAGAGCGCGGTCTGGCCGGCTTCTCCGGCTTTCTGGTAGGCCACTCTATAGGCGTCGAAAGCGCCAGCCGCCAGATCGAGGTCGAGCGTCTGGCGGCTGACGGTCTCGAGCCGGTTCAACGTGTCCAACAAGTTGGAGGTTGCCACCGTGTGTTGCATCAGGTCAGGGAGCAGCGCGGCTTGATCGGCGGTGTCGAGCCGCGTGACGCGGGCCGCCTCGATCCGTTGCGTTGCAGTCCGTCCGGCATGGGCGCGTTCGATCGCGAGTCGGATGCGGCTGCGTTGCCATGATTCAAGACCGGAGTCACGGGCGACGTTCTCGGCCGCCTTCAGGAAGCGGTCGCCTGCATCGCCCCGTCCCGTCGCGTGACAACGATGGCCCAGTCGGGCCAACAAGTCGCCCCGGCGCCAGCCGCTGATGTCGCAGGCGATCTCGGCGGCCTGCTTGTGCGCTCCGAGATCTAGCGCTGTGATGGCCGTGTCCGACAGGGCGCGGTTGCGTTCGACGTCATGAAGGTCGGCCGGGATTTGCCGTGCGATGCCGTGGGCGAGGCTGCACCAGGGGTTTTCAAGCGGCTGGCTCGGGCCGGCGGAAACGGACGGACGGCAGCCGGCGGCGAGCAACGCCACCGCCAGCATGCACGTATAAAGAATAAATCGAAACATGGCTATCCCTCCTGTTGGAGTGTCCGCCATCCCTGACACTGAGGCCTTTCCTTTTTTTAAAGGTGGCCGGAGGCACGCGTCCGTGACTCCGACCATGCACCGCGCGGGATAGCTGTTACGCGATGCAAGCACTCGGAAACGGTTAGTCAGCCAAGACCTTGTAGAGTTTCGAACGGTCGCTCACGCCGAAATCAGCCAGCGTCACATTGGTTTTGTCGGCAATGACCGTCGCACCTGCGACAGGCGCCCAGGTCTGACCCGCATCCGTGCTGGCATAAAGCGTGTAAGCGGTGCCGATTTCAGCCGCGAACCCCACGGAGAAGGCGGCCTGGTTGATCGCCAGCTCACCGCTGCCGGATTTGACCAGCATGCCGGAAGTGGCGAGGGCCGACCAACCGTCGAGCCAGGTGTCGCCGGTCGGCGCGAAAGCCCCATAGTAGTTGACAGATGAGGCGAATCCGTCGTCCTCAGGTGTGTAGGGCGAATCGGCCCACGTGCTGACCGGGCGCGGGTCGAGCGCCTTGACGTTCGGAAGCAACCCGTTGCCGGCCGTGGGGAACGGACGGCTGGCGTCACCGGCTGACTCGCGTTCCAAATGACGGATCGGCAGGGTGGATGCCACATTGAAATCCCATGCGGCGTCGATCGGGATGTCTGCCGAACGCGCGTTGTTGCTGCCGGTCTTGCAGAGCCGGTAGGTGTCGTTGCAGTTGAACACCACGAAGTTCCGGAAAGCGGTCTGCGTGGCGTTGGTGGCTTGCGCCTGATAGTAGAACGGAGTGTTGGCCAGCGCTCCGACACCGGGCGTGTGCGTCGGGAAGGCATTCCACGTCGCGGAAAGGCCTTCGTATGAGTCGACTTTCGCGTTGTCCCCTTCGACACCGGCGATCATCGAGTCGACGTCCATGATCAAACAGTTGAAGAACTGGGGACGGCAGTTGTCGTCGATCTGTAAAGCGGTGGAATCGGTCTCGCCGCCGCTGATGCCGGTATTGCTGGTGCCGCGATAACGGTTGCCGATGACGGTCACGTTTTCGTAGCGATGCAGCGCCCACGGGCGGTTGTCGTCGGATTTCTCAACGCCGTCCATTTCGAACGCATGATTGCCGATGCCGGAGCCCGCCACGCCGTCCGCGTCGCAGAAGCCCTGCATGACGAAAATGAACTGGCCGCGGCCGCGATAGCCCTGATCGACATCGAAGCCGTCATCGCCCACGTTGAGGATCGCCACATATTTCGTGTTGACGGTCCCTCCGAAGAACTCGATGCCGTCGTCCAGATTGCCGACGATTTCGATATGGTCGATCTGCGTGCCGCGCCCCACGCCGTAAAGCGACAGTCCGTTGATCTCTGACGCGGGAGCGAAGCCGTAGCCGCCGTACCGGATCGAGACATAGGAGAGCACGCCGCTCGAATCGTCGTCGTCCGCGCCGCCGTACTGGGTTTCACCCGCGCCCGGATCGGCCAGTCCCTCTGCGAGCGTGGTGGTGGTGACGAGCGGCCCCGTGTTGGCGGTGGAGGAGACGGCCGTGTAGGCACCGCCGCAGATCACCACCCCGCCCCACATCTCCGCTTTATTCCGTAACGTTGCGGTGGGATTGATGGTGGCGTAGTCTTCGTAAACCTCCGCCGGGTCCACCCAAGGGAAGTTGTTGTCGTCCATGTCCGTGAAGATAATCGGTTTTTCCCGGGTGCCGCGCGCGATCAGTTTGCTGCCTCGGCAGATCCAGAGGCCGGTGGGCTCGCCCGCATCGGCGGCTGAAAGACCGCGCACCACTGTGCCCGGCTCGATATGCAGGGTGGCGCCGCTCTTGACGAATACGATCTGGTTCAAGACGTATTCATTGTCGGCGGTCCAGGTCTGGGAGGCCGTGATGTCCGCCGTGACATCAATCATCGCAGCCTGTACGCCATAGCCGGCCGCCATCGCGGCTGCCCATCCCGCAAGGATTCGCTTGTATCCAGTCATACTCTCTCCTTTGTGTTTCCCGTCCGGCACGGCCCTTCCGTTCCGGAGCGCCCCCCGCCTTGGGAGGCGGCGAACAGCGGGGGAAACATCCGCTGCTCTTCCGCTGTTGTCACTGACCGTGCCGGCAGGCCTGTTTGGCGCCGGCGAGCGCATTCAGTGAAAACGCGGCCAGAATAAAGGACTTTTGTAAGAGGGATATCAACGTTCCGTGCGATTTCTGTTAAAGCGGGCCGGAACGATGCGCCCTTGGTTCAGCCATGCGGTCATGATACGTAACGCGCGCGAAGGTGCAGCGCGAGCGGCAAAGCAAGGCGGGATGTCCACGGACCGCCCCGCCGTTTGAAAGACTGCATCGGTCGGAAGGAAGCGTTGCCGAAACCAGGAACTAGAAACCAGGAACCTGGAACCCCGCGGCCAGAGGAACGGAGTCGCCCGCAGCCTAAGATTTCAAGGGCTGATGTTTGAAAGGTGCGAGGGATGTGTTATCTTCATGTAATCCTAACACGATGCTCACGCAGCGTTAGCGGGAGCCTTGCATAGTGACCGGCAACCACTCGATGCCGTGTGCGGCGTGGGCCGCTGGCCGGGTGAAAAGTTACTGCATTGAAGAACGCGCTTATGAAAATGAACTGTGTCATTGCCTCTTTGATGATTATGGCCTGCGCTGTTTCACACGCACAAGCGGAGCCTGTGAATGAGGAAAAACCTGCTGGACCCTCATTCGACGCGGGCATGGATGTCCGCTTCCGGTATGAGTACAAAGACAACTGGATGGACAAAGGCAAGACCTCGATCGATACCACGTACGAGGATTATGCCCGGCTGCGGACGCGCGTGTGGGGCAGGGCCGATTTCACCGAGGATCTGACCGCGTACCTGCGTCTGGGCAATGAGTTCCGCGACTACCGCAACAGCACCGGCAGCAAGCACAAGAATGAGTTTCCGGATGAAGGGTACATCGACAATCTCTATCTCGATGTCAAGAATATCCGCGACCGCGTGGATCTTCGCATCGGCCGCCAGAACATCAAAGAGGGCCGCGGCCGCATGATCAGTGACGGCACCGGCGGCGACGGCACCCGCACCGAGTATTTCGACGCGATCCTTGCGACGGTCAAGCTGATGGAGCGCAGCGATGTCGATCTGATGGCGGTCTGGAACCGCTACCGTGACGACTGGACCCTCGGCAATCCGCATGACATTTATGACCAGACGAAGATCAAAAGCGGGTCGCCGTATTCCAAGATGCACGAAAAGGCGCTGATGGCCTATATGCATTACAACGAAATCGAAGACTTCCCGATGGAGTTCTATTGGATCTGGAAACAGGAAACCCGGTTCTACGACAAAGAGACGCGCTATCCGGGCCGGAATTTTCACACGTTCGGCACGTGCCTGATGCCGCGCTTTTCCGACACGCTCTCAGCCGAACTCGAATCCGCCCTGCAGCTCGGACAGATCGACGGCCAGTCCGGCATGGAAGGCCGAAACATCGCCGCTTGGATGACCTATGCGGGCGTCACCTACGCACGTGACGATTGGGCCGGCAAGCCGCGCCTGACCGGCGCGTTGCTCTACCTGTCGGGTGACGACGACAGTTTTTACAAGACGGCTGACGGCGGCACTGCGACGGGCTGGAATCCGCTCTTCAATCGAACCGATAGCGAGGGACACATCTCCGCCGGCATGTACGACAGCTACCGCTGGTCCAATCTGGTCTATCCGCATCTCGAAACCGCCGTTCAGCCGCGCGCCAAGCACAAGGTCCGCGTGCAGGCGGGGCCGATGTATGCGGCGGAGAAAGACAACGGCGCGCGCGATGCCTATCGCGGTCTGTTCGCCCTCTGCCGCTACGACTTCCCGCTGCTGAGCAAGATCTTCGGCAAGCGCGGTGAGCTAAAGGGGGCGGTCATTGGCGAGTTGATGGCCTATGGCGACTATTACGAGCACGAGGCCGCCGACGCTGATGTGGGCACCTGGCTGCGCATCGAGATCAACGGCAAGTTCTGACTCACGCAATCCTAACGGCAGCGACATCATTCCGTAACCGAAAAGTGGGTTAATGATGCGCGAACGGAAGCACGATGCGGCCGTCATGAAAGGAGCGTTATGAATCAGAACGTAGTGATGAGCGTTGTGTTGGGAATCAGTGTGGTGTCGGCCCATGCCCAGGGCAAGCTGGTGATGGACGGCTCAACGACGGTCGGCCCGATCGCCAAGGCCTTTGCCGAGACCTACATGCGCCAGAATCCAGGCGTGAACATCACGGTCAGCGAGTCGGGCAGCGGTAACGGCGCCAAGGCGCTGTTGAACGGAACATGCGACATCGCCAATCTCTCGCGCCACTTGAAGGAATCGGAGAAGAAGGCCATGTCCGAGAAGGGGGTCAAGCCGGTCGCCCATGTGGTGGCGTTTGACGCGTTGCCGGTGATCGTACACCCCTCGAACCGTGTGAAGGGACTGACGGTCGATCAGATCCGCGACATCTACACCGGGAAAATCACGAACTGGAAAGAGATCGGCGGCGGCGATCAGAGGATCGTCGTGATCAGCCGCGACACGAACAGCGGTACGTTTGAAACGTTCAAGGAGCTGGTGCTCGGCAATGACTCGAAGATCGTCGCTAGCGCCGAGTACACGGGCAGCAACGGTGGCGTGCGTCAGCGGGTGCAGATGACCAAGGGCGCGATCGGCTATGCCGGTTTAGGGTTCGTGGACCGCTCGGTCAAGGCGCTGGAGGTCAACGGCGTGGTGCCGTCGGCCGAGAGCGTGATCGCCAAGCAGTACCCGATCTCGCGTGAGCTGTATATGTTCACCAACGGCGAGCCGGCCGCCGACAGCTTGGCGGCCAAGCTGCTGAGCATGAGCCGGACCGAAAAGGGGCGCGAAATCATCGAGGAGATCGGCTACGTGCCGGTGCCCGGGAAATAAATGAACCGACCGTCATCCATGCTGCTCTCGCCCGGCGAGCGGATGCGCCGCAGGTTGGCCGAACTGGCCGGGCGAGGCGTTCTGTTCGGCATCACCTCGGTGGCGGCATTGGCCGTGCTGGCGATCATCTTCTTTATCGCCCGCGATGCCCTACCGTTCTTCACTCAAGTCGGGGCGCGCGAGTTCTTTCTCTCGACAGAGTGGTATCCGGCGCATCAGCCGCCGCGTTTCGGCGCGGCCGCGATTTTCGCGGGCAGCTTGCTGGTGACCGCTACGGCGGTCTTGCTAGCGGTCCCGCTCGGGCTCTTCGCGGCGTTGTGCATGAGCGATGTTCTGCCGTTCGGCGTGCGCCAAGTTCTGAAACCGGTGATCGAGATGCTGGCGGCGATTCCGTCCGTCGTGTACGGGTTCTTCGCATTGACCGTGGTCGCGCCGTTGATGCAGAACGGCGGGAGCTGGCTGCCGGGACAGTTCGAAATCGCCAGCGGCGTCAATGCGTTGACCGCCTCGCTGATCTTGGGGGTCATGGCGCTGCCGACCATTGTGAGCGTGTCGGAGGATGCGCTTCAGGCGGCTGGCCGCGAGTTGCGCGAAGGCAGCTATGCGCTCGGCGCGACCCGTGCGGAGACGCTCTTCAAAGTGGTAATCCCGGCGTCTGTGAGCGGACTCTTCTCGGCGGTGCTGCTCGGCGTGATGCGCGCGATGGGCGAGACGATGGTGGTGTGGATGGCGTCGGGCAACGCGGCGCAGATTCCGCGGCCTTGGTACAACCTGTTGCAGCCGGTACGGACATTGACCGCGACCATCGCAGGCGACATGGGCGAGGCGGATCAGATGACGGGGTCGGCCCATTATCATGTGCTTTTCGCGATGGGGCTCTGTCTGCTGCTGGTGAGTTTCGCCTGCAATCTGGCCGGCGAATGGATCGTGGCGCGGCAACGCAAACGGCTGAGGGGAGGCTGAGCGGATGCGGTTGAAACTGCGAAAACTGTTGGATCGTGCGTTGACGACCTGCGGTTATCTGGCGATCGGCGGTATGGCGCTCTTCCTGTTGTGGGTGTTGGTCCCGGTGTTCACCAAAGGGTTCGGCGCGTATGTGTTCCGCGGCACGGTGGAGCACCGGCGCATGATGGTGGGCGAGTTCGGCCGCGGCGACCTGGATCGGCTGCGCGCGGAACTTGCCGAGGTGTTGCGCGTGCGCGAAACGGTCTATCAGGCGGTCGCGGCCTTCGAGCGGGAACTGGATGCCATGCCGGCCGCGCGCCGCAAAGCCTTGAAGCCCGCGTTCCGCGAGGTGCGTGAGGGCGTGTCCGTTCTGCTTGGGCCCGAGCCCGGCGCACCGATGCCCGCGCTGACGCGCCGGCTGTACGGACAGACCCGTTGGGAAAAAGCGCGCGAAAAGGCTGACGACATCCTGTTCGAGGAAACGTGGGTATACAGCGATGCCGGCAGCCGGCGCGTGCTGGTGCCGCGCGCGCCGCAGTTCGAGGGAACCGCGCTGGCACCGGTGTTCACCAGTCTGGAACGTGATCTGGCGGCGATGTTGCGGCCGCGGATCACCGTGTATCCGCGGTTTCTGACCGACCGCTCGATCGACGCCCACTTTTTCGGCGGGATTGGGCCGGAGGTGCTGGGCACGCTCTATCTGTCCTTGGGCGCGCTGCTGGTCGCGGTGCCGCTCGGGATTGTCGCGGCGGTTTACTTTCAGGAGTACGCCAAAGAGGGGCCGCGCGTGGCGTTCCTGCGTTCCTGCGTCAACACGCTGGCCGGGGTGCCGAGCGTGGTGTTCGGCTTGTTCGGGCTCGCCTTTTTCATCAACACGCTGCACGTGTCGCCGGGCAAGAGCGTACTCGCCGGTGCTCTGACGCTGGCGCTGCTGGTGTTGCCGACCGTGATCCGCGCGTCGGAGGAGGCCATTGCGGCCGTGCCGCGCGCCTATAAGGAGGGCGCGATGGCGCTGGGCGCCGGGCGCTTCCGCACCGTGGCGACTGTGATCCTGCCGGCCGCGTTGCCGGGGATCCTGACCGGCATCGTGATCAGCATGGGGCGCGCGGCCGGCGAGACCGCGCCGATCATCTTCACGGCAGCGGTCTCCGTCGGGCAGATGGTCAAGCCGTCTGAGGTGTTGTCACAGCCCACGCCGGCGCTTTCCTGGAATCTGTATAACCTGTGCACGGAGCATGAGGCGGTTGATGAGCTGCGCCATGTGCAGTTCGGTATGGCCGCGACGCTGGTGCTGATCGTGCTGGCTCTGAACTTGGCGGCCATCCTGCTGCGGGCACGCATCGCGCGGCGGTTGAAGGGGTGAGGGACGTAATATGAATGAGGAAACAAAACGCGAGGGTGTGCATCTGGAAGCACGTGGATTCTCGGTCTTCTATGGTGCGCATGAGGCGGTCTGCAAGGTCGATCTTTCTGTTCCGTGCGGACTTGTGACCGCGATTATCGGCCCGAGCGGCTGCGGCAAAAGCACGTTTCTCCGGGCGATTAACCGGATGAATGACCTGATTCCCGGTTGCCGCGCGGCGGGCGAGCTGTTGTTTGACGGACAGAATGTGTATGGCTCCGAGGTTGATGCCGCAGTGCTGCGCCGCCGGGTGGGCATGGTGTCTCAGAAACCCAACCCGTTTCCCAAAAGCATCTATGACAACGTCGCGTACGGCCCGCGCCTGCACGGCCGATGCGCACGCGGCGAACTGGATGCGATCGTTGAGGAGAGCCTGGTGAGTGCCGCGCTGTGGGATGAGGTGAAGGATCGCCTGCACATGAACGCGCTGGGGCTTTCCGGCGGTCAGGCGCAGCGGCTCTGTTTGGCGCGTGCCTTGGCAGTCAAACCCGAGATCCTGCTGATGGACGAGCCGACTTCGGCACTTGATCCCAAGGCGACGGCCCGTATTGAGGAGTTGATCGTGCAACTGCGCGGGCGCTACACGATTGCGATCGTCACGCACAACATGCAGCAGGCGGCGCGCGTGTCGGACCGGACCGCTTTTTTTTACGAAGGCAATCTGGTAGAGTTCGACGCGACGGAAACGCTGTTCACGCGTCCGCGCGAGAAGCGGACCGAAGACTACATCACCGGCCGTTTTGGCTGAAAAACGCAGCGAGGATTCAGAATGAACATGATTTTTGCGCGTGAAAGCGGAGCGATGAAGGCCTCGCTCCTGCGTTTGGCGGGCGAGGTGGAGCGGCGTCTGTCAGAGGTGCTGACGGCCACCGAACGGCGTGATACGGACGCGCTGAAAAGCTGGATGGCACGGGATTCGGAGATCGACGACTGGGAGGTGCGGATCGAAGAGGAGTGCCTCAAGATTCTGGCGCTGCACCAGCCGGTGGCACGCGATCTGCGGTTCGTGGTGGCCGTGCTCAAGATCAATAACGATCTGGAGCGGATCGGCGACATTGTTGTGAACATCGCCGACCGCGGGCTGCGGCTCACTGCCTTTCCGGTGACACCCTTGCAGCCGCGCCTGATGCAGATGGGGGGCATCGTGCGCGAGATGCTGGCGTCAAGCTTGGACGCGTTGATGGAACTGGATGTCGCGCGGGCTGAGGCCGTGATCGTGCGCGACGATGAGGTCGACCGGCTCAATGGCGAGGTCATCGGCGGCGTGATCGCGCAGGCGACGCTCGCCAACACCGGAGCCGTGACTGAGGCTTTGATTCTGACCCACAGCGTGGCGCGTGATCTGGAGCGGATCGGCGACCACGCAACCAATATCGCCGAGGATGTCGCCTATCTGGTGGATGGCACGATCATCCGCCACCAGAACCGGCATCGGAGCGGCAAAACCGGGGCGGAAACAGCACCGGATCAGCGGGAGGACCAAGATGGCCAATGAAAGCGTGTTGATTGTCGAGGATGACGCGGACATCCGGGAATTGCTGGGTTACACCTTGAAACGTGAGGGCTACACGGTCGAGGCGTGCGACTCCTCCGAATGCGCTCAGAATGTGATGCGCCGACGGACGCTGCCGGATCTGATTCTGTTGGATCTGATGCTGCCCGGAACGGATGGGTATGCGTTTTGCCGGTCGTTACGTGCCGATGAACGCACCGCGCGAATTCCGGTGATTATGGTGACCGCGCGTGACGAGGATGCGGACATCGTTGCCGGGCTCGAGGTGGGCGCTGATGATTATGTGACCAAGCCCTTCAGCGCGCGGATTCTGGTGGCGCGGATCAAAGCGGTGTTACGGCGCTCCGCCGTCGAACCGGGAGACGAGAAAGAGACGCTGACGCAAGGGCCATTCGAGATCGACCGCCTGCATCACACAGCCCGTATGAACGGGCAGCCGCTGACGCTGACGCTGAGCGAGTTTAAAGCGCTGGAACTTTTCGCAAAGCGGCCGGGTGTCGTCTTTTCGCGATATCAGATTGTGGATGCGATTCACGGAGAAGATTATCCCGTGACCGATCGGTCAGTGGATGTTCTGATCGTGGGCTTGCGCCGCAAGCTCGGAGACTGCGGCGAGTGGATCGAGACCGTGCGCGGCGTGGGATATCGAATGAAAGCGGAGTGAGTTGTGATAAGAAAAACGCTGTTCTGGCAATTTTTTGGTGTGCATGTTCTGCTGCTGATCGCGGCGGTGGGCTTTGTGGCCTTCTATATGTGGCAGTCGAGCCGGACGACCTATCGTCGGCAATGGCTACGCGAGCTGGAGATGCAGGCGCGTCTGGCAGCCGCCCTGCTGCCGGACGGCGACGGCGCGGTTGACGGGGCTGCGGCCGAACGTTTTTTTGGACGGCTGGGCGAAACCGACGGGCACCGCTTTACACTGATTCTGCCGGATGGACGGGTGCTTGGCGACACCCGGGCCGAAGCGAGCCAGATGGAGTCGCACGCGGACCGCCCCGAGGTGATTGAGGCGACGGCGAAAGGCTGTGGTATGAGCCAGCGTTACAGCTACAGTCTGGGTCAGTCGATGCTCTATTTGGCGCAACGCATTCCGGCCGAGGGCGCGTTGCGCGCCGTGATCCGTGTGGCGGTGCCGGCCCAGATCGTCACGCGCGAGACGCAGGCTGCTCAACAGGTGATGGGTGTTTTGCTGGCGGTGGTATTGGTGACGGCCTTGATCTTGAGCTATGGCGCGGCGCGGCGCGTCATCGGACCGGTGGCGGACTTGCAACTCGGCCTGGTGCGGATCGGCGGCGGTGAACTGGAGTATCGGCTGCCGATCCCCTCCGTGCCGCATCTGGCCGAACTGGCGCGCTCCATCAATCAGACGGCCGACCGGTTGCAGAAACATATCTACGCGCTGAACCATGAGCGGACCCTGCGCACGTTGATCCTCGCCAACATGACGCGCGGCGTGATCGCGATTGATCCGCGCCACGCGGTGCTTGATTTGAATGAATCGGCGCGGCACTTGCTGGGGTTGACGCATGCCGCAGCGGCGGGCACGCTGATCGGCGATGCGCTGCGCGAGCCGGAGCTGCTGTCGTTAATCGATGACAGCGAACGTAGCGAGGAGCCGGTCGAACGCGAAGTGATCATGGCGGGAGGCGCGGGCGAGCGGCGGCTGAACATGCGCGCCACCGCGCTGAACGATGCAGGCGGCCAACGGATCGGCACGCTGCTGGTGCTGAGCGATGTCACGTTGCTGCGTCATCTCGAAACTGTGCGACAGGATTTTGTCGCAAATGTCTCGCACGAATTACGGACGCCGGTCACCTCGGTCAAAGGGTTTGCCGAGGCTCTGCTTGACGGCGCGCTGAAAGATCCGGAAAAGGCAGAACGGTTCGTGCAGATCATCATGCGCCAAGCCAACCAATTGGAGTCGATCATCCGCGACCTGCTTGAGCTTTCCCGGCTGGACGAACATACCGGGCAGGCGCTCGACCGGCAGGAAACGCCAGTCAGCGAGATTTTGAAGCATGCGGTCGAGCTGTGCCAGACGCGTGCGGATGAGCGGGGTGTCGTGCTGGCGGTCACGTGCGAATCGGGCCTGACGGCGCGTGTGCATGCGGGTCTTGTTGAGCAGGCGCTGGTGAACCTGATCGACAACGGGATCAAATACGGTGTCAACGGCGGGGGCGGCCGCGTCGAGATCGAGGCGGCGTTGGAAGGCCCGACGGTACGAATCGCGGTGCGTGACTATGGCCCGGGCATCGAGCCGCAGCATGTCGGGCGGCTCTTCGAACGGTTCTACCGAGTGGACAAAGGGCGCAGCCGCGAACTGGGCGGCACCGGGCTTGGTCTGGCGATCGTCAAGCATATCGCGCTCATCCACGGCGGGACGGTCGCCGTGGCGAGCGAGCCGGGCAAGGGTGCCGTCTTCACGCTCCGCCTGCCGGCGTGAAGCAAAGGCTCATGACTGACAACAACTTCTTGTCCGGCGGCGCGTAAAAGGTGTATGCTCCCAAACTATGGTATGCGTCTAGGTCGCGCGCTGGGGGTCAGCGGCGCGGCGTGTCAAGGGATGCGCGGTGCCGGGACGCAAGCAGATAGGGGGAAACGGATGAAGCAGCTTTCACGGCGTGGTTTTTTGCGTACCGGTGTCGCAGCGGCCGGGGCGCTTTCAGTGGCAGGGTGTTCCAGCGTGTCGATCGCCAAGCCGGCGGTGTACCGCAAGCCGGGCGACCGGTTGAACATGGCGTTCATCGGTTCGGGCGGACGCGGCGGGGCGAACCTCAAAGAGTTTTACGATCTGGGCGAGCAGGTTGTCGCCGTGTGCGATGTCGATCGCGGACGTCTCGACCACTCAGCCAACGTGGTGAAAGAGCGCTGCCCCGACGTGCGTAAATATCAGGATTTCCGCGAGTTGCTGGCGGCGGAGAAGGATTTGGACGCGGTGGTGGTGTCGACGCCCGATCACATGCACGCGGCGGCGGCGATCGCGGCCATGAAACAGGGCTGCCACGTCTATGTCGAAAAACCGCTGGTGCGCACGGTCTGGGAAGCACGCCGCTTCGCGAAAGTCGCCCAGGCCTGCGGCGTGATGACCCAGATGGGAAACAACGGCAACGGTTCGGACCAGCAGCGCCGCAACATCGAAATCGTGCAGTCCGGCGTGCTGGGCGACATCCGCGAGATCCATGTCTCGACCGACCGCCCGATCTGGCCGCAGGCGCTCAACCGGCCGGAGGGCAGCGATCCGGTGCCGGAGACGTTGTCATGGGATTGCTGGTTGGGCGTGGCACCGGAGCGGCCGTACAAGAAGGATGTGTACCATTCTTTCAAGTGGCGCGGCTGGTTTGATTTCGGCACGGGCGCGATGGGGGACATCGCCTGCCACAGCATGAGCTTTTTCTGGCGCGGCTTGCAGTTGGGCGAGGTGGTGTCGGCCGAGACCGTGAAGACGACGGAGCGTTTCACGGAGACCTATCCGGCGGCGACGACGGTGAAGCTGACGGTGCGCTCCGCCAAGCAGCAGAAGCCGGTCACGATCTACTGGTACGACGGTAAGACCAAACCCGCCGATGAGGTCTGCCCGGAGGCCATCGCCACGTGGAAGAGCATTGGCGTGGGCTCCACGCTGATCGTCGGCGAGAAGGGCAAGTTCATGAACGGCGCGGTCTGCATGGCGGGCGAGCCCAAGTTCCGCGGTTACGGCCAGCATGAGGCGACCAAGGACATTCCTGTCACGCTGCCGCGCGTCAAGAATCACCACTGGGAGTTCGCGGAGGCGATCCGCGGCGGCGCGACGCCCTATTCCCACTTCGATCACGCGGTGCCGCTGACCGAAGCCGTGCTGCTGGGATGTATCTCGCAACAGATTCCGGGCGAACTGGCATGGGATGCGTCGGCCTGCCGCTTCACGAACAGCAAAGCGGCCAACGCGCTGCTGAAGCCCCATGTGCGCGACGGCTGGGAAATCGGTTGAACAGGATGCCCGGGCGACACATCCGTACGGGAAGATGGTGTAGAAAGAAGGAGACAGCGATATGAAGACACGGCGTGAGTTTGTGAAGAGCATGGGGCTCGCCTGCGCGGGCCTTGCGGCGTTGCGCGGCAGCGCGGGTACGGTCGCGGGCACCAAGAAGATCCCGGTGGGCATTCAGCTTTACTCGTTCCGCAAACAGGGCGAGAAAGATTTTGCCGGCATCATCCAGAAGGCGGGCGAATTGGGTTTCTCCGGGGTGGAGTTCGCGGGATACGGGCCGTATGGCGACAAGCCGGCCGAGCTGAAGAAGCTGCTCGATGACGCGGGGCTGAAGGCGTTCGGCACGCACACGGGATACAACCTGATTCAGCCGGACCAGATCCGGAAGACGATGGATTTCCACAAGGCGATCGGGTGCCCCTACATCATCGTGCCGTGGATCGATCCGAAACAGATGGCGGTCAAGGACACGTGCCTCAAAATCGCGGAGGTCCTTACACGCGCGAGCGAGACCGCGCAGGCGGAAGGCCTGTATGTGGGCTACCACGCGCATGGCGGCGACTTCCATAAGATCGATGGTGACCGCACCGCGTGGGAGGTGCTTTTCGACCACACGCCGAAGGCCTTCATCCATCAGATCGATCTGGGCAACTGCCTGGGCGGCGGCGGCGATCCGTACGCCATGATCGCCCGCTATCCCGGACGGTCGCTGAGCGTGCACCTCAAAGAGCACGGCGGCCCGAAAGGCGCGGTGTTCGGGCAGGGCACCGTCGATTTCAAACGCGCGTTGGCGCTGTGTGAGCAGGTCGGCGGCACCGCCTGTTACGTGATCGAGCATGAGAGCGATCCCGAACAGGCGTTCGAGGCCGCCAAGAAGTGTCTGGATTACGTGGCGTCGCTGTAGCGATCAGTGTTCGCGTGTTTTGTCTTCATCTCGCAGCACCCGCATGTTCGGGCCGACATAAATCTGGCGCGGGCGCTGGAGCTTGAAGCGAGGATCTTCGCGGGCCTCTTTCCAGTGCGCGATCCAGCCGGGCAGGCGTCCGAGCGCGAACATCACCGTGAACATCTCTTTGGGGATGCCGATGGCGCGGTAGATGATGCCGCTGTAGAAATCCACGTTGGGGTAGAGGTTGCGCGACAGGAAATACTCGTCGTGCAGACCGTAAGCCTCGAGCTCGTGCGCGATGTCGAGCAGCGGGTCGTTGACCTTGAGCACGCTGAGCAGGTCGTCGCAGCATTTCTTGATGATTTTCGCGCGCGGATCGTAGGTCTTGTAGACGCGGTGTCCGAAGCCGTAAAGCAGCTTGCGCCCCTTTGAGGCTTTGACTTGTTCGACATAGTCGCGCACGCTCGTGCCGCTGTCACGGATCTCTTCGAGCATGTCGATCACCATCTGGTTCGCACCACCGTGCAGCGGGCCCCAGAGGGCGCAGATGCCGGCCGCCACCGAGGCGTAGAGGTTGACGCGCGCACTGCCGACGAGCCGCACCGCCGCAGTCGAGCAGTTCTGCTCGTGGTCGGCGTGGAGGATCAGCAGCACATTCAACGCCTTGACGACTTCAGGCCGGATTTCATACGGACAGACCGGCGAGCTGAACATCATGTTGAGAAAGTTCGCGCAGTACTTGAGGTCGTGGCGCGGATAGACAAAGGGTTCGCCGATCGATTTCTTGTACGAGAAGGCGGCGACCGTGCGCAACTTGCTCATCAGGCGTGTGGCCGCGATGTGGATCGCTTCTTCGGGCTCCTCGGGGCGGTGCTGCGAGAGTTCGGGATAGAAAGTGGAAAGCGACACCACCATCGCCGAGAGGATCGCCATCGGGTGGGCGTGATCCGGGAACCTGTAGAAAAAGTGGCGCATGTCTTCGTGGATCATCGAGTGCTGATTCAAGAGGCCTGACCACTCCGTACGTTCGTGCGGCGTGGGCATGTGGCCGTTGATCAGGAGATAGGCGACCTCCACGAAGCGCGAGTTCGCGGCGAGATCCTCGACCGGATATCCGCGGTAGCGCAAAATCCCTTTTTCGCCGTCCAGATAGGTAATAGCACTTTCGCAGGATCCGGTGTTGATATACCCGTAGTCCAGAGTGACGGCGCCGGTTTTTTTGCGCAGGGCGGCGATGTCGATCCCGAGTTCATGCTCGCTGCCGGTGATCACCGGGAACTCGTGGGTCTGGCCGCGGAAGTGGAGAGAGGCGACGTCGTCAGATGTGGGCATATATGCTTTCGTGGACGGGGTTTGGGTTGAAAAAACGGCATGCCGCAATTGGGCCGGGGCGGACTATCGATCCGCACCGGCAAGCCGCTGGGCGAAAAACCAGCTCAAGACCTCGCTGTCGGAGTAGGTGCGGGTCCAGACATCGTGGCCGGCGCCGGGGTATTCGCGGTATTGGATGTTGCCGCCGCACGTCTTGAGGGCACTGACCATGTCGCGTGAACGGCTGACCGGTACGGCGCCGTCTTTGTCGCCGTGGAAGGTCCAGATCGGAACACGCTTGATGGCTGGCGCCTGTGCGGTGTCACCGCCGCCGCAGATCGGCAGGGCCGCGGCGAACAGGCGCGGTTCGCGCTGGATCGCGTCCCATGTGCCGTATCCGCCCATGGAGATGCCGGTCACGTACACGCGCGACGGATCGACCGGCAGGGCCGCCAGGGTTGCGCGGACCAGTTCCAGGGCCAGACGCAGCGGGGGCGACGGCTCGGCCGGCATGGTATGCGACGGCGCATTCCACGGAGCATCGACCCACTTCTTGTCGGTCGGGCATTGCGGGATCAACAGGATGGCGGGGTCGCCGGTCTGCTGGCCGTGGCGGATCAGAGCCTCGATCCCGTGCTTGAGCTGACTGACGTTGTTGGTGCCGCGCTCACCAGCTCCATGCAAAAACAGGACAAGCGGAAGTTTTCGGTCTGCGGCTGCGTCGGCCGGCCGGTAGAGGCGATAGAGCAGCACCTCGCCGTTCGCACCTGTGAAGCGCCGGGCGGATGTCAGCGAATCAACACCTTGCGCACGAACGGACGACGCACACAGGCTGCCGAGAAGGATGAACGAGAGCAGAGGTAGAGAGACGGCGAGATTCACGGCGGACATTCCTTTGCTGAAAAAAGGCATGGTACGTTAAAAGAATGCGTCTTAGGATAACAACGCATGGTGCTCACTGTCAAATAAGAGATTCCAGTTTTGATCGGGCCCGGGGCGCATGGCAGTTCTGTTGGTGGATACCCTGCTTAATCGTAATCTTAATCGT
>ERZ795056.476-NODE-476-length-50783-cov-53.988172_pt1 | contig 50783 bp, 29 predicted proteins | sample MGYA00375140_ERZ795056 | MGnify/ENA primary metagenome ERZ795056 (study PRJEB30185, sample SAMN05720227) | activated sludge metagenome | isolation source: Anaerobic digester | place: USA | collected 2015-03-09 ...
CCGATTCCGGCGGGTCTAGCCCTCCATCTTCCAGTCCGGTGCATAGGCTTGCAGCCACTGCTCCAGCATCAGGATGATCCACACCATTTCGCCGTAGTAGCCCGGATTTTCCGGTAGCCACTTTTCCTGCAATTCGCGGATGAAGGCTGGGCGGATCACGCCGCGGCTGGCGAAGGCGTCCAGGTTTTCCTTGGCGAGTTTGCTCAGGCCGGGATGCTTGACGGCCCAGACACCGAAGGGAAGGCCGAAGCCGTGCTTCTTCTTGGTGATGATCTCGTCCGGAAGGAAGCCGCGCAGGGCCTCCTTGAACATCCAGCGCAGCTTGAGGCCCTTGAGCTTCCATTCCGTAGGCAGGGTCAGGGAAAAGTCCAGCAGCTCGTCGGACAGGAAAGGGAAGCCCACGTCCACGCCCGCGAGGCGGGTGGTACCGATGACTTTCGGCAGGTCGTTGTCGGCCAGGGTGTATTTCCAGTCGAAGGCGAGCATGCGGTTGACCAGGCTGGCGTTCTTCACTTCCGCCCAGGTGTCGCGCTGCAGTTTGCCCGGCGAGTCGGTGTCGACGCGCCGGCGAAAGCCCGGTTCGAATACCGCGTCGATTCCCAGACGATGGAGGAGGTTGTACATCTCCATGCGGTCCGGCATGGGCACGCTGGCCTGTTCGACATAGCTGACCCCCTTCTTGACCAAGGGAATGCTACCCAGCCCGGGGAGGCCGGAGATCGGTTCGACCACCGCACTGCGCAGCAAGGCCGGGATGGTCTCGTACCAACCGAAAACTCTCTGCTTGGCGTAGCGGGAGTTGCCACCGAAAAGTTCGTCGCCACCGTCGCCGGCCAGCAATTTGGTGATGCCGTCGGCACGGGCGCGGCTGGCGCAGATCCAGGCCGGTACAGCAGAGGAGTTGCCGAAGGGCTGATCGTAGCTGCGGGCCACCAGGGGGATGCCTTCGAGCAGATCGTCGGGCGTGACATAGTACTCGTGGTGGTCGGTCTTGAAATGCTTGGCGGCAATCCGCGCGTATTCCATTTCGTCGTAGCCGGTGGCATCGAAGCCCATGGAATAGGTGCGGGCCGGGGCGCCGCTCACCTCGCAGAGCATGCCCGACACGGTGGAACTGTCGGTGCCGCCGGACAGGAAGGAGCCGGTGTTCGGGCCGGCGTATTCGTTTCTCACCGATTCGCGGACGATATCGAGGAAGCGGCCCTTGGCTTCAGTCAGGCTGATCCCTGGCGCTTCAGTGAACTCGGGTGTCCAGTACCTGACGATGCGCGCCTGGTCGCCGTTCCATTGCAGCAAGCTGGCCGGAGGCAGTCGCCGGACTTCCTGGAAGATGGTGAGGGGCGACGGAATGACGTGGAAGTACAGGTAGTCGAAGATCGTCTGCGGGCTGATGCTGCGTTTTTCAAGCGGAACGCCATCGGCACGGTCGGCGAAGGCGAATTCACCGTTCTCATGGCCGTAGCACCAGGGGTCCGTGTCGAAGCGGTCGTTGAACAGGAATACAGTATTGCTGCGCGTGTCGATGAAGGCGACGGCAAAGCGTCCCTTGACCCCATCAATGGCCTTGGCGCCAAGTTTCTCAAAGCGCTCCAGCCAGGTTGCTGCACCGCGTCCGCTTGCCTCGGGAAAACGTGGTGCGCCCCGGTTGATGCACAGCACGCCGTTGCGTTCGGCGAGATCTGCAGGCTTGCGGGCATTCAGCCGGCCACCGGCCCAGGAGCACGACCAGCCGTCAGCGGATGACTGGATGGCGAGGTCCGGAGCGATGCCGTTTCTTGGCGCCGTCAGGCGCGCGTGGATCAAGGTTGTGCTTTCCAAAACCGACTCCATTCATTCGTAGATTCACGGCACATCGTCACGCAGCAGCTTGGCCGGCAAGGGGTGGGCTGGCTTGTGCGTGGCGTGGATAGGGGGCGAAGCACTGCGGCCCGCCGCTGAGATAGCCACGGCCCAGAGAGGTCAGCGCCCCGCTGTGACGCAGACACGGCCGCCGCTCATACCAGAACCTCGACCAGGTCCGGGTGGCTCAGGAAGGCCCGCGGGCTGGCGCTGGCGCCATAGGCACCAGACTGGAAGACGACCACCAGGTCACCGGGCTTGGCTTCGGGCAGGTTCATGCGATCACCGAGGATATCCAGTGGCGTGCACAAGGGGCCGACCACCGAGACCGCTTCTCCCGCCGGCGCGTCCATGCGGTTGCCGATGGCGACCGGGTAATTCTTCCGGATGACCTGACCAAAGTTGCCCGAGGCAGACAGGTGATGGTGCAGGCCGCCGTTGGTGACCAAGTAAGTGTGACCGCGGGAGATCTTGCGATCTACCACCTGGCAGACGTAGATGCCGGCTTCGCCCACGAAGTAGCGACCCAGTTCGATCACGATCTCGGCCTCGGGCATCTTGTGGCGGGCGTCTTCCTGGATGGTCGCCAGGTTGGCGCAAATGCCGCCCAATTCGAGGCGCCGCTCCCCCGGAAAGTAGGGGATGCCGAAGCCACCGCCCAGGTTCAGGAATTTCACCGGGCCGGGTGCCGCTTCGGCAAGGCGCAGGGCGAGATCAAAGCACTTGCGTTGTGCTTCGATGATGGACTCGGGGCGCAGGTTCTGGGAGCCCGCAAAGAGATGGAAGCCCTCGAAGCCCAGGCCGGCTTTGCCGATCTCGGCCAGCAGCTCGGGCACCTGTTCGGCATCCACGCCGAACTGCTTGGGGCCGCCGCCCATCTTCATACCCGAGCTCTTCAGCTCGAAGTCGGGGTTGACGCGCACTGCCACCCGGGCCGTCCAGCCGGTTTGCTGCTGGATGGTGGCGAGCACGCCGACCTCACGGAAGGACTCGATATTGATGAGGATGCCGGCCGCAACCGCCTTCTTCAGCTCCTCGTCGCTCTTGCCGGGGCCGGCGAAGCTGATCTCGCGGGGATCTGCACCGCTGTCGAGGGCGACATTGAGTTCGAGGCCGGAGGCCACGTCGATGCCATCCACCAGACCTGCCATGTGGCCGACCACTGCCGGCATCGGATTGGCCTTCATGGCGTAGTGCAGCTTGATGCCAGCCGGCAGGGCAGCGCGCAGCTCGGCCACACGGCGGGTCAACAGGGCCCGGTCGTAGGCGTAGAAGGGCGTCTGTCCAACCCGGGCGGCGAGGCGGGTCAGGGGAATGCCACCGACCAGCAGCTCGTTGCCCCGGACCGGAAACTGGTCGGTGGGAGCATGGAGGGGCTTTTCCCGGGAGGTTTCACTCATTGCTGCACCTTTTGCTGATCCTGGTATTCGGCGGAGAGGGTCTTGCGGTCGATCTTGCCATTGGGGTTGCGGGGCAGTGGGCCGTCCCGCGGGGCGATCACGGCCGGCACCATGTAGGCGGGCATGCGCTGCTTGCACTCGGCCAGCAGTGCGGCGCCATCGAGGGCGGCACCGTCCTTGCCGGTGGCGATCACGCAGATGGCCTGGCCCAGGGCCGGGTGGGGCACGCCGAAGGCGACGCATTCACCGACCAGCTGGGTGCTATAGAGGATCTCCTCGACCTCGGTGGGACTGACGCGGTAGCCGGAGGTCTTCATCATCTCGTCGCGGCGACCGATGAAGTACAGGTAGCCTTCCTCGTCACGACGCACGGTGTCGCCGGAGAACACCGCGATTTCGGGGAGCACGAAGCCGGCCTGGCGTCCCGGCGCGGTGGCGGGCAGGGGCTTGAAGCGCTCGGCTGTCTTTTCGGGGTCGTTCCAGTAACCCATGGCCACGTGGGCCCCCCGCTGCACCAGTTCGCCCGGTTCGTTCGGTGCACATTCGGTACCGTCCTCCCGCAGCACGAGCACTTCGGCATTGGGGATGGCTTTGCCGATGGAGTCGGGACGGATATCCACCTGGTCTGGCGGCAGATAGGTGGCACGGAAGGCCTCGGTGAGCCCATACATCAGGAAGGGCTGAGTGCGCGGCAGGTGGGCCCTCAGCGCCTTGAGGGTTTCCAGAGGCATGCGGCCGCCGGTGTTGGCGAAGTAGCGAAGGTGGTCGGTGACCGTTTCGGGCCACTTGAGCTGGGCCAGCTGGATGTACAGCGGTGGTACGGCGGTGAGTCCGGTGACCTTCTCCTTGACCATGGCCTTGAGGACGTCCTGGGGCAGCAGGTAATTGAGCAACACAACCCGGGCGCCGGAGTGGAAGGCGGTGGTGAGCTGCGAGAAGCCCGCGTCGAAGGACAGGGGCAGGGCCGCCAGCAGGGTGTCGTCGGGCCTATTGCCCAGATAGCTGGCAACGCTCTTGGCGCCGGCCACCATGTTGCGGTGGGACAGCACCACGCCCTTGGGGCGGCCGGTGCTGCCCGAGGTGTACAGAATGGACAGCAGGTCGTTGTCGATGATGCGATGGCCGTTGCGCGGCGCACTGGCCAGCACGTCGGACCACTGGTGCAGGCTCACCGACTGCAGCTCTACAGGTTTGGTGAGCGGGCCGGTGAGGATCACCTGGCGCAGATCGTGGCAGTGATCCAGGGTCTCGGCCAGCATGGGCAGGCGCTCGGGCGAGGTCACCAGCACCCGGGCGTTGCAGTCACGCAGGATGTGGCCGATCTGCTCACCCTTGAGAATCGGATTCACCGGCACGAAGGCGCCTCCCGCACGGGCGGTGCCGAAGCTTGCCACCACCGTCTCGATGCGTTTGTCCAGAAAAATGCCGACCCGTTCGCCCCGGTCGAGCCCGAGATCGATCAGCCCGGCGGCAAAGCCGGCGACCTGGGCGTCCAGATCCTGGTAGCTGAGGGTCGCAGCCCCGGCGGTCAGCGCGGCGGAAGCCGGATCGCGTTCGGCGGAAGCGGTGATGAGTTCGTGGAGCAGAGTCGTGGTGCGCATGAGTCTGGAATGAAATCGTCGAATCTGTTTGGTGGCAAAGCCACCGCGTGACTACGGGCGTCAGTCTATCGGAGCTTCATGAACGAATACGCGTGATGGATCACAGCCGGGGCCATTCCTCGGTGCGACCGGGCAAGCCTCTGGCACGGCTGTACCTGCAGAACAGGCGCTTGCCCGAAAATCTGTTCGGGATCGCGGCGCGGAGTTTAACCGAGCCCCCCCATATATTCTGCGAAATAGTGCTTCCACTGGTCATTGCAGGTGATGCCGTAGGTAGGTGTCAAGGCTTGGGTGGCGGTGTGAAAAAATGCAAAACACGGGATAGTCCGATCCCATTGTCGCGGCCACCGTCACTCTGCAACGTAGATCACGGTCCCGAGGGAGATTGAGTCGCATATAATGCAAGCAAGTCAGGCTCGCTGTTTCCGGTTCTTTTTCGGGGGTGGTTCGGGCGCGTAAACCATGGATTTTCCCGACTGGAGTTCGCTTTTGGATACGAAGAACGAAGTGTTGTCGATTCTCGACGAGGTTCTGAGCCTGGGGGGCGCTGCCGCCAGGTTCGACTTGGATACCGCCTTGCTCGGAGCCTTGCCCGATCTTGACTCCATGGCGGTCGTCGGTTTGATCAACATGATGGAAGAGCGCTTCGGCTTTGTCGTGGAAGATGACGAAATTGACGGATCCACCTTTGCTACGGTGGGTTCCCTCGTCGATTTCGTGAACGGAAAGCTTGCCTGAGTGGCCGGTGTCATACCCCGGCGAGAGGCTTTCTTTCTGCCGGGTGGAGTGACAAGGGAAGGACGCTTCTGCCTGCTTACCCGTGCGCCGGTTTCCAGGGGCACCCTTGTGTTCGCCCATCCCTTTGCCGAGGAGATGAACAAGTCCCGGCGCATGGTGGCGCTGGCGGCCGGGGCTTTTGCGGCATGCGGATGGTCTACCCTCCAGATCGACTTTACCGGTTGCGGTGACAGCGGCGGCGACTTCGAGGACGCGAGCTGGGCTGCCTGGACCGCTGATCTGCACGATGCCTGGTGCTGGGCATCCGCCAATCTCCCCGGGCCGTTGGCTGTGTGGGGCCTCCGTGGGGGCGCCCTTGTCATTTCCGACTGGTTGCGTGCCAGCGGTGTCGTGGCGCCATTGCTTCTGTGGCAGCCCGTGTCCAATGGTCGTCAGCACTTGAACCAGTTCCTGCGGCTCAAGGCTGCCGGTGAAATGCTGGCCGACGCTGATGCAAAGGCGTCCATGGACCTGATCCGCAGCAGCCTCCAGGCGGGGCACGCCGTTGATGTTGCCGGCTATCGCCTGCCGGCGGCACTGGCTGGCGGGATGGAGGCTTCGAGTTTGTCTCTGCCGCCCGGTTTTGGCGCGCCGGTAGCCCTTTTTGAGCTTGGCCCCCCCGAGCGCACGGAGCTGTCTCCGGCCCTGCGGGTGCTCACCGAGCGGTGGTCGGGGGCCAATGTGAGTGTCCGGGCTGCCTGCGTGGCCGGGCCGGCCTTCTGGCAGACCCAGGAGATCGAACTGTGTCCGGCGCTGATTGATGCTTCCGTTGCGGCACTTGGAGATCTCGCATGAGCGCGGCAACGGGTCACGGGCAGGACAAGGCCGTTCTTTTCGAATGTGGCGGTGAGTCCCTCGTGGGGGTCATCTCGGTGCCGGAGGTGCCAGCCGAAACAGGGGTGCTGGTCATTGTTGGCGGGCCCCAGTACCGGGCCGGCTCCCATCGACAGTTTGTCCTGCTGGCGCGCCATCTGGCCGCGCAGGGTGTGCCTTGCATGCGATTCGACTACCGCGGGATGGGCGACGCGACCGGTGCGGCGCGGAGTTTCGAGTCTGTCAGTGAGGATGTCGAAGCGGCAATCGGGGCCTTCATGGAAGCTTGCCCGGGCTTGCACCGGGTTGTCTTGTGGGGCTTGTGCGATGGTGCCAGCGCCGCCTGCCTGTATCCGGCGCAGAAGGATCCGCGGGTTGCTGCAGCGGTATTGCTGAATCCCTGGGTGCATACCCAGGCGGGTGAAGCCAAGGTCTTCCTCAAGCACTATTACCTGCAGCGCATCACTGATCCGTCGTTCTGGCGAAAGCTCGGCAGCGGTCAGGTGAGTTTCCTGAAATCCTTCGGCAGTCTGTTTTCCTTTGTCCGTGCAGCGGGGCGCAAGGCTTCAGCGGAAGCCGCTGCGGACGTGGGCGATGGTGGTGGCCCTTTCCCCGAGCGAATGGCCCGGGGGTTGGCCGGACGACAGGGGCCTTTGGCGATCTTCCTGAGTGGGCGTGACTACGTGGCGCGGGAGTTCGACGATGCGTGCAAGGCCAGTGCCGAATGGCGCAAGGCCTTGGACCGCGCCGATCTCGATATCACCCGTTTCGCTGATGCCGACCACACCTTCTCCGGCCCCGGTGAAGCGCAGGCGGTTGCGGAAGCCACCCATGCCTGGTTGCAGGCGAGGGGGCTGGCGCGCTGACTGATCGCGCCGGAAGGCTTGATTCCGGCGCGTCGGTGTGAGTTCAGTGCTTCACGCTTTGGGCAAGCCGCTTCAGTTCCGGGACGCAGGAGCCACAGTTGGTGCCACAGCGGGTACGGGCCTGCAGGGATTCAAGAGAGTCACCGTTGAGGAAGGCCGCCAGGATGTCGTCCTCGGCCACGTCGAAGCAGTTGCAGATCACCTTGCCCCGCGCGGCCTGACCGGCAGGTGGCTGGGTGAGGGGGGCAAGCAGCCAGGGGCGGACAGCGGCAGCAGAGTGGCCCTGCACCATCATGTCGGCCAGCCATTCGGCGGCCTTGGTTTCCCCGGCCAGACGCACGGCTGAAAGGGAGTCCCCCGTCACCCTGGCGCGCTTTTCCACTTCCTTGCGGCTGTCGTGGTAGGACAGTACCTGGGTCGGATCATCAAGTGCCAGATCTTGGTCCAGGGCTTCGAGCAGGGCCGGGGCCAACTCTTCACCCCGGGCTTTCAGTACGACCACCGGCGAATTGCGGCCGGCCAGGGTCAGGCTGGCGTAGGGAAAGTGGGGCAACCAGCGACGCAGGCGGTCCATCACGACCAGCGGGTTGGGTTGCAGGTGGCCGTCCGCATCGGGTTCCGAGCGGCGCATGGCCACCAGTGCCTTGCCCGCGGTGTACTTGGCCACCTGGATGGCCGCATGCTTGAGTTCCGGCTGCTTTGAAGTGGGGTCATAGGTGCGGGGAAGAAGCACATTCACCCCTTGTCCGCCCATGGTGTTGCCGCCCCAGTGCATGGGTACGAAGGTCTGGCCGGGACGCAGGGTGGCCGATTCGATCACCTTGAGTACCACCGCGCCGCGCTTGCTCTTCACTTCCACCAGATCACCGTTGTTCAGGCTGCGTCGCTCCATGTCATCCTTGTGCATGTGCAGCAGCGGCTCGGCTTCATGGCTGTAGAGCCGGGCGACAAGGCCGGTGCGGCTCATGCCATGCCACTGGTCGCGCAGGCGGCCGGTGTTGAGATGCAGCGGGTAGCGCGCGCTGGGCGATTCGGCAGTGATGCGGTGTTCGGTTGCGACAAAGCGGGCGCGACCGGAAGGGGTTGGGAAGACGCCATCCTCGTAGAGACGGACCTTGCCTTTTTGGGCACCCTCCGGGAAGGGCCACTGCTGGGGGCCGGCGGTCTCGAGCAGGGAATAGCTGAGCCCCGTAATGTCCAGATCGCGCCCGCGGGTTGATTCCCGGTGCTCATTCCAGACTTCTTCCGGCGAGGTGTAGGGGAACATCCGCGCGGCCAGGTCGCCCTTGCCCAGTCGGATGCCCAGACGCCGGGCGAAGTCCACCACGATCGCCCAATCGTGGCGGGCCTCGCCCGGCGCGGACACGGCGGCTCGGACGCGGGTGATGGCCCGCTCCGAGTTGGTGACGGTGCCTTCCTTCTCGCCCCAGGTGGTGGCGGGAAGCAGGAGATCGGCATAGGCGCAGGTTTCGGTATGACCGAAGGCTTCCTGGACAATCACGAATTCAGCATTCTGAAGGGCCGCGTGGATCATGGCCTGATCGGGCATCGATTGGGCCGGGTTGGTGCAGGCGATCCACACCGCCTTGACCTCGCCCGACTTGAGCCCCTCGAACAGTTCCACCGCGCTCCTGCCGGGCTTGTCGGGTACGCTGTCCACGCCCCACAGGGCTGCCACTTCGGCCCGGTGCTGGGGGTTGGCCATGTCCCGGTGGGCGGACAGCAGGTTGGCGAGGCCACCCACTTCACGACCGCCCATGGCATTGGGCTGACCCGTGAGGGAGAAGGGGCCGGCGCCAGGACGGCCGATCTGGCCGGTGGCCAGATGCAGGTTGATCAGCGCCGAATTGTTGTGGGTGCCGAAGCTGTACTGGTTCAGACCCTGGCAGTACATGGACATGGTTGCCGGGGAGGTGGCAAAGATCTGTGCCGCCTGTTCGATGGCCTTGCGGTCGAGGCCGCAGATCGTGGCCGCCATGGCCGGCGTGTACTCGCGAACGATCTTCTTGAGGGCGTCGAAGCCCTCCGTATGGGCGTCCACGAAGTCCCGATTCACCCAGCCTTCCCACAGCATGATGTGGAGCATGGCGTTGTAGAGGGCAATGTCGGTGCCTGGCAGCAGGGGGAGGTGGAGGTCGGCCGCCTCGGCGGTGTCGGTGCGGCGGGGGTCGATGACCACCAGCTTCATGTCCGGATTGGCCTTGCGGGCGTCTTCCACGCGTCGGAAGGCAATCGGGTGGGCGAAGGCGGTATTGCTGCCGGAGATGAACAGGGCCTGGGTGAGGGCAATGTCTTCGTAGCTGCACGGGGGCGCGTCGGCACCCAGGCTCAGCTTGTAGCCGGCCACGGCGCTGGACATGCACAGGCGTGAATTGGTATCGAGGTTGTTGCTGCCGATGAGGCCCTTCACCAGCTTGTTGAAGACGTAATAGTCCTCGGTCAGGAGCTGGCCGGCACCATACACGGCAACGGCATCGGGGCCATGCTCGGCAATGATGGCTGCAAAGCGGTCGGCGGCCGTATCCAGGGCGGTATCCCAGCTCACCCGTGTCCGGGCCTGATCGCGTGAGGCGCGCAACTCGGGATAAAGGGCGCGGGCGATCAGGGTTTCCGGGGCGCTCGACAGGTGCAGGGTGGCACCCTTGGTGCACAGGCGGCCGAAGTTGGCCGGGTGGTCCGGATCGCCCTTGACGCTGGTGATGCGCCCGGCTTCATGTTCAATGACAACACCGCAGCCGACGCCGCAGTAACAACAGGTGGATTTCGTTTCGGCCATGAACACTCCTTTGATGCAGAGCACAAGCAAGCCATGTGCCATACGCAGGAGTCTTCAATTTTCCTTGGTTTTCCCTTGAGTCGAGCACCAGGGTGGGGATTTTCAAGGCCAATATGGTGCGTCGATCACTTTTCCTTCTTTTTACCTGCACCAGTCTTGGGCGGCGGTGCCTTGCTTCCCGCCTCTTTTGCCGCCGATGGGCCGGGTATTTTCGTGTCCCCTTGCGGATCGTTGAGGATGCACTTCAGCATCTCGGCACGCGTGGCATCGTCGCCATCGCCTCGGCATTTCAGCAGTTCGCCGAGGATGCGGATCTGGGCGGTGACCGAGTCCAGCTCGCGGGCTGTGGCCGTCACCCCCTTGATGGCATCGCGATATGTGTCGGCCAGCCCGTCGGCTGATTTCTCGCCTGAATGCAGCCAAAGGGCCAGCTCTGCGTCCGCCGACATCACCGCGTCGAAGAAATCGTAGGTATGCTCGAAACGCGCGCGGGCGGCGCGCCCGCACACCTCGGCGGCTTCGGCGTAGTTGGCCTCGGTGCCGAGTAGCGCATCCAGTTGCAGACGGTTGATGGCGTTGTAAGGGTTCCAGTCGGGAGAGGCACCAGGGCGGCCCTCGCAGCGGGCGTAGGCATCACGGGCGCAGGTCAGTGCCTCCGCCACCTTGTCCCAGGGTTCGCCACTACGGGCACGGATGATGGCCATGCGCTTGTGGGCACTGCCGAGGAGTGCCCAACGCTCCGGGTTGTTCCTCGTGGCAGCAGTGTTGGAGACTTCAGGTGACTCGGACGACAGGGCGATGAGAAAGTGCAGGCGCGCCAGGGCGCTCTCAGCGAGGGTCTTGGCCTCTTCTAGCCGGGCGCTCTGAAGACTCAGGCGCTCGGCCTGGCGACTTTCCAGATTGGCAAGCTGTTCGATGGCGAACAGGGGGACCAGACCCTTTGACGAATCGTCGCCAATGGCCCTCAGCCAGGCCGAGCGGGCATCGGGATAGCCTTCTTGGCCGTATTCGGCGTAAAGGCGGGCGAGGGCGTGCTGCACCTGCGGCTGCTTGATCCAGCCCTCCGGCACATGGCGCAGACGAGTCTGGATGCGCCGGGCAATCTGCTTGAAGCCATCGTCCTTTCCGCCGCGCTGAAACATCTGGCCCGCGTCGGGCAGGCGGCATTCGATTCGGCGCTGCTCGATCCAGTCGACGAGTTCGTGGCTCGAGCGCAGGGAGGTGTCGTCCCTGGTCGGGTTACGATGGACTTTGAGCTGGAAGGCGGGATCGCCATAGGCCTGGTAAGCACCCCAGGTGTTGTGGCCGGGGTGGGCTTCGTAACACATGCGACGGGCCTCGAAAATCGCCTCGCCGAAGCTGGCGCCTTGCTCGGCCATCTGCTCGAAGAAGGTCTCGATGAAGGTGCGCGCCGCCGTGTCGTTCACCTCCCAACCGGCGGCCACCACGCAGCGCACGCCCATGTCGATAAGCTCTCGCGCCAGACTGGCGGCAAGTCGCCCGCCTCCCGAGCCTATCTTGCCCAGCTCGCAGCAGTTGAGGAAGACGAGGTCGGGAACACTCTCCATCTGGCCGATCTCGGCGGCAGTGAGGAGCAGACCGTTGGAGAGCACCACGCCGCTGCGATGGCTGCCGTCGGCGGCCCGCCGCGCATGGATGCCGTGGGCGGAGATCATCAGCAGGCGGTAGGGCCGGGCGAAGAGGCGGGTGAAGATGTCCGCTGCCAGGGAGTCGGGCGGGGCCTCGGTGACCTGGTAGCCCGCGTCCGACAGCACCCGGGAGACCGTCATGCCTTCCGCTACGGCACCGGGCAGGGGGGGCAGGCAGTCCACCTCGGGTTTGCCATCTGCACCGATGCGCGGCTGCCAGTCGGCACCGCCAAATTGGGCATGGAAACCCTCGGTGGACGGCTCGGAGATCACACAGGCGGAGAGGGTGTCGGTGCGTGCCACCTGTCGGCGGAAGCGGGTGGTGATGAACTGGCGCACCACCCGGGTCTGCAGCACCATCGGACTGCCATCGACCTCCAGCATCTCCCAGGGCAGGTTGGCGGTGGTTTCATCCACCATCAGCAGCAGGTTGCCAGCCTGGCGGGCGGCGGCCTTGAACTCCAGCGGCACGAGTAGCTGGAACAGGGTGGCGCCGAAATCCAGACCCCTTGAATACAGGGTGGGGCTGCGGCTCTTGAGGCGGTCGTCGCAAAGCTTCTCCACGAGGCCCGGCTGGCGGATCTGGACGATGCTCTCGGCGCGGGCCTTGTCTCCCATGTAGATGAACTTGAGGCGGCCGGCATAGCGGATCGTGGGGGCACCGTCGAGCCAGAACGGCGTGGGCAGGCTGCCGTCGCGGGTCTTGTCGCCACAGCCATAGATGCGCAATAGCTGGCGCAGGTTCTCGGGCGGTATCGGCGGCTGGAAGCGCGGTGTGCTGCAGTCCGGCGGGCAGTCGGCTTCTTCCCGGTCGGCGTCGGAGACCATCAGACGCGGCCAGTAGTCGGAGAAGGGTGAGACGCTAAGGCGTTGGCGGGCACCTTCGCCGGTGAACAATTCTTCGGCGGCGTCGAGCTGGAAGTTCATCTGACGCAGCTCGCTCTTGAGGGTCGATCCCAGTTGGCTGACGGCGTGGGCGGCAGAGATGGCACTGTCGTGGAACACCTCGATGAACTGCAATTCGGAAACCAGGGCGCGCCGGGTCTTGGAATCCCCGTTCGGGCTGCCGTCGCCATTGGCGAAATCCCGGTTGGCCAGCAGCACGCCGAGCACCACCGCCTTCACCGATTCCCTCACGTCGAGCTGCAGCGCCGAGTTGGTACCGATCAGCAGGGATGCCAGCTTGAGGTGGAGGGTGTCGCCTCCGGGGGGCGGGTTGTCGGGCTGCGTTGTCGCTTGCTCTTCCCCGTAGCGGTCGGCTGCATGGAGGAGGTAACGCAGCACGCCCCCACGCACGGCCTCGGTGACGCCGCCCGCCGTGAGCCGGCCCATCTCTCCCAGGCCCACCACGACCGCGCCGCGCCCGGTCTGGCGGTGGCGTTCAGCGGCATTGCGCGGCATCAGCACGATGGAGGCGTTGCCGATCTCGCCGGTATGGATGCCCAGCCGCTGGCGTTGGCTGAGGGCGCCGCCAACGAGATAGCGGTCGATCACCCCTTCGGCGGCGGCAATCGGGTCGCCCCGGTAATGGCCGCAGAGCACCGGGGTGTGCACGAAGCGCAGGTCCATCGCGCTGACGTAGACCTTCAGACGGCGGTTCCGGCTGCGCGGCACTTCCGGACGCAGGTGGCCGCCGAGCAGCCGGGTGGTGGCTTCGGGGGGGGAGGGGAAACCTTCGGGCGGCCCGGCCCGGTATTCCCGCACCGCGGGGGCCTTACCCCCGCGGCTGACGGGCAGCGGGCCGAGCTTGCGCGGGGTGCCGAGGGCGAGCAGGGATTCGATTTCTTCGAAGTGGGTTTCGGTGCTGGTCAGGCCCATGTGATCCACGGGCATCAGCCAGCTACGGTCGGCGGGCAGTCCGGGCAGGTGGCCCGAGGCCCAGGTGACCGAGCCGTCGCCCTCGGGCGTCCCGCGCAACACGATGCCACCCTGGCCCGCCTGTTTGACAATGCCGCAGGGGGTGTTGTCGCTCTGGCCGTAGATGTAGGCGATGCGATCCGGTGCCTTGCGGACCCACTCGGTGTTGGCCACCTTTTCCCAGAACTTTTTGGCTTCATCAAGAACTGCTTGCTTCGGCTTGCCACCGAGTTTGCTGCCAAACCAGAAGTCATTATTGTGGGCGGCCAGGTCGACCCAGGTATCTTTCTGGTAGTAGTCGTTGCCGTCCGTTCCGTCCGGTGCTGGCAACAGATGGATGGCGCCGGGAAAGCCGGCGACGATGTCGAGGACGTCCTGCATGCGATGGCGCAGATCCATCCGTGCCAGCAGGCGGATGGTGTCGGACTGCCCCAGCAGTGTGTGCACAAACAGATGGGCGCCTTGGTTGGGCGTGCCGAGCATCACCAGCCGGCTGTCTTTCCGGGCAGTGACTTTTTCCCACAGGGTCGTGTCGTGGGCAATGGCGGCCCGAACCACCAAGCCGCCCATGCTGTGCGCCAGGATGCGCACCGGGACATCGGGGTTTTCGTCGAGGAGCGCCTTCAGCCAACCGGCGAACTGTTCACCGAGATCCATCAGGGGTTTGCGCCAGTCGTAGGGGAAGAGCCTGATCTCGTGGGTCTGGCCGAGCCGCTTCACGAGCTTGCCATAGGCAATGCCCACCAAGCCACATGCTGCCACCTCGGCCTTGCTGTCCATGGCAATCCTGCTCAAGGCACCGCGGGCGAGATCGAGGGGCGCGAGCCAGACGCGGTTGTTGTCGGCATCCAGGTTGCTGCCCATTATCCCGGGCAGGAAGACAAGGATAGGTGCCCGGCTGTTTCCGCGCGAAGGAGGGGGCGGGGGATCCTTGAGCACTTCGTCCAGGCCCGGTTCCGGCTGGGCGCGGGACGCCCATTCCGGCAGCTCTGCGGGATCGGGCGCACTGAGCCAGCGGTGCATTGCCGAGGGAAGCGGAAGTCCGTCCGCGGTGGCGGTGTCGTCGCGGAAGTAGCGGAAGTGGTTGACCTTATCGCTCTGCACGAAGATCGCCCGGGCTTCCGCCTGATAGGCGAGGCCGCCGTACATGGAGGCGGTATCCACCACCAGATCATTGTCGGCCCGGTCGAAGAACATCCAGTCGGTAAAGAGGGTACCGAGACGTTTGGCAAGGCCTCCGCCTTCGATATCGCCCGCGATGATCGCCATGGAGATGGTGCTGCGGTGGGGCGCCGACGCCAGAAGCATGCCCATCGCGGCGTCCGGCAGCATGGCCTCGATGCCCGGCAGCAAGCGCGGGTCCAGGCGCCGGTTGGCGATCTCGAGCACGATGCGGGTGAGTACGGCGATGCCCTTGTCGGTGGCTTCCTTGGCGGCGGCAACGGCAGCCGGGCCGGACGCGGCGGCCAGGGCGCCGGCTGCCCATCCCCCGGCCTTTTGGATGAGGCTCAGCAAGCCGGACAAAAAGACTTCCAGATTGTCGGTGAGCAGTGCAGTACCGCGGGCAGGGCAGGCGACACGTATGTAACGGTCGATCTGGAAACGCTTGGCGCGGAGCAGTTTGACGAGCTCGGCAAGTTTGTCTTGCTCCCGTTTGACGAACGCTTGCTCCTCGGCCCTGGCCTGCTTGTTGTTCGGAGCGTCCTTGCGCGGTGCGGGGTGATAGTCACGGATCAACGCGGCCAGACGTTCGTCGTTGCCGGAGCTGACGTCGATGCACAGCAGATCCCCCACGAGACCGCCGCGGGAATGGGTGACGATGGAAAACCGTGCTTTTTCAGGCAGCACGGCTGCAAGCGCCAGCGCATTGTCGATGGGGCTTTCGGAAAACGTGTGGTGCTCATAGCCGAACAGACGGCCCTCGAATGCCTTATTGAGCGCCTGCCAGCTTTGGCTGCCCGGCAACTGGCCGAAGCTGCCCAGGGTGTGCGAGCCCGTGCCGTGAATGAAGACCAGGCCCGGTTTGTCGACGAGCGAGCGGACGTTTGGGTTGTCCGCGAGAAGCCGGGCGTGGGGATTGATAGCGCCCCCGTCCCAGGGGTAGAGGCCGGGGGCATTGCGCCCGCGCGCTTCGATGGCCCAGACAATGGCCTTCGCCCCGGCATGGGATCCGGCGGCGACGATCAGATCCTCGACCGCGTTGCCGGTGAGTTCGGCCATTTTTTCCCGGGCGGCACGGATGACGGCATCGTCCGAGAGGGTGAGGGTGCTCAGTTTGCGCCAAACCCACTCCCCGAGGCCCCGGTTGCGGGCATCGCGTGGGCGGAGGGCGGAAAGATCAAGGCTGCCATCGGCTCTGCGCAGCTCCGGTCGGGTGTCGGCGAGGCGATCCAGTCGATCCGACAGGGCATCGGCACGGATGAACACGGTGAGGCCATCGTCGGCTTCCAGGGCCAGCAGGCGCTTGTCGGGCTGAAGAACCTCGTCGCGGGTATCTCGGCCCCGTGTTTCGAGCCCGATCTCCCAGGTCATTTCAACCGCCACGTTGGCCAGAAGGGCATCCACCTCCCCGTTGCTGTCGCCCCGGTTTGCCGGGCTGAGGATGGCCGAAGGAAGGGGCAGCTTGCGCCCGGGAGAGGTGTCGGGAGCGGCGACGAAGCGCAACTTGGGCAGGGCCGGGGTAGTCACGGGAGGACTCCAGAGCGAGGGGCGGGCGGGAAGCCCGGCCCACACAGGGCGGGCCGGGAACGGGCTGGCGGAGGCTTCAGCGCTGGATCAGGAGAACACCTTCCAGGCCTTGGCCGATCGACTGCCGAAGATCTGCGGGTTCTGGGGTAGCTGATTGGTGGGCAGGTAGACGGGGCTGATGGCCTTGAACCACTGGGAATAGCTGGCGCTGGCCGGCAGGGCTGCCAGTGCTTTCAGGGCATAGTAGGTGAAGGCGCCGTTGGGGCGGCCTTTGAAGCTGGTGTCCCAGCTGAACTGGGTATCGGTGCAGCCGGCCAGCAGCAGATCACCGCCGCTGCGCGACAGGCCGCTGAGGCTGGGAAGGGTGAGGCCCCGGCTCGCCGGGGGCAGATCCTCGGGCTTCATCCATACGCTGGGCGGCAGGAAGCGGGCGCGGGGCATGCCGGGGTCGAGGTCGCTGTCGTCGCCGCGGGTGACACTGCCCGAGTGGCAGCTATCGGAGATCAGCAGGACCCGCACGCCCGGTGCGTGGTTGCCGAAGATCACTGCAATCTCGTCGTCGAGGAGCACCTTGCCCGATCCGATATCCCAGGGGCACAGGCCCTCGTCACGACCATCCGGTTCATCGCCGTTCCGGTCGGGCACCCAAGTGCCGTGGCCGGAGTAGGTGATGACGACGGTGTCGCCCTTTACGGCCCCGGAAATGAGCGCGCTCATGGCGGAGACCATGGCGGCCTTGGTGGCCTGGCTGTCGATCAGCTTGGTGACGGAGAAGCCGCGGGCGGTGAGGGCGGCGGCCCAGTCGTTGGCATCATTGACGCAGCCCGAGAGGTCGTTCTGGGTTCCGGGGTAGTCATTGATGCCGATGCACAATGCCTTCTTGCTCATGATTTTTCTCCCTTTCTTGACGCCCCCATCGGGCAGGGGCGCGGCCGTCAGGGGGTGATGGTGCCCGGCATATGCCCGGGCCATGGACTATGGATTTAAGCATCCGTGCTTGAAAGGTCAACGGCTTCCGGCTGTTTGTGAGGGTGACGGCCTCAGTCCCGGGGGGTCAGGCTGAGCTGTTGCAGTGCCGCCACCTGGTCGAGAATGGGCTGGGGCACGGGCAGGCTGCCGTCCAGCATGGACCGGATCAGGGCTGCGTTGGCGTTGATCTCCGGATCATCGGGCTGGCCGTCGATGGGGGGCGCCCCCCCTTCTTCCGCGGGGAAGGCGACATGGGCCTGACCATTGGCAAAGGCTTCGAGACGCGGCCGGCGGCGTGGATTGGCGAAGGCTTCGCCCTCGGTGCCACGCAGCAGCAGGGCCACGCCACCCTGGGCGACCAGGTGGCCGTGCATGCGCTCCAGGTACTCCGGGTGGGTCATGGAGACAACGCGCACGCTGTGGCCGGGGGCCGGGTCGAGCAGCTTGGCCAGGGTGTGGGCGCTGTTGCGTACGCCCAGGCGCGGGCGCAGGGCCAGCAAGGGCTCGAGGCCGGGCGCCAGGGCGTCCAGGGGCAGGCAGGCGAGGTGGCCGTCGGCGAGTCGGGTTTCGGCGTCGGCGAGGCTGGCGGCCGGAGTGATGCCGAGGGCTTCGAGGAGAGCAAAGGGGCTGACCCGGCTTTCGAAGTCATGACGGCCCTGGATCAGCACCGGAACGCCCTCGCGGGCCAGCAGCAGCGCCAGCAGGGGCATCAGGTTGGCCTGGCGGCGGGCGCCGTTGTAGGTGGGCAGCACCACCAGGCGCGGGCCCGGCGGGACGGCCACGCGGGCGGTGCGGGCGTCGAGGGCGCGCTGGAAGCCGAGCAGCTCGTCCGGCGATTCGGCCTTGATGCGCATGGACAGGATGATGGCGCCCAGTTCCAGGTCCGGCACGCGGCCATCCATCATGTCGCCGAAAAGGGATTCCGCCTGGTCGACGGTGAGGGGCTTGGAGCCTTTCGGCCCGCGGCCGATTTCCTTGATGAAGGGGGCGTAGGACATGATGGACAGGGAGACGGGTTGGAGATCCGGCGAGTGTAGCGGATGGGGCGGCGCAGCAGTCGCGCTGCGCTCCACATGATTCTGCCTGGCGGGTGGCATCCTCTGGCGCCTGGGTGCATGCTGTGCTGATCTGTGATTGGGAGGACGCGATGAAGCGATGGCTGCAGGGCGATGGGGGGGCGGGGTTCGGAAGACGGCTGGCGCTGGGCCTGGGCCTGTGCCTGGCATTGTCTGTCGGCCTCTGCGCCCGCGCCGGTCTGCCGGTGGAGCGCCTGCGTGTGCCGGCCGGCTTCCGGATCGAGGTGCTCACCGACCAGGTGCCCAACGCCCGCGGCATGGCCCTGGGGGATTTTTCGGATGGGCGTGGCGTGGTGTATGTGGGCAGCCGTGAGGCCGGCCAGGTGTATGGGGTCGAGATCGACGCCGGCCGTGCCGGCCGGGTCCATGTGCTGGCCCGGGGGCTGACCCAGCCGGTCGGGGTGGCATGGCGCGACGGCAGCCTGTACGTCTCCGAGGTGTCGCGCATCCTCGCCCTTGATGGGGTGGCGGCGAGGCTGGCACGACCCCCTGCGCCGCGGGTGGTGACCGGGCGCTTCCCGGGGGAGCACCATCACGGCTGGAAGTTCATCGCCTTCGGCCCGGACGGCTGGCTCTACGTGCCGGTGGGGGCGCCCTGCAATGTGTGCGAGAAGGACGAGGGCCGCTACGCCAACATCCAGCGCATCCGCCCGGATGGCAGCGGGGCCGAGGTGGTGGCCCGCGGGGTGCGCAACACGGTGGGTTTTGACTGGCACCCCCAGGATGGGCGCCTGTGGTTCACCGACAATGGCCGCGACATGCTGGGGGACGATGTACCGTCCGACGAGCTCAACCGCCTGAGCCGCCCCGGTGAGCACTTCGGCTTTCCCTATTGTCACCAGGGTGACCTGCCCGACCCGGAGTTCGGCAAAGCCCGCCCCTGCACCGATTTCACGCCGCCGGTGCTGAAGCTCGGCGCCCATGTGGCGGCCCTGGGCATGCGCTTCTACCGGGGCACGATGTTCCCGGCTGCCTATCGCCACACGCTGCTGATTGCCGAGCACGGCTCCTGGAACCGCAGCCGCAAGTCCGGCTACCGGGTGGTCCGGGTGGACACCGATGGGGCGGGCAGGAACGTGCGCCAGGAGGTGTTTGTGGAGGGCTGGCTGGAGGTGGGCGCTGACGGCCGCGAGCGGGTGTGGGGCCGTCCGGCCGATGTACTGGAACTGCCCGATGGCTCGGTGCTGATCAGCGACGACCTGGCGGGGGCGATCTACCGGGTGAGCTACGGGGGCTGAGCGGGCGTGCCCTGATTGCGCTGTAGGGCGGTGGCGGCTAGGCTCGCTTCTTTTTTCCGGCAACAGGGACACGTCATGAAGGTTGGTTTCATCGGTCTGGGCATCATGGGGCGCCCCATGGCCCTCAATATCCTCAAGGGTGGGTTTGACCTCACCGTGTGGGCACGCCGTGCCGAATCCATGGCGCCGCTGCTCGAAGCCGGCGCGCGGGGTGCGGCCAGTGCGGCCGAGGTGGCGGCGGGTTGTGATGTGGTGTTCTCCATGGTGGCCGACGCGGCCGACGTGGAGCAGGTGGCCCTGGGCGCCGGCGGTGTGGCCGAAGGCGCCCGGGCTGGCCTGATCTACGTGGACATGAGCACCATCGCTCCGGCGGCAGCCCAGTCGATCTCGGCCCGCCTGCTGGACAAGGGCGTGACCATGCTCGACGCCCCCGTGTCGGGTGGCGAAGTGGGGGCCATCAGTGGCGGCCTGACCATCATGGTGGGCGGTGACGCGGCGGCCTTCGCCAAGGTCGAGCCCCTGTTTGCCCGCATGGGCAAGGCAGCCACCCTGATCGGTGGGCCGGGGGCCGGGCAGGTCGCCAAGGCCTGCAACCAGATCCTCACCGGCGTCGGTGTGCTGGCGGTGGCCGAGGCCTTCAACTTCGCCCGCAAGAGCGGCGTGGATGCCGGCAAGGTGCGTGAGGCGCTGCTGGGCGGCTTTGCCTACAGCCGCATTCTCGAGAACCATGGCCAACGCATGCTCGACCGCAATTTCAAGCCCGGCTTCAAGGCCTGGATGCACCAGAAGGACATGAACATCGTCATGCAGGAGGCCCATCGCCTGGGCCTGATGCTGCCCAGCAGCGCCGCCACCGCCCAGCTTTTCAATGCCATGGTGGGCAGCGGTATGGGTGAGGAGGATTCCGTCGCTGCCCTCAAGCTGCTGGAAAGCCTGTCGGGGGAATGAGGTGAAGGTCGGATTTGTCGGACTGGGGGTGATGGGCCGGCCGATGGCCGGGCATCTGATCGCGGCCGGCCACGAGGTGGCCGTATGGGCGCGCCGGCCGGAATCGGCCGCGCCCCTCGCCGAGGCCGGCGCCCGCGTGCATGCCACCCCGGCGGAGCTGGCGCGCCACTGCGAGGTGGTCATCTCGGTGGTGACGGCCAGCGCCGATGTGGAACACCTGGCCCTCGGGCCGGACGGGCTCATCGACGGCCTGGCGGCAGGTGCCATCCACGTGGACATGAGCACCATTGCACCGGAGACGGCCCGCAAGGTGGCGGCGCGCTATGCAGAAAAGGGTATAGGCTGGCTGGATGCGCCCGTGTCGGGCGGCGAGGTGGGGGCCCGTGATGCCACGCTGGCCATCATGGCCGGTGGCGACGCCGCGGTGCTGGAGCGTGTGCGGCCGCTGTTTGCCTGCCTGGGCAAGACGGTGGTGCACATCGGCCCGGCCGGCGCCGGCCAGGTGGCCAAGGCCTGCAACCAGATGATCATGGTCAACGCCATCCAGGCCTGCGCCGAGGCCATGCGCCTTGCCGGTGCCCACGGGGTGGACCTGCACAAGGTGCGCGAGGCCCTGATGGGCGGCTCGGCGGCTTCGCGGGTGCTGGACGTGATGGGTGGGCGCATGGCGCGCCGGGATTTTGCCGCCGGCATCCAGTCGCGCCTGCACCACAAGGATTTTGCGATCCTGATGGAGGAGGCCCGCCAGCTTGGCGCGCCCCTGCCGGTGGCCGCCCAGACCTGGCAGCAGCTCAACGCCCTGATGGCGATGGGTGGCAGCCGGGACGATACGGCCAGTCTGCTGCGGGTACTCGAACCGGTCCAATGCAAGGGAGCTTGAAATGACGAATGCAGCAGGGCGACGCAGGTTTGCCGGGCTCCTGGTGGCGGGCCTCGGCCTGACCGTGCTGGGGGGCTGTGCCGGGCTTCAACTGGGCATGAAGAAGCCGGAGGTGGCGGTGGTGGATATCCGCCCCCTGGACGGCACCCTGCTGGAGCAGCGCTTCGTGCTGACCCTGCGGGTGACCAACCCCAACACCAGCGAGATCGCCATTGAGGGGCTGAACTTTCGGCTGGATCTGAATGGCCAGCAGTTTGCCACCGGCGTCAGCAACAAGCCGGTGGTCATCCCGCGCCTCGGCGACGGGTTGGTGGACGTGACCGCCACCACCGGGCTGGCGAGTCTGATGCGCCAGTTTCGCGAACTCGCCAAGGGGCGCGACCGGGTGGATTACCGGGTACGCGGCCGCCTGGTGACCGGCAACTTCGGTGGTTTCGACTTTGATGAGAGTGGCGAGGTGGGGATGCCGAAGGGCTTTGGCGAGTCACCGCGGCGCGAGCCGGCGCCGCCAGTGGAGAAGTTCTAGGTCTTGCAGTTCCTGCCCAGCCCGTCTTACATGGGCGCCAGGGACACCATCCGCGACGCCCGCAGGCCGCGCAGCAGGGCGGTCATGTCCTTGGCGCTGATGGGGCGGCTGCACAGGTAGCCCTGGTAGGCGTCGCAGCGCCAGCGGCGCAGGAGGGCGAGCTGGGCTTCGGTCTCGACGCCTTCGGCGATGACTTCCAGGCGCAGGGTGTGGGCCATGGCCACGATGGTCTGGGCGATGGCGGCGTCGTCGGGTTCGGTGACGATGTCCTTGATGAAGGAGCGGTCGATCTTGAGGCGGTCGATGGGGAAGCGCTTGAGGTTGGCGAGGCTCGAGTAGCCGGTGCCGAAGTCATCCACCGAGAGCTGCAGGCCGATTTTCTTGCATTCGGCCAGGACGCTGCGGGTGTGCTCGGGGTTGCGCATCACCAGACTCTCGGTCAGTTCCAGGTCGAGATAGGCCGGGGCGAGGCTGGCATCGGCCAGGGCGGATTTAATGGTGTCGAGCAGCCCGGCGTCGTCGAACTGGCGGGCGGACAGGTTGACCCCCACCGGTACCCGGCAGATGCCTTCCCGCAGCCAGGCCTGGACCTGCCGACAGGCCTCCTGAAGCACCCACGCGCCGATGGGAACGATCAAGCCGCACTCTTCGGCGATGGGGATGAATTTGTCCGGCGGGATCATGCTGCCGTCGGGTTGGCGCCAGCGGATCAGGGCTTCCATGCCGATCAGTTCGCCTGAAAGCGTGTCCACCTGGGGTTGGTAGAAAAGCTCAAGTTGTTGCTCGTCGAGGGCGTGGCGCAGGCGGTTTTCGAGTTCGAGGCGCTCGGAGTAGCGTGCCGACAGGCCGTGATCGAAGAACTGGAAGTTGTTGCGGCCGCGCTCCTTGGCCAGGTACATGGCGGCGTCGGCGTTCTTGATCAGCGCTTCCCCGTCGTTGCCATCGGTGGGGTAGAGCGCGATGCCGATGCTCGGGGTGACGGTGACCTGCTGGCTGCACAGATCGAAGGGCCGGGCCAGACTGGCGAGGATGCGTTCGGCCACGTCCTCGGGCATGGAGCCTTCCTGCAGGTCATCCAGTACGACGACGAACTCGTCGCCGCCCGTGCGGGCCACCATGTCGCCGTCGCGCACGCAGGCCCGCAGGCGCTGGGCCACCGACAGCAGGAGCTGATCGCCGGCCTGGTGACCCAGGGTGTCGTTGACGTATTTGAAGCGGTCCAGGTCGGTGAACAGCACCGCCACACCGCGATGGCGTTCCCGGGCAATGTTGATGGCCTCGACGAGGTGCTGATTGAGCAGGGTGCGGTTGGGCAGGGAGGTGAGGTTGTCGTAGTGGGCAAGGTGACGGATGCGACGCTCGGCGGCCTGACGCTGGGTGATGTCGGCAATGATGCCCAGATAGCCCCGGATCTGGCGCTGGCTGTCGCGTACCACCGAGATGGCGATGTTGGCGGGGAAGGTGCTGCCGTCACGGCGGCGCAGGGTGATCTCGCGGGGCTCCAGGTAGCTGCTGCCGGCTTCCTCGGCGAGGGCGGCAAAGCCGTTGGCCCTGTGGGCCAGGGTCCAGCGGGCGATGTCTTCGGCGGTGTGGAACACCAGGGGGGTCTCGTTGCCGATGAGATCACCGGCGGAATGCCCGAACAGGCGCTCCGCGGCCGGGTTCAGGACGCGGATGACGCCGGCGGAGTCGGTGTAGACGATGGCGTATTCGGCGCAATCGAGGATGGCGCGTTGCAGGGATGTGGTCTCCCGCAACAGGACTTCGGCCTTGGCGTGCTTGTCCACCTCGGTCTCGAGGAGGCGGTTGGTTTCGGCGAGGGCCTGGACGTACTGTCCGAGGGCTTCGTTGGCATCGGCAAGGGCGAGGGTCTTTTCGCGAACCTGGTAGCGGATGGCGTCCGCCCGGGTCTGCAATACGTAAAGCACGAAGGCGGCCAGCGCACCCACAGCCAGACCGGCAAACAGGCGCCCGCCTGCGTCCTGGCCTGGCTTGAGGGAATAGCTGAGGCTGGCCGGGGCTGCGATCATCAGCCAGCGGCGATCGGTGACGTTGATGACGTCGGCGTAGGACATCTCGCCGATGGCAAAGTCAGGGCTGGCGAAGAGGCGCCGCGGTTCGTCGGTGGCATCGAGCAGCTCGATCTCGAAGTGCATGCTCGCATCCTGGCTCGCGGTGGGTTGCAGGGCCCGATCGATCAACGATTCCACGCTGATCTCGATGAAGATCACCTGTCTTTGTGCCCCCGATGGCTGTCCCGGGCGCTGCACCGGGATGAGCAGGAGCACGGCCTGGGTCTTGCCGTCGGACAGCGAGAACGGGGGAGTGCAGCTAGGGTGGCCCTTCAGGGCTGCCTCGGCAATGCTGCGCTCAATCAAGGCCTGGCTGGCGGCATCGGGGGCGTGGCGGGCGCCAAAGAGGTGGCTCGCACCTTCGTCAGCCCCGCGGCCGGAGTTGGTGAGCAGACTCATGGTGCCGTTTGACGTGCGCACCACACCGACCCGTTGCGCCTCGGGATGGAGCTGGAGCAGCGGCGTCGCAAGGTGCGCAAACGTGGAGGTGTCCTCACCGCTTTGCAGCGCGATCTGCCTTTGCAGGGCATCACCATGGCCCAGGATCTGGGTGATGCGGTCCTGCAGGTGGGCGACCTGTTGTTGGGCGGTGAGCTGGAAGCGGGTTCGGGTGGCGGTCCGCTGCTCCTCCACGGTGGAGTGGTAGTTTCCAAGGGTCAGGGCTGCGACGAAGACGAACACGGACACTGCCAGTCCGAAGCGGCGAAAAAGGTCGACGACCGGGTGTGGTGTCGGGCGGGGGGGCATCACGTCTCCTGTTGGGCCTGGCTCCGGTCATGCGGATGACTTCAGGCAGACATTTAACGGATACCGGGCAGTGTTCTTGAGTTGGCGCGATGCAGCCCCGGGCCGGCGCCGGGCGGTGGGAAGCCGGGCGGCTAGTCGCCGAAGACGAGGCGGATCCGTTCGGCTTCGCGGCCGGCGGCGGTGGGGTCGGTGCTGTCGGCAAAGCGCTGGGCGATGAGCCTGAATTCGTCCTGAAGGGCGAGGAAGGCGTCGAGGATGTCGGGGTCGAAGTGCGCGCCGCGACCATCCCGCAGGATGGCGACGGCTTCATCGTGGGGCAGGGCGGGTTTGTACACCCGCTGGCTGATCAGGGCGTCGTAGACGTCGGCGACGGCCATCAGGCGCGCCGACAGGGGAATGCGCTCACCGCCCAGGCCCAGTGGATAGCCGCTGCCGTCCCACTTTTCCTGGTGGGAGAAGGCGATTTCCTTGGCGAAGCGCAGGAAGCTTGCGGCGATGCCAAACAGGGCTTCGGCCTTGGCGATGGCGTCCCGGCCCAGGGTGGTGTGGGTCTTCATGATCTCGAACTCGGCGGGGGTGAGCTTGCCGGGTTTGAGGAGGATGCGATCAGGGATGCCGACCTTGCCGATGTCGTGCAAGGGGGCCGACTTGTACATCAGTTCGATGTTGTCGTCGGTGAGTTCGTTGGCAAAGCGCGGGTGCTTCTGCAGATGCCGGGCCAGGGTGCGGAGGTACATCTGGGTGCGCCGGATGTGGTTGCCGGTTTCGTTGTCGCGGGTCTCGGCCAGGGAGGCCATGGCGACGATGGTGGCGTCCTGGATCAGGCCAAGCTCGCGGGTGCGGCGCACCACTTCGTTCTCGAGATAACTGTTGCGGTCGCGCAGGAAATCGCTTGCAGCCTTGAGGGTCAGGTGGTTGCGGATGCGGGTGAGAACAAGGGGTGGGCTGATGGGCTTGGCAATGTAGTCCACGGCGCCCGCGTCGAAGCCTAGCTGTTCGTCCACCTCTTCGTTGCGGATGGTCAGGAAGATCACCGGGATGCTGGCGGTGAGCGGGTCGTCCATGAGCTGGCGGCACACGTCATAGCCGTCCCGGTCGGGCATGCTGATGTCGAGCAGGATCAGGTCGGGCAGGGGCTTGCTGGCTGCCAGGGCCAGGGCGCGCTCCCCGTTGGTGGCGATGCGTGTTCGAAAGCCCGCCCGGTGCAGGCAGTTGACGATGGGTTCGATGGAGTCCGGCGCATCGTCGACGACCAGGATCAGGGGGTGTTGCGGATCGGCGGGCGGGGTCACGATGTTCTCCTGGCGCGATTCAGGGAAGGCTCGGCGGTGGGGGCTGTTGCGGGCAGGCCTCGTGAAGGCAGGCCAGCGCATGATCATAATCATAGTGCTGGAGCGCCTCGGCAATCTCGCCAACTTTTTCCGTGCCGATGCGGGCTGACAAATTGTTGCGAATCTCGCGGAAGTGGGCGGGGGCCGCGCCATCGGAGTGCTCGATGAGCCTGATCAGGGTGGCGATGGATTCGTCCAGGGCGGCGGCATCCAGGTGCGGGATTGGCGCAGGTACGTCGATCTGCACGGGCAGGGTGGTTTCGAGCATGCGGGTGAGGGCCGTGATCTCGGTGGCGAGGGATTGCAGTGCCGCTTCCCAGGGGCTGCCCCGGCGCAGTGCCATTTCGAGGTCGTTGGCCGCTTCCTGGATGGCGCCGGCCCCCAGGTTTGCGGCGGCTCCACGCACACTGTGGGCGATGCGTTCGGCCTCGTTGGTCTGATCCGCTTCAAGGGCCCGCCCGATGCGTTCGGCACAGTCGATGTTGGTCGTTGCAAAACGCCGCAGCAGGGACAGGTAGGTTGCGGGGTCGTTGCCGACCCGGCGCAGGGCGGACTTCACATTGATGCCAGGGAGGTCGGGCATCCCGTTTGCGTCCATTTCGCCAGGGGCGGGACCGGGGGGCTCCCGTAAGGCCTGCGACGGTGGTGTGCGACGCACATGTCTCAGGATGGCCTGGACCAGGCGCTCCACGACGATGGGCTTGGCGACATGGTCGTTCATGCCGGCATTGACGCAGCGCTGGCGTTCCTCCGCCATGGCATGGGCGGTCATGGCGATGATGGGCAGGTTGGCAAGGCGGGCATCGGCACGGATCCGGTGGGTGGCCTCGAGGCCGTCCATCTCGGGCATCTGCAGGTCCATCAGGACCACGTCGAAGGCATCGGGGCCCGCTGCCATGAGGGTCTCGAGGGCAATCCGGCCGTTGTCGGCAACGCTGACCGTGGCGCCGATGCGCTCGAGCAGGCCACGGGCGATCTGCTGGTTGATTTCATTGTCTTCGGCAACGAGGATGCGCAGACCGGCCAGGACGTGGTCGCCAGTGGGAGATGGGGGCAGCGGTGGTGCGGCGTCGAGGCCGAAGGTGCTGATGATGGTGTCCAGTAGTGTGGACGCAGTGGCCGGCTTGTGCAGGAAGCCGTCGGCGCCGGCTTCAACCGCTTCGCCTGCGGTGCCTTCTTCCCCGTAGGCGGTAAGCAGGATCACTGCGGGCGGGGATGCCAGGCTGCGATCCTGCTTGATGCGCCGGGTGGCCTCGATACCGTTCTGGTCCGGCATGCGCAGGTCCATCAGGACCAGTCCGAAACGGTCGCCGGCGTCGGCCCGGCGGACGGCGATGATCGCCTCGGCGGCGGAAGACACGGCCTCCGAGCGGAAGGGGAAGGTCTGGAGCAGGTGCAACAGGACTTCGCGGGCTACGGGGTGGTCGTCCACCACCAGGATGCGCAGGCCGTCTAGCATGCCCGGCAATGGCCTGGGGGCGCGCCCCGGGGCGAGATCGAAGGCGGCGTTGAAGCTGAACCGACTGCCGGCGCCGGGGGTGCTGCTGACATCCAGCTTTCCACCCATGAGTTCGACCAACTGGCGTGAGATGGACAAGCCCAGACCGGTTCCGCCGAAGCGGCGGGTCATGGATTCGTCGGCCTGGGAAAAGGCTTCGAAGAGTCGGCTGACCTGATCCTGGCTCATGCCGATTCCCGTGTCGGTGACATCGAAGCGCAGGAGGGCGTGCTGCCCTTCGCGCCTGTCGCAGTGCACGTGCAACTGGACTTCGCCCTGGAGGGTGAACTTGACGGCGTTGCCCAGCAGGTTGGTGAGAACCTGACCCAGACGCAGGGGATCACCCAGGAGATCCTGGGGCACATCGGGGGCGACCTGGAGAATGAGTTCGAGCCCTTTCTCCTGGGCCTTCTGGGCCACGTAAGTGATGACGCTGTCGAGAACGCGGTCAAGGGCGAAGGTGGTCTGCTCGAGCCGCAGCTTGCCCGCCTCGATCTTGGAGAAGTCCAGGACGTCGTTGATGACGCCAAGCAGGGTGATGCCGGCGGCGTGGATCTTGGTGACGTAGTCGCGCTGCCGGGTGTGCATGTCCGTATCGAGGCACAGGCTGGCGAGGCCGATGATGGCGTTGAGGGGGGTGCGGATCTCGTGACTCATGTTGGCGAGGAAGCGAGCCTTGGAGTCGGCGGCCTCCTCGGCCAGTTGTTTGGCTTCCCGCAGGGTTTCCACCGCCTGGCGGTGAAGGGCGAGGTCTTCCAGGGCCCAGATGCAGTGGGTGATCTCCCCGTCGCCCTCGACGAGGCCGCTCACGGAAATGCCCACCCACAGCAGTTCACCGCTGCGCAGGCGGAGTTGACACTCGCGGCGCCATACGCCCTGGCTCTTGAGCGACTGCCATTGGTCGGCAAGGAACTCCAGGGGCAGGCTGCTGGCATCCACCAGGTCCGGGTGGGTGCCGGCGAGCCGTTCGGCGCTGAATCCGGTGACTTGGCAGAAGCGCGGGTTGGCGTACTGGATCGCGCCGCCGGGTGTCGTGATGAGCAGCATCGACGGGCTCTGTTCGACGGCCAGGGAGAGCTTGCGCAGCTCGCGCTCGGCGAGCTTGCGGGCCGTGATGTCATAGCTCCAGCTGATCAGGGCCGGGCTGCCACCGACCTCCGTGCGCTCCATGGTCATGAGGGTCCAGAAGGGATGCCCCGCGATGTTCTGGAATTCGATCTCCATGTCGCGAACCGTCAGCCCGTTCTTCAGGCGTGTAATGGCCTTCTCTCCCGCCGAGGGGTCGCGGAACCAGGTGGTGACCGGACGTGCCATGAAGGTGGACATGTCGGTGTCGGCGAGAACCAGCGCACGGGTGTTGGCGAACAGGGGGGTGCCGTCCGGTCGGTTGATGACCACCGCGATGGGGCTGGATTCGAGCATCTGGCGGCTGCGCTCTTCTGCCGCTCGGGCTGCGCGTTCGGCGGCCTTCTGGGCCGAGATGTCGACGATGACGCCAAGGAGACCGCCCGGCTCGCCATTGCCCAGGCGGAAGCCACGAACCCAGTAAAGGGTGTCGTGGTTGCGGCCATCGGCAAAGGGTATCGGGGTTTCCTTGTGGGAGGTGCAGGCCTCGGCAATGATGCGGAGGTCTTCTTCGTGGTAGGCGACGCGGTCTGCCGGGGGCAGATAGGGCAACTCCAGTACCGTCTTGCCATGCAGAAAGGCGCGCGTGGTGCCGAAGGCCTGTTCGTAAGCCCGGTTGCAGCCGAGGAAGCGGCCGTCCGGACCTTTGTAGAAAACGGGGCTCGGCAAGGCATCGAGAAGGACTTCGATGAACAGGAGCTGGTCGCTCAGGGCTTCGCTCTTTTCGGCGAGCTGGTGGGTGCGCTCCAGGACCTTGTCTTCAAGCTCGGCGCGGCTCTGCAGCAGATCGTCGCTGGCCTGCTGGAGTCGCCTGCGCATGTGTTCCTGGGAGGCCCCCAACTCAGCCAGCTCCCGCCAGGGGGCGTCAAATGGGGCCGGTGCCGAAAGGTCGAGCCGTCCGATGCGTTCGCTGCGCTCCACCAGTGCCGCGAGGCTGGCTTCCAGGCGGCGCGCGATGCGGCGGGCAATGGCAATGGCGAGACCGCCGGCCACGAGGGTGAGAAAGAGCAGCACAGGTACGACTTCCCGCAGGCGGGCAGGGATGAAGTCGGTTTCCCGGGCGAAGCCCGCCACCCACCAGCGTTGCTCGCCGAGTTGCAGGGGAATGAACTGGGCCAGCCAGGTTTCTCCCTCATTCTCAAAGCTGAAGATGGTGCCGCTGATTTGCCCCGCGCTGAGCCAGCGGGAATGGCCTTGGGTGAGGAAGTCCACGTTGGCGGCGGCGGCGGGTCTGAGGAGGGCGCCACGCTGATCGGAGAGGTTGGCGAAGCGTGGATAGCGGGGAACGCCGACGATGTCGCCATGGGCGGTCAGCACCGTGCCGCCTCCGCGCTCCCCGACCGGGGTTTCAAGGGTCAGGCGGGAGAGCTGCGCGAGGCTGACGTCGAAGGTCAGGGTGTGCATGCGGCCATCGGCGTTCCGCCAGCGGGTGGAGACGGTGATGCAACCGTCGCCGACGTCCGGGGCCAGGAAGGGGGCGCTCCACACCGCGCCTTCGGCGAAGCTGGACTCCAGGCCCGTCGGCGGCAAAGTGCGGTCGAGATTTGAGCAGGGGGCGTCGCCCTCGCGGGACAGGGTGAAGCGCCGTCCGTCGGTACTGGCCAGGTGGATGGCGCCGAGGCGGGATTCGTCCCGGAGCAGGGGGAGCATGAGGTCATCGAAACCGGCCCGGTCGTCAATGCTCAGGCGTCCGGACTGGCCCCAGGCACGGGCGGTGCCGAGCTGGATCTCGATGCGTCGGAAGCTGCGCTCGGCCTCGGACTGGATGTGGGCGGTAGCCAGGTCGAGTTGAACCCGGGCCAGGGACTGGGTGGCGGGAGCGACAATCAGGAAGTGCACGGCCAGACCGAAGGCGATCAGGCAGGCGGCAAAGGTGACCGAGAGACTGATCAGCAGGCTGCGTGCAAGAGGGGGCCGGGACGGAATGCTGACTGGCTCGGACATGGTCGGGCTTCAGTCCGGCGCGAGGGGGCCGGAGAGGCTGTCAGCGGCGCCCTGGCGCGTGCCGTAGGTCTGGAAACGTTCGATCACCTCGGCCATCTCGGCGTCTGAAAGAAGGGTGGGCTGCCCGAGCTGACAGGCCCGCCAGTACTGTTCGCAAAGGGTTTCGAACTCGATCGCCAAAGCGAGGCTGCTGCGCAGATCGGAACCGAACACAAGCATGCCGTGGTTGGCCAGCAGGCAGGCGTTGCGCCCCTCGAGGGCGGTCAGGGCGGCATCCGAGAGGGCCTGGGTGCCGAACGTGGCGTAGGGCGCACAGCGGATGTCATCTCCGCCGAAGCGGGCGATCATGTAATGAAAGGCGGGGATGCCCCTTCGCAGGCAGGCCAGGGCCGTGGCGAAGGGTGAGTGGGCGTGGAGGACGGCGCCTGCTTCCGGGTGTGCGGCGAGGATGTCCCGGTGGATGCGCCACTCACTGGACGGGGCATGGGGCCCCTGCCAGCTCCCGTCCATGGCCACCAGGGCCATGTCCCTGTCGGTGCAGTCGTCGTAGCTGCGTCCGCTGGGGGTGATCAGGAAGCCCCGGGCGCAACGCACGCTGGCATTGCCGGCGGTGCCGGCGTTGAGCCCGCTGGTGGCCATGGACCGGGCAGTGGCCAGCAGGCCGGCACGCAGCACGTTCTCGTTCATCGGCAGTCTCCGGTGGGCGCCTCAGGATACGGCGAGGGATGCGAGGGCGTCGGGGACAAGGACGCCGGATTCACAAATTATGCCAGTCAGCAGCCCGGCTGGCGTGACATCGAAGGCCGGATTGCATACGGCGCTGGCCGCGGCGGCCAGACGCATCCGGGTGAGGCTGCCATCCGCGGCCAGGCCGGTGAGCAGCCGGACCTCATCGGCGTCCCTTTCCTCGATGGGGATTGCGGCACCGTCCGGGCAGGCTGGGTCGATGGTCGAGCGCGGTGCGGCGACGTAGAAGGGCAGGCCGTGGGCGCGGGCCGCCAGGGCTTTGAGATAGGTGCCCACCTTGTTGGCCGTGTCGCCATTGGCGGCGATCCGGTCGGCGCCGACGATGAGGCAGTCCACTCGCCCGGAGGCCATCAGCCAGCCGGCCGCGTTGTCGGCAACAAGGGTGTGGGGTACGCCGGAGCGGGACAGCTCCCAGGCGGTGAGGAGCCCCTGGTTGCGCGGCCGGGTTTCGCTGACCCATACATGGACGTCCAGGCCGGCGGCGTGGGCGGCGTAGATGGGGGCGAGGGCGGTGCCGTGCCCGCAGGTGGCGAGCCAGCCGGCATTGCAGTGGGTCATGATCTGCAGGGGGCCTTGTGTCGAGAGGGCTAGCTGGCGCAGCAAGCCCAGGCCGTGCTCACCGATGGCGGCATTGGCCGCCAAGTCGGCGCAGCGGATCGCCTCGGCCTCGGTCCAGGCTGCCCTGCTGCGTACCACCGTGGGCAGCGGCGCCAGGGTGGCGAGCATGCGGTCGAGGGCCCAGTGCAGATTGACGGCGGTTGGCCGCGTCTGCCGCAGAGTGCAGTCGGCTTGCCGGAGCATGGCGTCCGATGGGTCATGGCGCAGGGCCAGTGCCACGCCGAAGGCGGCAGCGGCTCCGATCAGGGGGGCGCCCCGCACCTGCATGTCGCGGATGGCAGTGGCGGCGTCGTCAAGGCTGTCGAGGCGCAGATAGTGTTCTTCATGGGGCAGGCGGGTCTGATCAAGGATGATGACCTGATCGCCGTCCCGGCGCAGGGTGGGGTGGATTGGGGGCACGGGAATACCTCAATTGCGTAGCGGTCGATTGTATCGGGGTGGGTGCGCCCAGTGCGGGTAATCGACGGTTTTTGCGCCGCTGCCGGGTTTGGCCGGCAGTCTCTGGCCGCCGGGACGGGCATCTGCCAGAATCCCGGGCCTGTCCTGGAGGCTTGCCAATGCTGCATCTGCCCTTTCCGCTGGTATCCCGCCTGCCCGACGTGGGAACCACCATCTTCACGACCATGTCACGTCTTGCCCAGGAGTGCGGGGCAATCAATCTGTCCCAGGGGTTTCCGGATTTCAGTGCCGATGATGCGCTCTTCGAGCGGGTGGCCCACTGGATGCGCAGTGGCCACAACCAATATGCGCCGATGGCGGGCGTTGCGGCCCTGCGTGATGCAATCGCCGCCAAGGTGAGCGGTCTGTATGGCGCCGATTACGACCCCGAGCACGAGATTACCGTCACGGCCGGCGCGACCCAGGCGCTGTTCACCGCAGTGGCAGCCCTGGTGCATCCGGGCGATGAGGTGATCGTCTTCGAGCCCGTCTACGATTCCTATGTGCCGGCCATCCAGTTGCAGGGCGGTGTGGTTCGGCGTGCCCGCCTGAGTGCACCGGACTATCGTCCCGACTGGGACGCGGTCAGGCAGTTGGTCTCGCCGCGGACCCGCATGATCATGATCAATACGCCCCACAACCCCAGCGGTAGCGTGTGGACCGCGTCCGATCTGCAGGCGCTGGCAGCATTGACCCGGGATACGGGCATCGTGGTGGTGGCCGACGAGGTCTACGAGCACATCGTCTTTGATGGTGTGCGCCACGAGAGTGCTGCCCTTTACCCGGAGCTGGCCGCCCGCAGTGTGATCGTCTCAAGTTTTGGGAAGACCTTCCATGTGACTGGTTGGAAGGTGGGGTATGTGCTGGCGCCCCGGGCGCTGATGGCCGAGTTCCGCAAGGTGCATCAGTTCAACGTGTTCACCGTGAACACCCCCGTGCAACTGGCCCTCGCCGATTATATGGAGGACCCTGCCCGCTACGGGGGCCTTGCCGCGTTTTACCAGGCCAAGCGCGACTTTTTTCGGGAAGGGCTGGCGGGAACGGGCTTCGAATTGCTGCCCTGCGCCGGCACGTATTTCCAGACGGTCCGTTACGGGGCGATCTCGGACGTCGCCGACGTGGACTTCGTCGATTGGCTCACTCGCCGGGTCGGCGTGGCGGCGATTCCCCTGTCGGCCTTCTTTGGCGACGCGCGGGACGAGAAGGTGATCCGATTCTGTTTCGCCAAGCGGGACGAGACCCTCGAGGCGGCCTTCGAGCGGCTGCGGCGCTTCTGCTAAACTCGATTGCATTCCCCTGGAGTGTCTTCCGTGCGCAATCTTCTGTTGTTCGTCCTCTTCCTGATCGGCCTGTTCTATGTGCGGCGCGCCCTGCGTCGGAGTGTCGGCGGCCGGGGCGGCATCGGTGGGAAGGGGAACGACGACGCCGGAGCGGCGCCCGAGGCACCCCGGAAGATGCTGGACGCGGAGCAGATGGTGGCTTGCGCCCACTGCGGGCTGCATGTGCCGGAGAGCGAGGGGGTGCGCGGCAATGGCGCATTCTATTGTTCGGATGAGCATCGCCGCCTGGGTGTTCGTCGATGAAGGTGGATCTTGCGCCGAGTCTTGAACTGCAGATCGCGGACGGGTTGGCCCGGGCCGAACCCCTGCGCTACCTCAACCTTTTTCGACTGATCCTCGCCGGCTTCTTCCTGGTGGCGGGGCGCCCGCTGCAGTTGGGGGGGGACTCTCCCACCCTGTTCATCGCAGCGGCCATCGCCTATGTGGCGGCGGTCCTGATCCTCGGCTTCCGCGATGCGGAGCGACTGCTTGGCACTCCGCGGCTGGTGACCCTGCAGGTGCTGGTGGATATCACCCTGCTCACGGTGATCATGTGGGCCAGCGGTGGCTACCGTAGTGGTATCCCCATTCTCATCCTGGTGGCCCTGGCCGGTGCGGGCCTGGTGGGCCAGGGGCGGATGGTGCTGTTCTACGCGGCCTATGCGACGGTGGCCGTGCTCCTGGAGAACGCCTTCAGGTTGCTCTCCGGACGGGAGACGGTGGACTTCTTCACCGTCGGTATCACCTGCATCGGCTTTTTTGCCATCGCCCAGGTGGCCCGCCTGCTGGCCCAGCGGGCCCTGGCCAACGAAGATCTGGCGCGTCAGCGCGGGGCTGATCTGGCCAACCAGCTACGCCTCAACCGGCAGATCATCCAGGACATGCAGGATGGGGTGCTGGTGGTGGGGGAGGGGGCCGTGGTGCGTCAGTTCAATCCCCAGGCCGTGGCCCTGCTGGGAACGCCGCTGCGCGAGGGCATGACCCTGCAGGCTTGCGCACCGTCCCTGGAGCGGGAGCTGCGGCGTCAGGCGGAGCAGAGCGAGTCGGCCCACAGCCTGCGTGCCGATGGCAGCGGCAAGATGCTTCTGGTGCGTGTGCTCCCTGCGGGCGAAGCTAACGACACCCTGGTCTACCTGGAGGATTTCGACCACATCCATCGCCAGATCCAGCAGGTCAAGCTGGCCGCACTGGGGCGCCTGACAGCCAGTATCGCCCACGAGATCCGGAATCCCCTGGCGTCGGTGTACCAGGCCGCGGAGCTGCTGCGGGAGGAGAAGCGCAGCGAGATGCAGGGGCGTCTGATCCGCATCATCGGCAACAATGCCCAGCGTATCGATCGCCTTGTCAGCGATGTGCTGGCCTTGGGGCGGCGCGACGAGGCTCTGCCCGAGGTATTGCCCCTGGCGGGTTTCGTGGACGAGTTTCTCGAGGAATTCCAGGTGGCCGAAGGGGCCGCGTCGGAGGGCGTGGTGGTGAGCCGGGTACCCGTAGAGGTGGCCCTGAGCATGGATCGGGCGCACCTCCGGCAGATCCTGTGGAATCTGGTGGGTAACGCTCGCCGCCATTGCAGTGGTGGCCCGCAGGCGGTCATCATATCCGCCCGTGCCCATGATGAAGGGCGCGTGGAGATGGATGTGTCGGATGACGGGCCCGGTGTGCCGGACGCCCTGCGGTCCCAGATTTTCGAACCCTTCTTTACGACCCATTCGAAGGGCACCGGCCTGGGCCTCTACATCGCCCGGGAGCTCGCCGAGGCCAATGGATCTGTACTCGAACTGGCTCCGAGTGGCGCCGGCGGTGCCTGCTTCCGCCTTATCGGACGTGCAAGACCATGATTCAGAATGATAGACGAGCCCGCTCCAGTGGCCCGGATGTGCTCATTGTCGATGACGAGGACGACATTCGGGAGCTTCTCGAACTCACCCTGCTGCGTCTGGGCCTCGCCAGTGATGGCGCCGCAACCCTGGCCGAGGCGCGCGGCCTGCTGGCCGAAAAGCGCTACCGCCTGTGCCTGACCGACATGCGCCTGCCCGACGGTGACGGCCTTGAACTGGTACGGCACATCGCCGAGAACATTGGCGATCTGCCGGTGGCGGTGATCACGGCCTTCGGCAGCATGGACAATGCGGTTACGGCGCTCAAGGCCGGCGCCTTCGACTATCTCTCCAAGCCGGTTTCCATCGATCAGCTACGGGCCTTGGTCAAGTCGGTGTTCTCGGTGCCCGCCAAGGAGGACGCCGGTCGCAAGGACACGTCCAGTCTGATCGGCGAGTCGCAGGCCATGGTGCAGGTGCGGTCGCTGATCGAGAAGCTCTCCCGCAGTCAGGCACCGGTGTTCATCTCGGGTGAGTCGGGGAGCGGCAAGGAGCGCGCCGCGCGGATGATCCACGAGCTCGGGCCGCGGGCGGCGGCCCCCTTTGTGGCCGTCAATTGCGGGGCGATTCCCGAGAATCTGATGGAAAGTGAGTTCTTCGGCGCGCGCAAGGGGGCTTTTACCGGGGCAGACAGTGATCGGGAGGGCTTTTTCCAGGCCGCCCATGGGGGCACCCTGTTTCTCGACGAGGTGGGGGATCTGCCCCTGCCCATGCAGGTCAAGCTGCTGCGGGCCATTCAGGAGAAGAAGTTCCGGCGGCTCGGTGATACGGTGGAAACCACCGTGGATGTGCGCATCCTCAGCGCCACCCACCAGAATCTCAAGGCCATGGTCGAGGCGGCGCGCTTTCGTCAGGATCTGTTCTACCGCCTCAACGTGATCGAATTGCGCATGCCGGCCCTGCGCGAGCGCAGCGAGGATATTCCGGCCCTGGCGGAGACCCTGCTCGCGCGGCTGGCGGAGTCTTCCGGCCTGCCGGTTGCGCGCCTTGGTGCGGATGCGGTGAAGGCCCTGGTGTCCTACTCCTTCCCGGGCAACGTGCGTGAGCTCGAGAACATCCTGGAGCGCGCCCTTGCCTTGTCGAGCGGCAGCGAGATCCGCGCCGATGATCTGCTGCTCGACCCCGCGGACATGGGCGAGGCGAGTCCCGCGACACCGACGACGCAGGGTGGTGCGCACCTCCAGGATTTCCTTGATGAGGTTGAGCGCCATGCCATCGAAGAGGCGCTTGAAAAATCCGGTGGCAACCGGACCGCCGCGGCCCGCGCCCTGGGTGTCACCTTTCGCTCCCTGCGCTACCGCCTGGAGCGGCTGGGCATGAAGGAGTGATGGACAGCACCGTTCCGCCGGAGCCGGAGGCCGTCCAGCGGGTCGTCAAGGTTCGGCGCGATTACAATACCTGGGTTGCCCGGGAAACCATCGAAGACTACGCCCTGCGCTTCACGCCGCGCAGTTTTCGGCGCTGGTCGGAGCTGCGGGTGGCCAACACGGCCTTCGGCGTGGCGTCCTTCCTGGTGCTGGAGGCCGTGGGGGCCACCCTGCTGGTGAGCTATGGCTTTGGCAATGCCCTGTGGGCGATCCTTGCCACCGGTCTGATCATCTTCCTGGCGGGCCTGCCCATCAGCATCTACGCTGCCCGCTACGGGGTGGACATGGATCTGCTGACCCGTGGCGCAGGGTTTGGCTACATCGGCTCCACCCTGACTTCGCTGATCTACGCGTCGTTCACCTTCATCTTCTTCGCCCTCGAAGCGGCGATCATGGCCTATGCCCTGGATCTCGCCTTCGACATTCCGCCGGCCTGGGGATACCTGATTTGCGCCGTGGTGGTGATTCCCCTTGTCACCCACGGGGTCACCGCCATCAGCAGTCTGCAGAGCCTGACCTTGCCCTTGTGGCTGGTGATGTTGGTTGTTCCGTATGTCTTCGTGTTCCGGGAGCGCCCGGACATCCTCAGTGAGCTGGCGGCCTATGGCGGGGAGGACGGGGTGGGGCCCGGGTTCAGTGTCCATGCCTTTGGCGCCGCGCTGACGGTGGGCATCGCCCTGATCACCCAGATGGGTGAGCAGGCTGACTATCTGCGCTTCATGCCCGAGCAGACGGCGGCCAACCGCCGCCGCTGGTGGGCTGCGGTGATGGTGGGCGGGCCCGGCTGGGTGGTGCTGGGGGTGGTCAAGATGCTTGGCGGGGCCTTGCTCGCCTATCTGGCCATCAGCAATTCGGTGCCGGCGGATCGGGCGGTGGACCCCAACCAGATGTATCTCGCGGCCTACGAGTATGTGTTTCCCAACCTGCACTGGGCTGTCGGGGCAACGGCCCTCTTTGTGGTGGTGTCGCAGCTCAAGATCAATGTGACCAATGCCTATGCGGGTTCCCTGGCATGGTCCAACTTCTTTGCCCGGCTCACCCACAGCCATCCGGGGCGGGTGGTGTGGGTGGTCTTCAATACCCTGATCGCCCTGGTGCTGATGGAACTGGATGTTTTCCAGGCCCTCGGCAAGGTGCTGGGCTTGTACGCCAACGTGGCCATCTCCTGGATGATGGCGGTGGTGGCCGATCTGGTGATCAACAAGCCCCTGGGCCTGTCTCCCCCGGGCATCGAGTTCAAGCGGGCGCACCTCTACGACGTCAATCCGGTGGGGGTGGGGGCGATGGGCATCGCCTCGGTTTTGTCGGTGTCGGCCTATCTGGGCGTGTTCGGTGCCGACGCCCAGGCCTTCTCCGCGCTGATCGCATTGGTCGCTGCATTTGTCACCTCCCCTTTGATCGCCTGGGCGACCGGCGGGCGTTACTACATCGCCCGCAAGCCCGGGCCTGCCCTGGCCGGTGTTCGTCAGTGCGTGATCTGCGAGAGGGAGTACGAGGCCGACGACCTGGCCCGCTGTCCGGCCTACCAGGGGAACATCTGCTCCCTGTGCTGCTCCCTCGATGCCCGTTGCAACGATCTCTGCAAACCCCAGGGGCGTCTCTCCGCCCAGTGGTCGGCGGCGATGCGCCGGCTGCTGCCACGGGCGGTATGGCCCTACCTGGAGAGTGGTCTCGGCCACTATCTGCTGCTGATGGGGGGCATTGCGCCGGGCCTGGCCCTGCTGGTGTGGCTGCTCCATCATCTGGGGCTCAAGCTGCTGGGCGACAGTGCGGCCGAATTTGCCCCGGCCTTGCAGATGGCCTTCCTGAAGGGCTACGCAGCCCTGTTGCTGTTGTCGGGCCTGGTGGTGTGGTGGCTGGTGCTGACCCACAAGAGCCGCCAGGTGGCCCAGGAGGAGTCCAACCGCCAGACCCATCTGCTGATGCGCGAGATCGAGTCCCACCGGCGTACCGACGAGCAGCTGCAGCGGGCCAAGCAGGCTGCCGAGCTGGCCAACCAGGCCAAGAGCCGCTACATCACGGCCATCAGCCACGAATTGCGCACGCCCCTCAACAGCATTCTCGGCTACGCCCAGATTCTCGACGGGGACGAGACCATTCCGCCGCCTCGGCGCCAGGCCATCAATGTGATCCGGCGTAGCGGCGATCACCTGCTGTCGGTGATCGAAGGCACCCTGGACATCGCGCGCATTGAGGGCGGAAAGCTGGCCCTGGACGTGCGGGCACTGGATTTCAGGGACTTCATCCAGCAGATCGTGGGCATGTTCGAGTTGCAGGCCAGCAACAAGGGACTCGAATTCCGCTATGAGCCGAAGGGCGAGATTCCGGCGTTTGTCAGGGCCGATGAAAAGCGTGTACGTCAGGTCCTCATCAACCTCCTCGGCAATGCGGTCAAGTTCACCGCCCGGGGGCACATCTGCCTGCGTCTCGCCTACCGCATGGAAATGGCCACTTTCGAGGTCGAGGACAGCGGGCCTGGGATCTCACCCGAAGAGCAGGAGCGCATCTTCGATCCCTTTTCCCGCGGGACTTCAGCCCAGGGAGCCGGTGGCGCAGGGCTGGGCCTGACCATCAGTCGCATGTTTGCGGATGTGATGGGGGGAGAGCTGACCGTGGACAGCCGCCCCGGTCGGGGGTGCTGTTTCCGGGTGCGTCTCTTCCTGCCACAGGTTCAGGGCATGTCGGCCCGCGCCGGGGTTTCGCGCGGCCGGCCAGTGGGTTATCAGGGGAAACGCCGGCGTATCCTGATTGTGGACAACGAGCGGGTGGACAGGGAGTTTCTGTTTACGCTGCTGGAGCCCCTCGGTTTTATCCTCGCCGAGGCGGCGTCCGGCCCCGCGTGTCTGGGGATGCTGGACGACTTCCGGCCCGATCTGATTTTCATGGATCTGGCCATGCCCGGCATGGACGGGTGGGAAACCGTGCGGCGAATCCGCGAAGGGGCGCGTGCCGCTACGCCGGTGGCCATCATCTCGGCCAATGCCTACGAGCGTGGTATCCATTCGGACGACAATGCCCTGGGTATCGGCGCCCGCGATTTCTTCCTCAAACCTGTACAGATCAGCGAGCTGCTCGACTGGGTGGGCGAGCGTCTCGGCTTGAGCTGGGTCGAGGCCCATGAGCGAAGCCCCGCGCCAAAGCTGCCGTCCGGCATGACCTATCCCCCGGTGGCGCTGCTGGAGCCACTGCACCGGCAGGTGGAGCTGGGCTACGTGAAAGGCATCCTGGCGCGGCTCGACGAGATCGAGACCGCGGATCCGGCCTACGCCCCCTTCGTGGCCGAAGTCCGCGAGCTGACCCGCAATTTCCGCCTGGACGCCATTGCCCCTTTGCTGGAGAAGGCCCGCCATGTCTGATTTCGACCGGCTCAACTCCGATCTGGTGCTGATCGTCGACGACATTCCGGAGAATCTCTCCGTGCTCCACGATGCCCTCGACGAATCCGGCTACACGGTGCTGGTCGCCACCAACGGTGAGACAGCCCTGCAGCGCGCCCGCCAGAGCCTCCCGGATGTGATCCTGCTGGATGCCATGATGCCCGGCATCGATGGATTCGAAGTCGCCCGGCGCCTGAAGGCCGACTTCACCACCCGCCACATTCCCATTGTGTTCATGACCGGCCTGACCGAGACCGAGCATGTGGTGGCGGCCTTTGAAGCCGGGGGGGCTGACTACGTGACCAAACCCATCCGTCCCCGGGAGGTGCTGGCCCGCATTGCTGCCCATATGCAGAGTGCCCGTCTGATGAAGCAGGCTCGCACCGCCCTGGATGCGTTCGGCCAGGCCACCCTGGCGATCCGTCCGGAGAGCGGAAGGGTGGTGTGGCAGACGCCTTTGGCCCGCAAGCTGATGCAGGATTATTTTTCAGGCCACGAAGACGAGGCGCCGCAAGCGGTCATGGCCTGGGTCGATGAGTCGACCCGGGCGCGCCGCCAGGGCCGGGACTTCCCGCCCCTGCATATCAACCAGGGTGCGCGCCGCCTGATCTTCAATCTCCACGAACGTGCCGGCGATGACGAGTGCTTGCTGGTGCTGCGCGAGGAGTCGGATGCTGCCATGGTGGAGGCGCTGACGGCCGCCTTTCGCCTGACTGCCCGGGAGGCGGAGGTGCTGTACTGGGTGATCAAGGGTAAGACCAGCCCGGATATCGGTGAGATCCTCGGGTCCAGTCCGCGCACGGTGAACAAGCACCTGGAGCATGTCTTCACCAAGCTCGGCGTCGAGAACCGCACGGCGGCGGCCTCGGTGGCCATGGCGCGGATACGCATGGGGGGCGTGCCCGAGAGCTAGTCCAGGCTGAGGTTGCCCCGGAGTTGGGTCTCCGGGCCGGCTTGCTAGGGGGCCAATTCAATGGGCTCCAGCCTGGATCGGTCGGACGTGGCGGCCAGCAGGGTGCTGATGTCCGCGGCGCTAAGGGGGCGCGCGAACAGGTAGCCTTGCATGATCGGGCAATGGCGCTGGAGCAGGAAGTCCCGTTGGGCCTCCGTTTCGACCCCCTCGGCGACGACCTCCAGACCCAGATCCCGGGCGATGGACAGGGTTGCGGTGGCGATTGCCGCATCCTCCGCATCTCCCGGCAGATCCTGCACGAAGGATCGGTCGATCTTGAGGCGCGTGAGGGGTAGGCGCTTGAGGTAGACCAGGCTGGAGTAGCCCGTGCCGAAGTCGTCCAGTGACAGCCCCAGCCCCAGGCTGCGGAGTGCTCTGAACTGCGCTTCGATGTCGGCGCTGGGCTGCATCAAGGCGCTCTCCGTCAGTTCAAGCTCGAAGCTTGCGGGTGACACCCCCGCATCCGCGAACGCCTGACGGACGCGATCGACAAAGCCGGGTCGCCGGAACTGCAGGGCCGAGATGTTGATGGCCACGGTCACGGGCGGCAGCCCGGCAGCCCGCCATGCGGCCTGCTGACGCGCGGCTTCATTCAGCACCCAGTCGCCGATGGCTTCGATGAGCCCGGTTTCCTCGGCGAGCGGGATGAACTCAGCAGGGGGGATACGCCCCCTTTCCGGATGATTCCAGCGTACAAGGGCCTCCACGCCGATCAGGCGCTGACCCGGCATGGCCCACTGGGGTTGATAGTCCAGTTCCAGTTCATGGCGTTCGAGGGCACGGCGCAGGGCATTCTCAAGCGTCAGGCGGGCGCAGGCGCGGCTGTTCATGTCCTGCGTGAAGAAGCGGAAATCGTTTCGACCGGCGCTCTTGGCGTCGTACATGGCCGTATCCGCGTGCTTGAGGAGTTGATCCACGTCGTTGCCATCGCCCGGGTGGAGGGCGATGCCGATGCTCGTGGAGATCGAGAGTTCCTGGCCGTCAATATCAAAGGGGCGGACCAGGCTGGCGATCAGCTTGCGGGCAACCACGGCGGCATCCTCTGCCTGGTTGAGCTGGGGCAGGAGGACGACGAACTCGTCGCCGCCCAATCGCGCCAGGATATCTTCCTCCCGCAGGCATGTGCTCAGGCGTCGGGCTGCGGCAGACAACAGGCGGTCGCCGACCGGATGGCCCAGGGTGTCGTTGATCTTCTTGAAATTGTCCAGGTCGAGGAAGAGAACGCCCGCTTGCAGGTGGTTGCGGCGGGCGATGGCGAGCGCCTGATCCGTGCGGTTGATCCACAGACTCCGGTTGGGCAGGCCGGTAAGCACGTCATAGTGGGCGAGGTAGTGGATGTGCGCTTCAGAGGCCCGGTTGTCGGTGACGTCCTGGACCGTTCCGCGCAGGGTTCTGCCCGTGTGCGGGCCGTTGCCGGCCTCGATGGTGAAGTGCACGATACGCGGGATCTCGTCCTGGTCGCTGCTGCGCAGCCGGACATCGAAGCTGGTGCCGGCGAGGCCCTGCGCCACATCGTCGAAGGCCTGCTGGAGGCGGGGCTGGTCATCGGGGTGGAGTGCTGCAAGCAGGTTGGCGCAACTACTCTCCTGGCCGTGGGGTACCCGCAGCACCGTGAATAGTTCTGTCGACCAGTGACCCTGTCCGGTTTTCAGGTCGGCCTCCCAGCTTCCCAGTTGGGCGATCCGCTCGGCATGGGTGAGCATGGCCTGCTGGGCGCGGAGGCGCCGGCTGGCATCGGCCAGTTCGGCGGTACGCTGCCGGACCAACTCTTCGATGCGCTGGGCACGCCCGGTTGAGGTCAACAGGAAGGCACCCAGCATGCCCGTGCTGAGCAGCCCGATGGCAAGCAGGGTCCATGCTTCCCAGCCGCGGTGGTGGGATGCGTAGGAAGGCTCGGCGATGAAACGAAGCGTCCAGGTGCGGCCGCCGAAGTCGAAGTCTTCGACCCATGGGGTCAGCCCCGCGATGCGGCGGTCACCCGCGGCCGGACAATTCTCCAGACCGGCAAGGCGGCGCCCGATGCCTTCATTCGGTGCCTTTTCGGCCAGACAGTAGGCCACGCCACTGATGGGATTTCGCTGGAGGACGCTGTTGACTGCGTCCTCGATGCGCAGGGCGACGAAGACAAAGCCATCGGCACGCGCTTGGTGCTGGTCATGGGCGGGGCTCGTGCGCTGGTAGATCACCACACCGAGCTTGCTTTCCGTTTCCTGGGTGAGCTCGAAGGCCTGGGTTGCGGCCGCGCGCCCGTTCCCCCGGGTACGGGCAAGGGCTTCGGTGGAGATGGGGACGGAGAGAACATTGAGGCCGATGGCGCGACGGTTGGATGCCAGCGGGGAAATGAAGCGGATCGGGTAGTACTCGGCGGATGGAGGGGAGGCATGAAGTGCCCTGTTTGCATCACGGTCACGGATGGCGAAATCGGGTGTGCCAGGGGAGCGGCGTGCGGATGCCTCGAAGCGGCCGCGCTCGTCGCCGGATACACGGGGGATCCAGCCGATAGCCTGGATCCCCTCGAAGCGTGACAGCCACGGCATCGCAAACTGATGAAAGCCGTCTTCGTCCAGATGCGGGGCGGCCACCATGACCCTTTCCGTCGCCTGCAGTACGTCGGTGTAGTTGGCGAAGCGCTTGAGCAGCAGGCTGCCCTGATAGTGGGCATCCCTTTCGAAGCGGCTCTGCAGGCGCTCTTGCTCCCACTGGGCGAGCTGGGTCTGGAGCCCGGCGAGCAGTACCAGGGCGACCGTCATGGGCAAGGCCAGGGTGAGCCGTCGGGGTGCCCATTGGTGGCGTGGTTGGCCGAGGAAGACGAAGGTCAGTGGGGTGGCGATGAGGATGCCGATGGCGTCACCTGCCCACCAGTTCCACCAGGTATACGGCCCCTCGACAAGGGGAATGGCACCCGACAGAAGCAGGGATGCGGTGCCGAAGCTGGCGCCGATCAGGCAGCTCGCGGGCCCGGCCAGGAACAGGAATCGCAATGTGGTCGAGGCGCTGTCGAGCCCTTCCGGAAAACGCCCCCAGCGTCTTGCCAGGGCACGACCGGCGAAGGCCTGAAGAACGGATCCGACGGCGACCATCAGCGGCGTGAGCCAGGCCCAGCCTTCAAGTCCGGACCGCATCACGGCTTCGATGTTGGTCAGGAGGGCGCCAATGAAGATGGCTGGCCAGATGCGTTGCCCGAAGATCAGGACGGCGGCAAGGGCAATGCCGGCCGGTGGATAGAGTGGCGAGACGTAGCCGGGGGGAATGGCCATGTGCAGGGCCAGCAGTCCGGATACTGCATAGGCGCTGCAGATGATGGCGAGTTGTTTCAGGTAGGGCGTTTGGCGCATGCGGCGTTGAGATCCAGGCTTTGGGAATGGCTGCTTGTCACGCCGGCCTCCGGGCGGGTTTCACCCCATAGGGGGTCGAGAGGGAGGTGTTCCATTCGCCAGTTGCCCACGATTAACGGCCCTCGCGTGCGGGGCTTCAGCCCTGGCTGGCGATTTGTTGGTGTCCCCTGGGCGTCACCGCGAAGGCCGTCATTCCTCCCGTCCGCGGAGTTGAGCCTCGGCGTATCAGGTGACGCACTCACCGCCGGCTTTACGCGTCTTCTTTTGCTGCGATGCGGTAGTATCTCGGTCCCGCATGGCACCAGCCGTCTGAATGGCCGGATGTTGCGCTGCGGAATCCGAAATCGCGGTTCCGGGTGAGGTGTTTGTTTCAAATCGGCGTGTGCCAGGAGGGTGGAATGTCAGCAGTGCTTGCCGAAGGTCAGGACAAGCGATCCACGGCCGAGGTGCTTCCGGTGGCGCTAGCCGCCATGGGAGTGGTCTTCGGCGATATCGGTACGAGTCCCCTGTATACGATGAAGGAGGTCTTCAACGTGCATCATGGGCTCGCAGTGACCCCGGCCAATGTGCTTGGAGTGCTGTCCCTGGTGTTCTGGGCGTTGACCATCGTGGTATCCCTGAAGTACGTGGTTTACATCACCCGGGCCGACAACCGGGGGGAGGGAGGGATCATGGCGCTGACCTCCCTGGCCCTGCGAACCACCCGTTCGCCCCGCCTCGCCAGCTTGATGTCGGCAGTGGGCCTGTTCGGCGCTGCCCTGTTTTACGGTGATGGCGTGATCACCCCGGCCATTTCGGTGCTTTCCGCTGTGGAGGGGCTGGAAGTGGCGACGCCGGCCTTCCGTCCCTTCGTGCTGCCGATTTCCCTGGTGGTGCTGACGGGGCTGTTCGTGATCCAGAGCAAGGGGACCGCGCGGGTGGGGGCGGTGTTCGGTCCGGTGATGTTGTTCTGGTTTGCGACCCTCGGGGTGCTCGGGGCCATGAATGTGGTCCGTCACCCGGATGTGCTGCAGGCTTTCAATCCGCTGCATGCCGTGCACTTCTTTGCGGCCAACAAGGGCATCGGTTTTCTGGCTCTGGGTGCGATCGTGCTGGCGATCACCGGAGGGGAGGCCCTGTATGCCGACATGGGGCATTTTGGTCGCCGTCCGATCAAGCTCGCCTGGTTCGGCTTTGTCTTTCCTGCGCTATACCTGAACTACCTGGGGCAGGGCGCCTTGATACTCGACGACCCTTCTGCGGTGAAGAACCCCTTCTACCTCCTGGTTCCGGACCCTTTGCTTTATCCCATGGTCGGCCTGTCGACGCTGGCCACCATCATTGCCTCCCAGGCGGTCATATCGGGTGCCTTTTCCCTCACCAAACAGGCAGTACAGCTGGGCTATTCGCCCCGGGTGCATGTCATTCACACCTCTGAAAAGGAGGTCGGTCAGATTTATGTTCCGAATGTGAACTGGATGCTGTTGGGCGCGGTGATTGCCCTTGTCCTGGGGTTCCGGTCGTCCAGCGCCCTGGCTTCGGCCTACGGCATCGCGGTCACGCTGACGATGATGATCGACACCGTGTTGGCGTTTGTCGTCGTCCGGGCTCTGTGGAAGTGGGGGTGGGGTTCCGCCCTGGCCTTTGTCGCCGTGTTCCTTACCGTGGATTTCGCCTTCTTTGCCGCGAATACGGTCAAGATCTTTGATGGGGGCTGGTTTCCGCTGGTCCTGGGTCTGTTCATCCACGCCCTGTTGATGATCTGGAAGAGGGGGAGGGCGGCCCTGACGGAGAGGATGCAGGTGGATACCATGCCCCTCGATCTGTTCATCCAGTCCATGTTCCACGATCCGCCGATACGTGTGCCCGGGACGGGGGTGTTCATGACGACCGCGCCGGACGGTGTGCCGCGTGCCTTGCTGCATAACCTGCTGCACAACAAGGTTCTGCATGCCCGCGTAGTGCTCGTAACAATGATCACCGATGATGTTCCCTACGTGCCGGCGAGCGAGCGGGTGCAGGTCGAGGAACTGGATTTCGGTTTCTACCGCGTGTTCGTACGCTACGGGTTCAAGGACGATCCGGACATCCCTGCCGCGCTGGCGCTTGCCGAGGGACAGGGGCTGCCTTTCGTCCTGATGGAATCGTCTTTCTTCCTGGGGCGGGAGACGCTCATTCCACGGGCAGGTTCGCTCCTCGGGCGCTGGCGTGAACAGATCTTCATCCTGATGTTCAGGAACGCCCACAGTGCGGCTGACTTCTTCTGTATCCCGGCCAATCGGGTCGTTGAGTTCGGCACCCAGATCGAGTTGTAGGGCGACCGCAGGGGCGATTGGTGTCCATCCGGGGAATTTATGTGAAATGTAATTATCGCGTGACGGGGATCACGGGGGATGAGGTGGCTTCGCGCTATTGTTCGAACATACATTTTTTCACGCATTTTGCAATTTTGATGGGCGCTGAAGGGACGGTCCAACCCGTTCTTCATACATAATGCGCCGCAACATACCGGGTGCGCGCGTGCCAGCCCAACCTTAGAACATCCAACTGCATGGGCGGCAGCCTTCAAAGGGTTGCCGAAGCTTGAGATGCTGAAACTTTTCAATCATTACGTTCCGTCCAGTACCGTCCTGCAGGTGCTCTTCGATGCAATGCTCCTGTTCTTCGCGGTGATCGCCGTGTTCGTGCTGCAGAGCAAGGTGGATGGCGCAGTTCTGGCAACGGTGGTGCCTTCGGCTTTCGCTTTTGCCGTTACGATGATGATCCTCAACGGTGCCCTCGGGCTTTACCGGGTGAGTTTCGGCGGGGGGGTCCGCGAGACGTTGATGCGTGTCGCGATGTCAATCGCTCTCAGTATTCCCGTGGCCTACGGTATCTTTCAGGTCTTGCCGTGGGGTGAGTTTGCCCACGAGGCGATGGAACTCAATGTGGTGGCGCTGCTCGGGTTTGTCGTGGTGGCGCGCGGTTTCGCTGTTCGGCGTGTGGGAGCGGGTGTGCTGGTTAAACGGATCATGGTGATCGGGACGGGAGCCGATGCGGTGGCGGTGGAGCATGCGCTCACGCACTCTCCCAGCAGGGGGTTGCAGGTCGTGGGTTTCTTTCCGTCCGGTCCCGGCGAAGAAGTGCGTGTTGACCCCAAGCGGATCATCCATGTCGAAGGGAGTCTGCTGGCAACGGCGAATCATCTCCGCGTCAATGAGATCATTGTTGCGCTCAAGGAGCGGCGCGGCGGGGTGATCCCCCTGCGGGAGCTGCTTGATTGCAAGATGGCGGGTATCAAGGTACTCGACCTTTCCAGTTTCTTCGAACGTGTCCGCGGTCAGGTTCGCATCGACTCCCTGCGTGCCAGCTGGCTCATCTATGGCGAGGGCTTCCGTCAGGGCTGGAGCCGTACGCTGGTCAAGCGCATCTTCGATATCGTTGCTTCCCTGATCCTGCTGATCCTGGCTGCGCCGGTGATGGTGCTGGCAGCGTTGCTGATCGTTATCGAGGACGGCGCGCCGGTGTTTTACCGCCAGGAACGGGTTGGTCTGGGTGGGCGTCTCTTCAAGGTGACCAAGTTCCGCAGCATGCGTCGGGACGCGGAGCGTGATGGCAAGCCCCGTTGGGCCAGCGCCAACGATGATCGTGTGACCCGCATCGGGCGTTTCATCCGCAAGGTGCGTATCGATGAGCTGCCCCAGCTGTTCAATGTCCTGAAAGGGGATATGAGTCTGGTTGGCCCGCGGCCGGAGCGCCCCTTCTTCGTCGATCAGCTTACTCGCGACATCCCTTTCTACGCCGTGCGGCACTGCGTGAAGCCGGGGGTTACGGGTTGGGCCCAGGTTCGCTACCAGTATGGTTCTTCGGTGGATGATGCTATCAACAAACTGCAGTACGATCTCTACTACGTGAAAAACCACACCCTGTTCCTTGATACGGTGGTTCTTTTCGAGACGGTTCGGGTGGTGCTGACGGGTGACGGTGCCCACTGATTTCGCCCCTTCCCTGTAAGGGGAGGTCAGACGCTCCCGCTGTTCGGGAGCGTTTGTTTTTCTGCTGAGGCCCGATGGAACCCACGTTTTCCCAGGTTGCTGCGTGGAGTCACGCGATTGCAGCGGTCATCCATGCGCTGTTTGCGGTCTATCTTGGCTTGGCGTGGCGCAATGGTTCGCGTGGGTCATTTCTCATTGCTGCCATGGGCCTCAGTGCCCTCTGGGCATCTGCCAACTGGGCTTTTGTCCTGACCGGGTGGAATTGGCTTTTCCTGCTGGGCAACCTGCTTGACGTGCTGCGCATGGGCGCCTGGTTCGGGTTCCTGGTGGCGCTGGTATTTCAACCCACCGCCGAGTACGAGGGGGAAGTTCCACCCCGTTGGCCGAAGCCCATGACGCTTGCGGTCGTCTCTCTGGGTGCTGCAGGAGTGCTGTGTTTCAGCATGGGGCTGCCTGTTTACGGCACGCCGCTAAGAACCTGGGCGACCACCTCGTTGATGACCTCGGTCTTCGGGCTCGTGCTGCTTGAGCTGTTCTATCGTTCGGTTCCCGAACGTTCGCGTTGGGGCATCAAGCCCATGGTGCTGGCACTCGGTGGGTTGTTCGCCTTCGACGTCTATCTTTTTGCCGACGCTCTCCTGTTCAGTCGGATTCACCCCGTCATCTGGAGTGCGCGGGCGTTCGCCCATACCTTGACCATTCCTCTGGTCGCGCTTTCCGCCTCACGAAATCCCGAATGGACCTTCCGGATTTCGATCTCCCGGCACGTGGTTTTCCACTCCACCGCCTTGGCGGTTTCGGGTGTCTACCTGCTGCTGATCGCCGGGGCGGGATACTACATGCGCTATTTCGGTGGCGAGTGGGGCGAGGCGCTGCAGCTGGTGCTGCTGTTTGGTGGCGTGCTGTTCCTTGGGGTGCTGATTTTCTCGGGCGCGTTTCGGGCACGTCTGCGGGTCTTGCTCGCCAAGCATTTTTTCGCCTATCGCTACGACTACCGCACCGAGTGGCTGGGGGTGACGCAGGCCCTGTCCGTCGCCGGGGATGGGCTCAGTCTCGGGGAGTCCGTGGTCAAGGCCCTGGCGGATCTGGTGGAGAGTCCCGGTGGGGGCGTGTGGCTTCGGGATGCAAGCGGCTGCTTCAGCCAGCAGGCACGTCTGAACATGCCCCATTACGGGGTTGTCGAGAAAGAAGGGTCGGCCTTCACGGGCTTTCTGCTTGAGCGGGAGTGGGTGGTCAACCTGGCGGAGCTGCGAAGTGGCTTCTCGGTAGGCGGCAGTGAGGTGTCATTGCCAGAGTGGGCGTCCGAAATCAGCGACATGTGGTTGATCGTTCCCCTTATTTCCTCCGGGGTGCTGGTGGGGTTCGTCATCCTGCTGACGCCGCGTACCCCCATTGACGTAAACTGGGAAGTGCTCGATCTGTTGAAAATGGCGGGTCGGCAGGCGGCCAGCTACTTTGCCCGAATGCAGGCCACTGAAGCACTCATCGAGGCCCGCAAGTTCGATGCCTTCAATCGGATGTCGGCTTTTGTGGTGCATGATCTAAAGAATCTGGTGGCCCAGATGTCCCTGATGTTGCGCAATGCCGAGCGGCACAAGGACAATCCGGAGTTCCAGGCCGACATGCTGGATACCGTCCGTCACGTGGAGGAGCGGATGCGCGGCCTGATGACCCAATTGATGGAGAAGACGCCGATCAACCAGCCCAAGCCCGTGTCACTCAAAGGGTTGGTCAAGCACGTGGTGCAGTCGAAGCGAATGTTCATCCCCTGTCCGGTTCTGGCCGAAGGTGCGCCCGAAATCTCCGTCCTGGCCCATGCGGAGCGGCTTGAGCGCATCCTCGGGCATATCGTGCAAAATGCCCTCGACGCAACTCCCGAGCATGGTAGTGTGTCAGTGGAGCTATCCCAGGAGCGTAATCAGGCATGCATCACGGTTCGGGATACTGGGTCGGGGATGTCGGCTGCCTTTATCCGGGAGCAACTTTTCAAGCCTTTCCAGACGACTAAGGCGAGCGGAATGGGCATCGGTGCCTACGAGGCACAGCAATATGTGCAGGAACTGGGGGGGAGTTTGACCGTTGTCAGTGATGTTGGCGCGGGAACCCGGTTCGATGTCCGATTGCCCATTGCAGCGTCCGTCCGGAATGACGGTAACGAAGCGATGGCAAACTAGGAATATGAG
>ERZ795056.480-NODE-480-length-50582-cov-6.452570_pt1 | contig 50582 bp, 46 predicted proteins | sample MGYA00375140_ERZ795056 | MGnify/ENA primary metagenome ERZ795056 (study PRJEB30185, sample SAMN05720227) | activated sludge metagenome | isolation source: Anaerobic digester | place: USA | collected 2015-03-09 ...
ATAGGGAGAAAGCTAAGAGCGAAGGTATTAAAGATAAAAAAGAGATAGATAAGTATGTTGAAAAAATGGCATATAAAGATGTTATGGAAACATTTAATCAATCTGTTATTCATAATAATAAATCAGGTCTTGGTAAAGCTATTAGTGATGATATGAATCGTTATGGATATGATAAAAATAATGAGGAAGCATTTGCTAGTGCTTTTATAAATGCTACTAAGGGTGGATTACAAAGAATGTGGCAAAATGCTAGTGATGAAATCTTATCTCAATTTGCTTCATCTAAGACAGGTAATAATGAAGAAGATAGGCAATCTCTAATTAAGTCAATGCTTCTATCAGAACAATTAAAGAATGTATTAGCTTCTCAGACTAGTAGTACTGAAAGAAGCAAGACTATAGAGTCTATGGTTAATAGTTTATCTAAGAGTTCTGGACTAAGCTTTACAACAAATACAGAAGACTTGATGAATTACTTATCTAAGCAATCATCTTCTACAACAGATGTTTATCAAAAGCAACTATTAGAATCAATCATTGATTCTATTACAAAAGAAACAATGGCGTTTGGAACTGCATCCTCTATTGATGCTCTTTCAACTAGATTAGCTGAAGAATTTGATACATATTTAGACAGTATTAAAGGGTCTTTGGATAGTGTGGAAAGAAATATTATTGAAAGTAAATTGAGTGACTTAAATCAGGGAATTAGTAATTTAAATATGAATCTATCTAATTATGCAGGATCTAAAGAAGCTTTAGATTCAGTACATTATTTAGAGCAATCTATTAATGAGTTAAAGAAGGTAATTGGCAAGACAGGAGTTGATAGTATAAGTAGTTTTAAAGAATTAGAAAGGCAACTAAGCGACTTTAGATTTATGTTTGAGAAAATGTCTGAAAGGGAAAAAGATAATGAGCCAATTTCAGATGAAGCGAAGAAAAATGAGTTTGAATTTAGTAAAAAAACAATAGCTCAGATTAGGCGTTTGTTAGATGAGTTGTTGGGTCATGATGTTACAAAAGATAAAACAATTAAGGAATCTGTAAATTCTTTTGCTGGAAAAGTAACTCTTGATAAAGACTTTACAACTAAACTTTATGATATTGCTAGAAGTATTGATAAAACAGTGACTCCTTATAATAATGAAGCTAATAAAACTATATTATTAGAAACTATAAAGAATATAAATGATATATCAATATTAAAGGAATTATTGGATAATATAGACAAAAACCAAAAGGATATTATTGAGATTATAAACCAACGTATTAAATATTTAGCTAATTTTAATAGCTTTTAATAATTAAAAGATGGATCAAGAAAGATTAGACAAGATATTAAATATATTAAAATCGGAAGATATATTAAAAGCACGTATTAATTTCTGTTTGAAATACGGTATTGACGAAGCTAGTATATACCCTTGTTTTAATATTTTTTTTGGAGATTATATAAGAGGTAAAATTACAATAAAAGATTTTGTTAAGAATGTTATAAACTCTAAGCCACAATATAATCTGGATTTCTCTATTGAAGATATAATTATAGGATATTTAAGAATACATCTTGATCCTATAGAAAATTTATTGGATGAAAAAATTGAAACAATATTAAATCAAGTTAGGGATATATTTACTGAATTAAATAATATAGAATATGGTGCTAAAAATGTGTCTAAGGAGCTATCTGATGGACTTTTTGATCCATTTGCTGACCCAACATATATAGTAGATGAAGTTATAAATATACTAGACTTAAAGTTTAAAGGAGAAGAGCAAAGGGAAAGGTTCTATGATAATATTATAAAATTTATAAAAAATATTAGAAATAAAATACAGACTTTTGAGATCTTGACAAAACCTAAAAAGAATGGGGGGTTGGGTATACAAAAAAATGTAGCAGATAAAATTTTAGATATTGTTGATGGTGTTAAAAAAGATAAGGAGAACTTTCTATTAGCTCAGAAAATAGAAGAAAAAAATAATGTTATGTCAAAAGAGATTGATAAAGATAATATATTAGATAAGGTAAAGGATTTAAGAGATCAAGATATTAGTCGTGGTAAAGATATTATTAAAGAATATATTTATGGAGATAATAAATATTATATATTTGATGGTAGTATGGAAGAAATGTATTTGAAGCAGTTGAAAACTAAGGAAGAATCAAATGATATGAAATTAGATAAACGATATGATTATTCTAAATCTAAGCTAGTTGGTCCGATAGAAGAGCTGGCTTTATTTACTGTAAGGGATTTTAGGAATTTAAGTCCTAATGTACAAGATAGAGTTGCTATAATAGGAAGGAAGATAAAAGTCTTAGATTCTTATTCTACAAAGAAAAAGGTTTTAGGAATAAAAGCTTGGTTAAATTCTGAAGTATGTAAGGTATATAGAGAAATGATAGATGAAAGCGTAAAATATGGAGATATGTCTAGAATTATAAATATGAGAAAGGAAAGAGGGGAATTATACTTGACAGAAGAAGAGGTTGAAGCTATTGCTGGATTGAATAGGACATTAAGGATATAAAATGATATTTTTTTTATATTTTTTATGTGATAAAATATATAAATAATTAAAGGTTTTTATATGAATCAATTTCTTGTTCCACAATTTATAGATGTTGAACCAAAAATATTGGGTCCGATGGACCTTAGACAGTTTATAACTATAGTAATTGGCATCGTAGCTATTGTTTTATGTTATAAATTTGCTGATCTATCATTATTTATAGTTGAAGCCATAATTATAGCTTCAGCAGTAATACTTCTCACTTTTGTGAAGATTAATGGTAGAGGTTTTCATTTTTTTCTATTAGATATTGTTATGTTTTTTATTGGGTCTGATATACGCGTTTGGAGGAAAGAAGAAAGATTACAATTTGTATTAGAAGCAAAAGAAAATATTAAAGAAGAAGAAAGTAATGAAAAAGTAGAAATTAGAGGTACAAAATTATCTGAATTATCTTTATTATTAGATACTGGTGGAGCTTATAAAGCTGAAGATTTTGAGGAAGAAGAAAGAGAAGAAGAAGCTAGAGAGTTGCCAGAAGAAGATAATAAAAACAAATAATAGTAAAATATATGTCAGTTACTAATGTAGAAACAATGCATAGTAAGAAACTTACTGCGAAAGCACCTGATGCATCAACTCAGAGATATTTAGATATTGCTGAAATTAGGGATGATGTAGTTATTATGAAAGACGGGTCATTAAGGGGCGTTATAATGACATCTTCTATTAATTTTGCTTTAAAATCCCCACAGGAGCAAGAGGCTGTTATAGCTTCATATGTTAGATTTTTGAATACAATAGATTTTCCTATCCAGATCTTAATACAATCTCGTAGGCTAGATCTTGATAGTTATATTAATGAACTTAATAATAACGCGAAGAATCAGAAGAATGAATTATTAAAGGCGCAGATATATTCATATATAGAGTATATTCAAGATTTGATTGTTATGGGTGATATTATGACTAAGAAATTTTTTGTTGTCTGTTCATATAGCTCTGTAGAGAATAAAAAGACTGGTAAAAAAAGTTTTTTCGAGCGAGCAGGAGAGTTTTTATCACCAACAGCCATGCTAAGTCTCTCTAGAGTTATTTTTGAAAGATATAAACTGGAGTTACAAAAAAGATTAGATCATGTAAGGAATAATTTAGGTAGTATGGGTATAGCAGCTTCTATATTAAATACGCAAGAGTTAATAGAATTATATTATTCAAGTTATAATATTAATGTTTCAAGATTACAAAAACTTAAGGAGGTAGAAAAATTAAAAGTAGAAATGTAAAATTATTTATTAAAAATGGCATTTGATATACAACAATTATCACTAGGTGATGATTTAAACAAAAAAATTGAGAAAAAACAGAAGAAATCTAAAGATAATTTAAAGAAAGAAGTTGAAAAGCAAAAGGTAGAGCAGACTATACAATCTTTGGAAGAAGAAAAGATCTATAGACGAGGAATAACTTCTGTAAAAGATTTAATAGCGCCATCTTCTATGAGGATTACTCCCCATTATATTGAGATTAATGGAAAGTTTGCAAGGACTATATTTGTTGTTGGCTATCCGAGATATATTACTATAGGTTGGTTTGCACCGGTCATAAATATGAATAATACTCTAGATATATCTATGTTTTTCTATCCAGTTGATATAACATTAGTTCTAAAACAACTAAGAAATAGAGTAGGAGCTGTTGAAGCTCAATTAAGTGCTGATGTTGAAAAAGGTGCTCCACGTAATCCATTATTACAAGCTGCATTACAGGATATGGAGAGAATGAGAGATGATTTAACACAAGGACTTGAGAAATTTTTTCAATTTGCTTTATATGTAACAGTTTATGCTGATACAGAGAAGGAACTTGATCAATTTTCTGATGATGTTGATTTTCTTTTTGGATCTAAATTAGTACAGACAAAAAGAGCATTTTATCAAGCAGAGCAGGGGTTTAATTCATGCTTACCATTAGGTAATGATGAATTAAATATTTTGTTTAACATGAATTCCTCTCCTATTGCATCATCATTTCCTTTCATATCTTCAGAGCTTACTAGTAATACTGGGATATTATATGGAATTAACGAGCATAATAATTCTCTGATAATATTTGATAGGTTTACATTGCAGAATGCTAATTCTGTTGTTTTTGCTACATCAGGTGCTGGTAAGAGCTATGCAGTAAAATTAGAGGTTCTGAGAAGTTTGATGATGGGTACTGAGGTTATAATTATAGATCCAGAGTTTGAATATAAAACACTTTCTGATGCTGTTGGTGGGACATATATAAATATATCATTAAATTCTGAAACTAAATTAAATCCATTTGATTTACCAAAAACGGCTGGGATTTCCGGTGTTAAAGTCTCTGATATTATTAGAAGCGCTGTTATAACATTAAAGGGATTGTTGAAATTAATGATTGGCGATTTAACTCACCAAGAAGATGCATTGGTTGATAGAGCTCTACTTGAAACTTATGCAAAGAAAGATATCGATGCAAATTCAGATCTTGCTACGGTAGAAGCACCACTAATGCAAGATTTTTATGATATATTACAAGGTATGGAAGGTACTGAAGATATATCTTTAAGAATAAAAAAATTTACAGAAGGAACATTTTCTGGCTTATTTAATAGTCCTACTAATATTGAAATGAATAATCAATTAGTTACATTTTGTGTAAGAGACCTTGAAGATGAATTAAGGCCTATTGGGATATATACCATTGTTAATCACATTTGGAATGTTATACGTTCTCAATTAAAAAAAAGGATGCTTGTGATAGATGAAGCTTGGTGGCTAATGCAGAGTGAGGATTCTGCTAAGTTTATATTTGCTCTTGTAAAAAGATGTAGAAAATATTATTTAGGTGTTACAACAATAACTCAGGATGTTAATGATTTTCTTGGCAATCCTTATGGAAGGGCAATAGTTACAAACTCTGCTATGCAGATTCTTTTAAAGCAAGCGCCTGCTGCTATTGATAATATTGCAAAAGTGTTTATGTTAACAGAGGGAGAAAAATATCTGTTACTTGAAAGAGGGCTTGGAGAAGGTATATTTTTTGCTGGGCAAAAGCATGCAGCTATTAAAATTATAGCTTCTTATACAGAAGATCAGCTTATAACATCAGACCCAAGGCAGATATTAAAATTACAAGAAGCTAAAAAGGAGTTTGAAAAAGAAGTTGTAAATAATAGTGATAAATCTAAATCTAAAAAATAAAATAATAAAAATATGGAAAGAAAACAGAAAATTATATTTGGTATATTCATATTGATTTTTGTCATTCTAGTAATAATTTTTATCTTAATATTATCTTCTAATAAAAAGAAAAATCTATCCCAAGCAGAATATATAGTTCAACCTAGTTCCACAGAAATTGTATCTCAACCAATTGTACAGGAGCAATCTGATCTTAATGAAATAATAAATACTGCAAGGGGATTTGTTGAGATTTATTTTACATACTCAAATTCCTCTGATTTTTCAAATGCTAGAGAACTATATCCTTTTATGACAGATAATTTTAGGGCTAATGTTGATAGATTAATATCTTCTTCTAGTGGGCTTAGTTCAGAATATTATTTAAAGAATACTATAGTTACTAATACAGGGATTCAAGGCAAATATGATCCTGGAAGCATAAGTACAGTTGTAAATGTTTCTGCTATAGAAAAAGATATAGATACTAATAATAAAGAAACTATTAATGAGAAGAAATATAATGTTTATATGATTAAGACTGACAAATGGAGAGTTGATGATATAAAGGTGAAGAATAATAATACAGAGAAATCAATTTTTGATTAATTTATAATTATGGAAGATAATATAGATCAATATGAATTAGAGAAAGAATTAAACGAAGCAAGGATAAAGGATGCTAATAAAATTGACGCAAATACGCCAGTTAATGTAATTAAAGATAATATAGGATCAACAGCAGAGGAAGTAGTGAAAAAAAGTTTATGGAAAGTTATAGCACCTATATTACCATATATAGGTATAGGCATAGCAATATTTTTAGGTGGTATAGTATTACTTGCAGTTATAATAAATATAGGATGTGGTTTAATCCCTGGATCATCACTTTTTAGCCCTATGTGTAGAGATGTTAAATTATCTGAGGATGAAAAGAATAATATAAAAAATACGTCTGGTATTGATAGGGCTACTGATGATATTTGTCAGCAGAATGGTGGTTCCTATAATTCATATGGTAGCAATTGTGGATATGGATATTAATTAATATAAAAAATATGAGTGATAAAGCTAAGAAAATTTTAATGGTAGTAGGTTTTATAGCAATTGTAGTATTGCTAGCATTTTTGATATGGTATGTTTTTTTTAGAAAACCTACCATTACTCCGACACCTTCCATAACAGAGGGTGAAGGTGGTGCTATAGTTGAAGGGAACTTGGCGAATTTACCTATTAGTACTTATGGTAGTGGTGTAACGATTGTTATAGATAATAGTGCTTATGGTACTTATGGTGTTAGTGAAAATTTGTCAAATATGACTATTGAAGAAATTATGGAGAAATATAGGAATCAAGATTTAAAGAATGTTAATAAGATAGAAACTGTTCCAGAAAAAAATACAAATATACCATTAAATGTTTCAGATGTAGCAAATGGTGGTCCTACAAGGACATCTATTATTGCTCTTGGTAATAATGTTGCTCCTGTAATTTCTGGTAATAATCTAATATCTTTCAATCCTGATGATGGTATGTTTTATAAACTTAATTTAGATACAAACGAAAAGAATCCATTAACTAGTGATACTTTTAAAGGGGCTTCGAATATTATATGGGCGCCTACAAATGATAAAGCTGTTATAGAGTTTCCTGATGGGAGTAATGTGGTATATGATTTTAATAAAGATAAGCAATATGTTTTACCAAAAGATTGGTATGATTTTTCTTTTCAGAAAGATGGTAATAAATTAGCTTTTATGATAGATAGCAATAATTATGAAAATAGATGGTTAGCTATATCTAATATTGATGGATCAGGTTTAACAGGAATTGAACCATTAGGTAATAATGCTGATAAAGTAGATGTTATGTATTCTCCAAATGAGCAGATGGTAGCTTTATCAAGAACTGGAGAGCCAATTGGTATGTTTCAACAAAGTGTATTATTAATAGGCTTGCATGGAGAAAATTTTAATGATTTAAAAATTGAAGGTAGAGGGTATCATCCTCTTTGGTCTCCTGCAGGGGATAAAGTTGTATATGATGCATATAATCAAGATACTGCCTATAAACCAAATATATGGGTTATAAATGCTACCTCTGACACAGCTGGTATTGGGAGTAGATCGTTGGGGTTAAATACATGGGTTAGTAAATGTGGTTTCTCTTCAGATGGTAAATTATTATACTGTGCTGTTCCTAGGGAAATGCCAGAAGGAGCTGGTATGTTTCCAGAGATGATGGATGATGCCAAGATAGCTGATGATATATATGTTGTTAATATATATACTGGCTATAAAAAATTAGTAGCGCAACCAAATATAGATGTAACAATTTCAAAAGTATTTTTAAATAGTGATAATTCTATCCTTTATTATCAGGAAAAAGATACAGGGAATATTTATAGTATAAAATTAAAATAGGGCCATTACTAGTCCTATTTTTTATTGGTGCCGGGGGCGGGAATTGAACCCGCACTCTATCGCTAGAACAGGATTTTAAGTCCTGCGTGTCTACCAATTCCACCACCTCGGCAGAATACTATAAAAGTATTATATAAAAAATATAAAAAAAAGCAATAAGTTATATTTTTGCACAGATAGAATAATATTTTACATAAAATGTTATTTTTTATTTTTAATTAGAAATTAATGCAGAAATTAAAATTAAAAAATATATTATGTGATATAAATAATTTAAATATTTATGTCACATATGAAAAAAATACTATTTTTTATATTGCTGTTCTTATTCCCAACATTTTGCTTTTCTGAAGAAACGCCTCATTTAGTTATTTCTGAAATACAAGTAAGTGGTAAAAGCTCTACAGATGAATATATAAAGATATATAATCCACAAAATGAAGATGTTAATTTAAAGGGTTACAAAATTGTTAAAAAGACAACTTCTGGGAGTCAGTATAATCTAGTATCTAATTTTGAAGACACTAGTATTATAAAAGGTAAATCATATTTTATAATTGCTCATAAAGATTATACTGGTGTTGCTGACTTTTATTATACCAACAACTCTTATTCATTATCAAAAGATAACTCTGTGTATATTATTGATAGTAACTCAAATATTATTGATTTAGTTGGTTTTGGAAATTGTTATGAGAAAGAAGGAGATAAGTGTTTAGACAATATTGATAGTAATAAGATATATATTAGAAATAATAATATAGATACTGATAATAATGTAAATGATTTTTCTATTTCTAGTTTAGATAATAATGTTAGTAATGATAATACTGTTAATGAGATTGATGAAAATACAACTATTGAAAATGTTGAAGATATTAAAATTATATATCCAAAAACATTAATATTTTCAGAAATATATCCAAATCCACAAGACGGGGAAGACGAGTTTATAGAGATTAAAAATACTGGTAATGTTGCTATTGATATAAATGGATATAAAATAAAAGATAGTTCTAAGAGAGTTTTCACAATAAAAAATGTTATCTTAAATAGCAATGATTTTTATGTATTTTATAGAAAGGATACTGGCATAGCATTAAATAACACTGGAGAGGAACACTTATATTTTTATACTCCTAATAATGAGCTAGTTTATAAACTTGAATATATTGATGCAAAGAAAGGTAATAGTTATGCATATAATGGTAATGAATATATTTGGAGTATAAAGAAAACTCCTGGTGTAGAAAATATTATAGAAATAGAAAATATTGCACCGACTATTGTTTGCAATATACCAACTAAAGCGTCTATTAATATTGCATTTAATGTTGATTGTAGTGATTCCTATGATGAGAATGGAGATAATTTAAGATTTAATATAGATATGGGAGATGGAAGGTCTAGTGAACAAGATAATTTTTATTTTAGATATTTTAATGCAGGAGATTATATTATACATGTTAATATATATGATAGCAGAGGCTTGGAGAGTATTAAAAATTATAAAATAAATGTTAGTAGTAAAATAGATGATATATGGTTTTTGCCGGAAGACATAGAAAAACGAGAAGATGAAATATGCAACAATATATCTAGTGGGGAACTCCAAGATTATAATATAGGAGATTGTGTTAAACTGACTTCATTTATAACCTCAATGCCAAATTCTTTAATAGATAAAATTTTTTATGTAGATGGTGCCCAGGTTTATTTTTATTCAGAAGATTTCCCAGATATGAATTTAGGTGATGAGATTACGTTAACTGGTGAAGTATCTTCTAACAGAGGGGAAAAGAGAATAAAAATAGATAAAAAAGAAGATATTATTATTAATAAAAATAAACAGATTAAAGAAGAATACTATAAAGCATATAGTAATGAAGATTTAGAATTAAATATTGCAAAGCTAGTTTTAGTGGAGGGGATTATAATTAGTAAAACAAAAAATCATATAATTATTCAAGATAATGATCAGAAATTTGATATTTATCTTAGTAATAAACTAGTTGGTAATATTGATAATATAACAAGAGGTGATAAGGTTTCTGCTATCGGTATAGTAAATAAAATAAATGATAATTTTAGAATTATATTAAGAAAATTTAATGATATACAAAAAATAGAAGAAAAAAACGATACAGAGGATGATTTTAATATTGCTTTAGTACAAGAAGATAGTGTTGTTAATGATAAACAGTCTTACGGATATGTAGCAGAAAGTCAAAGTCAAGAACAAGAATATATTGTTAATACAAACAATAATACAAAGAGGATTTTATTAATGATTTCATCAGCTATATTAGTTATTATTGTTATAATAGTGTTATTTTTGATTATTAAGAATGATAAGAAAAAGAAAAGTATTGCACACTGAATAAAGATATGGTAATATGTTATCATTGGTTCCTTGGTGTAGCTGGTTTAACACGCATCCCTGTCACGGATGAGATCATGGGTTCGAGTCCCATAGGAACCGCCAGCATAGATCATTATTTTGATGGTCTATTTTTCTTTTTATTTTTTATAATTAGTATTATAGCCAGTGTTATTGTGCCTAGTATTAATAAAGCGATTGATATTTCTTTATAATATTTTATAAGCAGATCTTTATTTGCCCCTATAAAATATCCAAGAATTGCAAGTATAGAGGTCCATAATAGAGAACCAATAAATGTAAAAAATAGAAAACTTGGAATACTCATTTTTGCAAGACCTGCTGGTAGAGATACTAATTGTCTTATACCAGGGATCAGCCTCCCTATTAAAGTTGATACTGCACCATTTTTATTAAAATATTCTTCTGATTTTTTAATGGAATTCTCACTCAATAATAGCATTTTACCAATTTTAGAATTTGCAAATTTATATATTACTGGTCTACCTAAGAAATATGCAAAATAATAATTAAATATTGCACCAAGTAAGCTTCCTAAAACACCACTTAGAACAACTAAAATTACATTTAATTTCCCTTGGCTTGCAAGAAATGCTGCTGGAGGAATTACTATTTCTGATGGAAATGGTATAAAAGAGCTTTCAATTGCCATTAATATTGTTATATTCACATAATTTAATTGTCCAAAAATACTCATGAAAAAATTAGTAATTGCATTCAACATTTATAATTATATAGGTAATTAGATTTATATATTCTATCATATTTTTTATAAAACCATAATTTTGGTATAATATTAGTAAATGATATTAATATTTTTATGCGTGAAAGTAGGCATATAGAACTTAATACTAATAATAACCAAGAGAAAGAGAAGATTATAAACTATAAAATTATAATCTGGTCTGTATTTTTATTTTTAATATTAACTATAGGAATATTTCTAATATTATATGTTGATTATAGAAATAAAGAGAATAAAAATATAATTAATGAGTTTAATAAAGGGGTGTTATCAGAGTCAAAAAATAATAGTGATATGCAGAATATTATAAATTTAATAAATACCCAGAAATATGATGAAGCTATAATTGCAACAGACAAGCAAATAGAACAACAGCCAACAGCAGCTTTGTATTTTTATAAAGGTATTGCATATTTAAATTCTGGTAGGTATGAGAAATGTATAGATGCTTATAATAAATCAATAGAACTAAATCCAAATAATATTTATGCATATTTAAATAAAGCTGATTGTCTAGCAGATTTAGAGAATTATAAAGAAGCGGCGAGTGTGATAGATCAAGCACTAGCAATAGATCCTGGGAATAATATTTTATTAAATAAAAAAACTATTTTTGAATCATATATAAAATGAAATTATGAAGAAGATGTATAGATTTTTTTACGAATTTGATATAACATAGGGAAATTATATAACCATTTTTGATTATAATATCGTAAATCAGATAATAAATATCTTAAAGATTCATCAAGGGAGAAGTGTTTATAATCTTTAATAACAATGTTGAGTTAAAGTGAATAATTTATGAAATTAAATAAAATACAATACAAATTTAATAATGTTAATTTTTATGTATATTTAAGAGATGATGTAGATTTAAGTGTTTTTAATGAGATATTTAAATATAGGGAATATAGATCTTGCGAGGATATATTAAGGTATTCTGATAAAGGAATTGTTTTGGATATTGGAGCTCATATAGGTCTTTTTAGTCTTTATGCATATTGTTTAAATAAGAATGTTGAGATATACTCTATTGAGCCAGAAAAACATAATCTAGAAATACTAGGTTTAAATAAAAAAGAAAATAAAATAAAGAATATAAAAATTATAGACTGTGCAATTACTGAAAGAAGAGGGGATGGGGAACTTGTTGTGACAGATGATAGTATTAATAATTATGTTCTATCATCTGAAGATTTTGAAGGCTCAAAATTAAAGTTTCAAAAAATAAAACTGTTGACTTTAGAAGATTTTTTAAAAGAAAATAAAATAGAAAAAGTCTTGTTATTAAAGATGGATATAGAGGGTGGTGAATATAAGGTATTTGAGAGCATAAAATATGAGACTTTAAGTAAAATCAATAATATAATTTTAGAGTATCATTTAGATAAGGACATTGGTTATGATCAAAAGTTTCTAGAGAATATATTAAGAATAAATGGTTTTTCTGTTCAATTTTTTCCATCTGGCTTTGATCCAAAAATGGGGTTTATTCTAGCTAGGAATAAAAGGTGAGGTTTATTTATTTAATTTAATTATAATTTTATGTCAGGGCATTCAAAATGGGCTACAACTCATAGACAAAAAGCTGTTATTGATTCACAAAGGTCAAAAGAGTTTTCTAAACTTTCAAGACTTATAACAGTGGCTGCAAGGCAAAAAGGTGGTGATATATCATCTAATTTTTCTTTAAGAATGCTTGTAGAAAAAGCAAAAGATTGTTCTATGCCCAAAGATAATATTGATAAAGCTATAAAAAAGGGGATAGGAGAGGATGGAGATGAAAATTTCGAGGAGCTTATTTATGAAGCTATTGGTCCATATAATACTCAATTTATAGTGAAATGTTTGACATCTAATAAAAATAGAACCGCTAATGATATAAGGTGGATATTTAGTAGAAATGGAGGAGCTTTCAGCTCTGTGATGTGGAATTTTGAGCAGAGGGGAGCTATAGAAATATATTCTTTAAGATCTCAAATTAAAAATTATGATGATTTTGAATTGGAGATTATAGAAAATGGTGGTATAGACATAGCAGAAAATGATAATTTAACAACAATATATACTGATATAAAAGATTTACAAAATTTGAGCAAATTTTTAGAGAGTAAAAATATAAAAATAGAATCTGCTGAAATAAGATATATACCAAAGGAAACTGTTTGTCTAACTGATGAGCAAAATAAAAGTATGGAAAATCTTATTAGATTGTTAGAAGATAATGATGATGTTGTTGATTGGTGGGGGAATTTTTAATTTTTGTGTATAACATTTTTCACAAAAATTTATGGAACTTCTGTTTTGCTAATATTTGGTATTTTTTATACACATTTTTTGGCTAATAATTAGGTAATTTTTTAATTAAAATGGCTAATATTCGGTCATTTTTTTATATTTAAATTTTATTATATTTTTGTATAAAATGTTAATAATTTGTTATAATTTTGTTAATAGAATATGTTTTTTATTTTAAAGGATGGAAAAGTTAAAAAACATATTTTTTATTCATCATTAATATAACTTTATGCCAATATTAAAGGTTCAAAAGAGAAATGGAGCGATAGTTGGCTTCGATTTAACAAAAATAGAAGACGCAATATTTAAAGCTATTGAAGCTACTGGTGGAGATGATAGAGGTATAGCTAAGAACTTAGCCAAGAAAGTTTTAAAGTTACTAGAGAAGGAGTATGGTAATGGAGTTCCTCAGATAGAGCAGATACAAGATTGTGTTGAGAAAGTTCTAATAAATGAGGGATATGCAGATGTAGCTAAGGCATATATACTTTATAGAGAAAAAAGATCAGAGGTTAGAGATGATAAAAATGTTGTTATAGAAGTTGATAAGACAATTACTGAATATTTAGATCAATTAGATTGGAGAGTAAATGCTAATTCTAACCAAGGATATTCATTGGGTGGTATGATATTGAACACTTCTGGTAAAGTTACTGCTAATTATTGGCTATCACATATATATCCAAAAGAAATAGGTGATTGTCATAGAAATGCTGATTATCATATACATGATTTAGATATGTTTTCTGGGTATTGTGCTGGCTGGAGCTTGAGAGCATTACTTGAGGAGGGCTTTAATGGCGTGGAGAATAAGGTAGAGTCTAATCCTCCAAAACATTTATCATCAGCAGTAGCTCAGATGATTAATTTTTTAGGGACATTACAGAATGAATGGGCTGGTGCTCAAGCTTTTTCTAGTTTTGATACATATCTTGCCCCTTATGTTAAAAAATATGAATTGAGTTTAAGAAAAGATATAGAAAAGTATAATATACAATTTAATAGCGAGAGTGAGAAAGAAAAATATATTAATGAAAAGGTTTATGATTATGTTTATCAAAATATACAATCTTTTGTTTTTAATTCTAATATACCATCAAGGTGGGGGACACAGACTCCATTTACAAATATAACAATTGATTGGAAATGCCCTGACGATTTGAAAGATAAAAGATTAAAGTTAGGGGGGGAATATTTTCCGTTTACTTTTAGAGAATTACAACATGAGATGGATTTAATAAATCAAGCATTTATTGAAGTTATGTTAAAAGGTGATGCAAAGGGTAGAACATTTACTTTCCCTATACCAACATATAATATTACAAAAGATTTTGATTGGGACGATCCGAAAACGTTACCATTATTTGAGATGACTGCTAAATATGGAGTTCCATACTTTCAGAATTTTATAAACTCTGATTTAGATTCTGGTGATGTTAGGTCAATGTGTTGCAGATTACAACTCAACCTAAAAGAATTAAGAAAAAGAGGTGGTGGATTATTTGGTAGTTCTGAGCTTACTGGTTCTATAGGGGTTGTAACTATAAATATGCCAAGGATAGGATATATGTATAAAGGAGATAAAGATGGATTCTATAGACAATTAAAATATTTAATGAATCTAGCTAAGTCTTCATTAGAAATAAAAAGGAAAGAAATTCAGAAATGGTTAGATAAGGGATTGTTTCCTTTTACAAAAAGATATTTAGGGACATTACAGAATCATTTTTCAACCATAGGCCTTAATGGTATGAATGAAGCAATAAGAAATTTTACAGATGATAAAGATAATATAACAACAAAATTCGGTAAAAATTTTGCAATAGAAGTTTTAGATTTTATGAGGGATACAATTATAGGTTTTCAAGAGGAAACAGGGAATTTGTATAATTTAGAAGCAACACCTGCAGAGGGAGCTACTTATAGATTTGCAAAAGAAGACCAAAAAAGATTCCCGGATATATTACAGGCAGGGACAATTGAGGCTCCATATTATACTAATTCCTCCCAACTTCCAGTTGGATTTACAGATGATGTTTTTGAGGCATTAAATAATCAAAAGGATTTACAAGTTAAATATACTGGTGGCACGGTGTTTCATTGTTATATGAGTGAAAGAATATCTAGCGCTGAGAATTGTAGAAATTTAGTTAAGAAAATTTTAACAAATTTTAGAATACCATATTTAACTATAACTCCTACATTTTCTATATGTCCAATACATGGATATCTTTCAGGAGAATATGATTTCTGTCCTAAATGTGATGAAGAACTTGGGTATTCTGGTGTTTCTAAAATAGATGATGAATGGAGGGCAGAATATAAAAGTGATCATGCTAATAAATAATTAACTAATTAATCAAAACAATATGGGAGAACAAAGTGTAAAAAGAACAAGATGTGAAATATGGACTAGAACCATGGGATATTATAGGCCTATTTCACAATTTAATATTGGGAAGAGGGCTGAACATGTTTCTAGAGTAGCTTTTAAAGAGCAAGTTGCTTTGAGCAATTCTTGTTTTTGTGAAGAATATAAAAATTAATATGTATTATATTTTGTTTACTACAACAACTTGTCCTAAATGCCCAAGTTTTAAGAAGGTAGTTTTGGATACGGCGAAAATTGATGGAGAAATCATAGATGAGACATCAGGTAAATTTTTAAATTTAGCTGCTAGATTTGGCGTGATGAATGCTCCTACTTTTATAGCATTTAAAGATGATAGTTTAAATGAAGAAGTTTTTAGATGTTCTGAAGAATATGAGTTAAAAAAATTTTTAGAAAATAATAAAATATGAAGATTGCTGGAGTACAGAAATTTACATTATTAGATTTTCCATCAAGAGTAGCGTGTATAGTTTTTACTCCCGGATGTAATTTTAGATGCCCATATTGTTATAACAGCGATTTTGTTATACCAGAGAAAATAGAAGAAATAAAAGATATTTTTATACCAGAAAATATCTTTTTTAATTTTTTAAAAACCAGAAATGGATTTTTAGATGGTGTTGTAATAAGTGGTGGAGAGCCAACACTACAAATTGATTTAATTGATTTTATAAACAAAATAAAAGAATTAGGATATAAAGTCAAAATAGATACAAACGGGACCAAACCAAAGATTGTTAAAGAATTGATAGATACAAAGATAATAGATTATATCGCAATGGATATAAAAGCGCCAATTGAAAAATATCAAAGTATAACTAATGTTTTGGTTAATACAGATAATATCTTAGAAAGTATAAATATTATAAAAGATAGCAATATAGAGTATGAGTTTAGAACGACTGTTATTAAAGAACAATTATCACAAGAAGATTTAGAGCATGTTGCAAAAATGATAGAAGGTTCTAAAAAATATTATTTACAGAGGTTTAGAAATAATAGTGTGATATTAGACCCTAGTTTTAAAGATATGACTAACTATAGTGATAAAGAATTGGAAGATATATGTAGGGTTATAAAAGAAAAATATAATATATCTATTTGTGAATTTAGATAAACATTATTAACATTTGTTTATTTTTTTGTTTTATATTACAATTTGATATATAATTTTAATTAAGTTAATAATTTAAATAATAAAAATATGACAGAAGAAAAATCTGAAGAAAAAAAGAGCAAAAAGATATCAACAGATAAAATATTGTTAGCCTTAGCTGTTATTGGTTTTTTTGTTGTGTCTTTGTTATATGTTAGAGAGCTTGGTGTATTTAAAAAGGTTAAATCTACAAGTAATCAGAATAAAAGTGTTACAGTAGATCTTTTTGTTATGAGCCAGTGTCCATATGGAACTCAAGCTGAGGATGAATTAAAAATTGCTTATGATAAAATGGGGGATGTTTTTAAATATAATATAAATTACATTGCAGATTTAGATAGCTATGGAAATTTTAGTTCATTACATGGGCAAAATGAGGTTGAGGGTGATATAGTCCAACTTTGTGCTAAAAAATATGATGAAACTAAGTATCTTGATATGATAGCTTGCCAAAATAAAGATGCATCGAAAATTCCAGATAATTGGGAGACTTGTGCGCAGGAAGCAAAATTAGAGAATATTAATAAAATAAAAGAGTGTTATGAAGGAGAAGAAGGTAAGGGTTTATTATCAGAAAATATAAAATTAGCGCAAGCTAAAAATGTTGGTGGGAGTCCAACTTATTATATAAATAATGAGCAATATGTTGGTAATAGAGATGCTGCTAGTATAATGAGAGTTATATGTTCAAAAATAGATAATAAACATAAAGAATGTGCTAATTTACCAGCTTGTTCTAGCAATTCAGATTGTACTGCTGAGGCTACAAAGGTTGGCGTATGCACAAATGCTGGAACTATAAGTGCTGCTTGTGAATATAAAGATCCTAGTGTAGTTAATTTAACAGTATTAAATGATGCAAGGTGTAAAGATTGTTCTGTTGCTTCAGATATTACAGATAGTTTAAAACAAATATTTAAAGGACTAGTTGTTAAGGAACTTGATTATAGTAGTGATGAGGGTAAGGCCTTATATAATAGTATTCCAGGGCTAAAATTGCCAGCTTTTTTGTTTAATTCTAATGTAAGCCAAGGAGAAGGCTATTCTGACGTGCAAAGATATTTATCAAATGCAGGAAGTTATCAATTATTAGCTGTTGGATCTACATTTGATCCTACAAAAGAGATTTGTGATAATAATATTGATGATAACAAAAATGGGAAAATAGATTGTAGTGATTCAGATTGTAAAAATGATATAAGTTGCAGACCTGAAATAAAAAATAAGGTTGATGTATTTGTTATGAGTGCTTGTCCATATGGAATACAAGCAGAAAATTCTATGAAAGAAGTATTGAAGAACTTTAATAATAAAATTGTATTTGATATAAATTATATAGCTTCTGATAATGGGGATGGAACATTTAGTTCATTACATGGGGATTTTGAGGCTCAAGAAGACATTAGACAATTATGTATTAAAAAATATTATTCTACAAAATTGTTAGATTATATATGGTGCAGAAATGCACAAGGTATAGAAGCTGGAGATTGGACACAATGTGCAAATAGCAATGGTATAAATACAAAAACTATAGATACTTGTGTTAGCGGTGAAGGTAAAACATTATTATCTAATAATATAAAGATTAGCGAAGGATTAGGAATATCAGCTTCTCCTACATGGTTAATAAATAATAAATATCAAGCTTCTGGTTTAGATGCTGAGACAATAAAGCAAGCTATTTGTCAATATAATCAAGGTCTTGCTGGATGCGAGAATACTTTAAGCGGAAGTGCAAATTCAGCTTCTAACTCTGGTGGTTGTCAATAGTAAACAAAATAATAGAAATAAAAAAGTCTAGTTTTAGCTAGGCTTTTTTATTTAATATTTGACATAATATTTATATAAGCCTATAATATTAATTATATTGCGGGATAGAGCAGTGGCAGCTCGTCTGGCCCATAACCAGAAGGTCATTGGTTCGAGTCCAATTCCCGCAACCAAGTAAGCTTTTGCTTATTTTTATTTTTCTATTTACAAAGAAAGTGTATAATTATAAAATGTATTGTAAATATTGATATTATATATGGATAAAAAATTTTATTTAACAACTACCTTACCATACGTTAATGCTGACCCTCATATGGGGCATGCATTAGAGTTTATTGAAGCTGATATTATAGCTAGATATATGAGGGAAAAATTAGGAATAGATAATGTATTTTTTAATGTTGGAACAGATGAGCATGGCCTAAAAATATATAATAAAGCTCAAGAGAATAATAAAACTCCTCAGGAGTTTGTTGATTTTTATGCAGAGAGATTTAAAGAGTTCTGTAAGATATTAAATATATCTTATAACAACTTTTATAGAACTAGTGATGAAAAGCACAAAAAAGTTGTTCAATCTTTTTGGAATAAAAGTTTAGAAAATGGAGATATTTATAAAAAAAAGTATGAAGGTTTATATTGTGTTGGATGTGAAGCTTTTAAATCTGAAAAGGATTTAAAAGCTTGTAAATGTCCAGAACATAATATTGAACCTATTAAATATTCGGAAGAGAATTATTTTTTTAGGCTTTCAAAATATAGAGAGCAATTATTGCAATATATAGAAGGGCATAATTCATTTATAATCCCATCGATCAAAATTGATGAATTAAAAAATTTTGTTGAAAATATGGAAGATATTTCTATATCAAGAATAAAAGATAATCTCCCATGGGGTATAAACGTGCCAGAAGATGATGAGCAAGTTGTATATGTTTGGTTTGATGCACTGTCTAATTATGTTGGTGCTATTGGATTTCCAGATAATTTAGATTTGGATTATGCAAATAATATGTATCAAATATGTGGTCCTGATAATTTAAGATTCCAGGGTGGTATATGGCAAGGAATGCTTATGTCTATTGGACTTCCAAATAGTAAAAAAATTATAGTGCATGGGACAATTTTGGGGCCAGATGGCTTAAAGATGTCTAAAGCTATTGGTAATATAGTTTCTCCATTTGAGCAGATAGAAAAATTTGGATATGAAGCATTAAGATTTTATTTAGCTTATAGTTTTGGATTTAATAATTCTGCATATAAGGAAGATGATTTAAAAAATTTATATAATTCTATTTTAGCAGATTCTTTTGGAAATTTATTGGCAAGAGTTATACATTTAGCAAATAGTAAAGATATAGAAATAAACAACTTTGAGAAAGTCGGCAAAGATTTTAAAACTAAAGTTGATTTTTATATTGATAATTTTAATAAAAATATGGATCAATTTTATATAAATTATGCCGTATCATTTATTGGCGAATTATCAAATTATGGGAATCAATATATTCAAGAAAACAAACCATGGGAGAAAGATAAAAATATTGAAGATGTAGAAATAGTTTTAAATAATTTAAGCTATCTTCTATATATAGTTGCTGATTTATATAAATATATCATTCCAGAGAGTGCTGAAAAAGCTAAACAGGCATTAAAAAATAAGGAGAAAATAATTTTATTTAATAAATTATCTTAAACAATGATTGGATATTTAAAAGGAGAAATTAAATATATAGATAATAGTAGTGTTATTATAGATTGTGGAAATGTTGGCTATAATGTTTATGTAACTCCAAAAGTTTTGTCTAAAAAAATAGGCGATAAACTTGAACTTTATATATATGAAGCTATTAGGGAAGATGCATATGATTTATATGGACTTTTAATGCCTGGTGAATTAGATTTTTTTAAAAGTTTAATTTCTGTAAAAGGTATAGGTCCAAAATCTGCTATGAATATAATATCTAGTTCTGATATAAATAAATTAAAGGAAGGTATATTAACAGGAGATATTGGCTATGTTTCTAAAGTAAAAGGTATTGGTAAAAAAACTGCTGAACGTATAGTATTAGAGTTATCTGGTAAATTAAACATAGATGAGATATTAGAAGGTAATAATTATTCTTCAGATGATGCTGTTAGTGCTTTAATGTCACTTGGATATTCTGAAAAAGATTCAAGAGAAATGTTAAAAAATATTGATAAAAACTTACCTCTAGAGGATAGAATTAAAAAAGCTTTAAAAGCTAAATAATATGAACGTAAAATCAGTTATTAAAAAAATTATCCCAAGGTCTGCAATAAGATATTATCATTTATGTTTAGCATATATTGCTAATATTATTTATGGATTTCCATCTAAGAAGATGATAGTTATTGGAGTAACTGGCACTAATGGAAAGACATCTACTTGCAATATGATAGCTAGAACTTTGGAAGATGCTGGTAAAAGAGTTGGTATGGCTACTACTATAAATTTTAAAATAGCTGAAAAAGAGTGGATAAATACATATAAACAAAGTATGCTTGGCAGATTTAAATTGCAGAAATTATTAAAGCAGATGTTAGATGCTAAATGCGAATATGCAATAATTGAAACAACATCTCAGGGAATAGAACAGTTTAGATCTTTTGGTATAAATTATGATATATGCATATTTACTAATATAACCCCAGAGCATATAGAAGCTCATCATGGTTTCGAAAATTATAAAAAAGCAAAATTAAAATTGTTTAAACAATTAGAAAATAGAAAAGAGAAGATAATTAATGGCAAATATCAAGATAGGGTTATAATAGCTAATTTTGATGATGAACATGTTTTAGAATTTATTAATTTTAATGTCGATAAAATTATTGGTATTGCAGCTGATAGAAGTAAATATAAAACAGGAACTAGTTTTGATGTTAAAGACAGTAATATAATTTTAAATTTTATTAATGATAAAAGATATAAATTTTTTAAAGCGGAAAATATTGATATAGGATTTGGGTATACTAGATTTGTTGTAAATAACGTAAATTTTAATCTTAAACTTACTGGATTATTTAATGTCTATAATAGCTTGTTTTGTATCGCTACATGTGATGTTTTGTCTATAGATATTAATTTAGTAAAACAGAGTTTAGAGAAAATTGAAAATATACCAGGTAGAATGCAATTTGTTGAAAATAGTAAAAATATTATAGGGATAGTTGACTATGCACACGATCCAAATAGTATAAGAAGTGTTTATGAAAATATTATAAATATAAAAAATACTAATCAGAAACTTATTGCTGTTTTAGGGTCATGTGGTGGTGGGAGGGATGAAAAATCAAGATTCCAAAAAGGAGAGAACGCTGGTAAATATTGTGATTATGTAATTATTACAAATGAAGATCCATATGATGATGATCCTCAAAAAATTATTGATGATGTATTTAAAGGGGTTGTTTCTTTGAGTAATAAAAAAGAAAATGAAAATTGTTTTAGAATTTTGGATAGGAGAGAAGCAATAAAGAAAGCTGTAGAATTAGCGAGTAGTGGGGATGTTATAATATGTACTGGGAAAGGTGCAGAAAAAGCTATAATGCTTAAAAATGGTAAAAAAATGGATTGGGATGAGGTGAAAGTTTTGCAAGAAGAGATAAATAATAAAATATAATTTTTATTTTTTATCTTTTATGATAAAATATAGATATTAAGTAATAAAAAAGTAGTTATGAAAAAGGTTATCTTTTTATTATTAGCATGCTTTAGTTTATTGTTTATATCTGGTTTTGGCTGTAAAAAATCTAATAATTATGAAAAGATTAAGGAGTCTTTACCTCAGATAGAATTAAACTATTGGAGAGCAACAGATGAGCCATCTGATTTTTCTGAGTTAATAGAAGCTTATCAGAAAGACCATCCTAATGTTACTATTAGAATTAGGAATGTTAGATTAGAAGAATATAGACAATTGCTAACCGAAGCTTGGGCTGATGATAGAGGTCCTGATATATTTTCTATACCATCAACATGGGTGGGAGAATTTTTATCAAAAAATAAGCTTCAAGAGATGCCAGAAAGTACTACTATGATGTATGAAGTTGTGATAAATGCAGAAAAGAATGAGAGAGAATACCAATCAAAGACTGATATTTCTCCAACATTAAGGGATATTAAAACTAAATTTATTGATGTTGTTTATCCTGATGTTGTCAGGAATGATAAGATTTATGCATTACCATTGGCTATTGATACTTTAGTTTTATATTATAATAGAGATTTATTAAATAATGCTAGGATTGCTGAACCAGCATTAGATTGGACTCAGTTTAAAGAAGATGTTAAAAAATTAACAATAACTGATAAGAAGGGTAATATTTTTCAATCTGGTACTAGCTTAGGTTTGGTTGATAATGTTGAAAATGCTTTTGATATAGTTTCTTTGCTTATGATGCAAAATGGGTCTTCGATGGAATGTGGTGATAGTTTTTGTATTGGTGGTAGTACTCCAGATGGTAGAAGCCCAGGAATGGATGCTTTAGTGTTTTATACAGACTTTGCTAATCCATATAAGGATGTTTATTCTTGGAATAAAGATATGCCAAATTCTTTGGAAGCTTTTGCAGACGGTAAGGTTGCATATTTTCTTGGTTATGCTTATCAAAATGAGCAGATTAAAGCTAGAAATCCTAGTTTAAATTATTATATTAGCACTGTTCCACAGATTGAAGGCACAAGCAAAGAAGTAAATTTTGCTAGTTATTATGTTGAAGTTGTGTCAAAAAAAGGACAACATCAAAATGAGGCATGGGATTTTGTTAAATATATAACTAATGAAAAAAATGTTACAACATATTTGAATAAGACGAAAAAACCTACTGCTATAAGGTCATTAATAAAAACTCAAGAAGAAGATCCTGATATGGCTCCATTTGCTAAACAATTATTGACTGCAAAAAATTGGTATCATGGAAGAGATTTCGAGAGTGCTAAACAAGTTTTAAATAATTTGGTGATAGATGTACTTAATAGTAGCGAAGGGGCTTCATTAAAAGAATTAGAACAAGATGCAAATGAAAAATTAAATATAACTTGGTAGATATGAAATTTTATAAAAGCATTTTTATATCATTTATAATTTTATTTATCTTATCATTTAATGTTTCTAATGCTGCATTAGTAAATTGTGGTAGGACACCTGATAAGCCATGTACTATTAATGATCTTTTTGGGAATACTACGGAGCAACCATTCTGGATTAATTTAATACAAACGGCTTTGGGTATTTCAGGGATTATAATATTATGTATATTTATTTATGCTGGTATTAATTTGATGATTTCTGGAGGAGATAAGGGTAAAATAAAAAAAGCTAGGGATATGATGATTGGTAGTTTTGTGGGAATCATATTAGTATTTTTTTCTTTTACGATAGTAAAGGCTGGATTAATGATATTTGTAGGAGATAAATGGAGTATATATTTTGGAAATAGCCAAGTAAGTGGCAGTAATAATACTTCAAATACATCTAATACTACCCCAGTTTCTAATAAGAATAATACTAATAAGGGTTGTACTAATGATTCATCTTGTTTGTCAACTGAGTATTGCTGTTATAATAATAGATATGATGCAAGTAATGTACAATGTAAAGGGTCTCCAGGTTCTTGTATTTCTAAAAAGAAAGAGTTTTTAAAATGTAAAGATTCATCTGAATGTAGGAGCGAAGATTGTTATAAAGGGTATTGTTTTGGAAAAGTTGAACCTACTACACATATAGGCACTATTAATAATGGTGACTTTTGTAATTGTGGTGGTAACTCACCAAATGATGCTAATTGTTCTGGAAGATGCATGTATATAAATTCAGATTCATTAAATATATTTAATAATTCTGGCTTGGTGTATTCTTCAACTACGTGTAAGGGAAATACAGGTAATTATTCTTTGGTTTGTATTAAAGAAGAAAATTATAAATAATTTTATTATGAATAAATTTTTTAAAATATTATTTTTGTCTATACTTATTATTTTTTGTTTTGATATTAATGTATTTGCTGAAGATAATACATCTACACAAAATAATATTGGGCTTCCAACTACAGGTATAGATTTACTACATCCTAATGATGAGATAAGTTATGATACTTCTTCTAATGGAGTAGCTGATTTTGTTGGTGGGAAAGTATATTCTGTGATTAATTTTATTATGGGTTTTGCTGCTCTAGCTGTTTTTATTCTTGTTATTTATGGTGGTGTAACTATATTATTTTCTAATGGTAAGCCTGACTCATATAAAGTTGGATTAAATATAATTAAAACTACTTCTATTGGTTTAGTTATTATATTATTTAGTTATGCAATAACTAGATTTGTTATTGGTAATGTATCTAATATAACAGAACCCGTTTCTTCAAGTAATGCTTGTGATAGGCAATGTAACACGGCTAGAGAATATTGTTGTACAGATAGTTTTTTTGGATGTATAAAAGGCCAATGTACTACTATATTACAAGGTAACTATTGTGCTTGTACTGGTAATAGTCCTGAACTATGTTTAGGAATATGTACTTCTTGTCCTAATAGCACATGTACTGTAAATGATAGAGTTATAAATTATAGTGGGTATTGTACTCCAGAAAAAACTAATAATACATGGTATTGTAAGACAAGATAGACTTATACACAGGCTGTGTAAAACTATTATATGACATTTTATGATATAATATAAGTATTAAAAAATAAATAATTAATTAAGATAAAATTATGAAAAAATTTGTTATATTCTTAGCTTCTTTAGTTATGACATTCTCTTTTTCCTATGCAGCGTTAGCTGTAACGTGCGGAGGTACATATGGTAATTATACTTGCCCTGCAGGTTATGTACCACAAGTTGAAAATTATGGTACAGTAACAACTAGTGATGATGTTTGCACCTGTGTAAATATGTTTGGTGGTGAAGATGTCAATAAGGTTGGTCAGACAACTGGATTACAAAATACAACATTACCAAATATAATAGGTAATATTGTCAAAGCAGTATTAGGATTATTTGGTGTTATTGCTACAGTAATTATAGTTTATGGTGGTGTAAAATGGATGACATCTGAAGGTGATACAAATAAAATTGATTCTGCTAAGAAATTAATGATTGCTGGAGCTATAGGTATGGTATTAGTTGTTTCAGGATATGCAATAACAACATTCTTAATTAATAATGTATTAATGAGAGCTGTTGGTGCTGTTTAATCTAAACTATAAAAAAAGAAAAAATATTTGGAGAAATCCAAATATTTTTTATTCTATTTAATATTTATGATATAATATTTATGATATAATATTTATATTGATAATTTTTATTTAGTATTATTTATGAAAAAAATATTTTATAAAATATTTTTAACAGCTATTATTTTTTTATCTCCTATTTTATGTTTTGGAGCTAGTTCTAATAATTATAACAATTTTGGTTTAGATAGCCCAGAATTAAAAGATAAATTTGGGAGTGCAGATGTCCCAACTATAGCAGGTAATGCCATCAAAATTATTATAGGATTATCTGCAAGCGTAATGCTTATAATGATACTTTGGTCTGGAATTGAATTAATGTTTTCAAGTGGTGAGGCTAAAAAAAGACAATCTGCTATAAATAGAATAATATGGACTAGCGTTGGTATAATAATAGTAGTAGCTGCTTATGCAATATCACAGTTTGTTATAAATCAAATAAATTTCTTGGCAAAATAAAAGATGGGCTAAATACCCATCTTTAAATTTTTATATGAAGAGCTACACGTTATTGCTACAGCTAAAGCATCTGCAGCATCGTCTGGTTTTGGTATTTTTTTTAGATTTAAAAATAGTTTTGTCATTTCTTGAATTTGTTTTTTTGTAGCTCTTCCATAACCAGTCATAGCCTGTTTTATTTGTAAAGGAGTGAACTCATATATTTCTAAATTATTTTGTATTGCTGTTAAAATTAGCACACCCCTTGATTGAGCAACATTAATAGCAGTTTTTGTATTTTGAGCAAAGAATAGTTCTTCTATTGCAAATATATCTGGTTTAAATTTTTTTATTAATTTATTTAACTCTTCATGATTGGTTTTAATTCTATTACAAAATTGTTCGCTTGAACTAGTTTGTATAATGCCATAATCTATTATTTTATTTTTATCTCTAGTTTTTTCTATTATGCCATAGCCAGTTATAGCAAAACCAGGATCTATGCCCATTATTATCATATATAAAATTAAATTGTAAAATATATGTATTTATAATATTATATATTATATAACCAATTGAGATAAAAATTAAATTAATATTATGATAAAAAATGTTAAAGTTGAGATCTCTGCTAGGCATATACATGTTTCTAGGGAAGACTTAGATATTCTTTTTGGTATTGATTATAACCTTAAAAAATATAAAAATTTATCACAAGATGGAGAATTTGCTTCTAGTGACGTTGTTAATTTAATATCTGATAATGGGGAGATAGATAATGTTAGAATATTGGGGCCCATTAGAAATGAAACACAGGTAGAACTTTCTTTAACAGATGCAAGAAAATTAAGGGTATTTGCACCTATTAGAATTTCTGGAGATATAGATGGAACGCCTGGAATAAAGATAAAGGGTCCAGTTGGTGAGATATATATCCCAAAAGGTGTTATAATTGCTAAAAGGCATTTTCACTGCTCTTTAAATACAGCTCAAAAATATGGTTTTAAAAATGGTGATAATGTTAAGGTAAGAATAAACGGTATAAGAGGCCTTATATTTGATAATGTAGAAGTTAGAGTTGCTGATAATTTTAATGATGCAGTTCATTTAGATACTGATGAAGGAAATGCTTGTAGTGATGGAAGTGGTATTATATATGGAGATATAGAAATAGAAAATAAATAAAAATATATGGAAACAATAATATTGATTATAATCTTGATAATTTTATTAGCTGGTGGATTTTTTTTGTATCAGAAGTTAAATAGTTATAAAGTAGACAAAGAGAGAGAGCAAAAAATGCAAGAATTACTGATACAACTTGAAGAATCTTCTAAAATAGCGAGGGAGCAGATAGAAAATGTTAATAAAACAACATTTGATCAAATAGATAGGTTAAGAAAAGTTTTTGATGAAAAATTAGATGATTCTAATAAAACGATACATAATCATCTTGAGAAATCAATTGAAACTATAAAAAATGTTACAGAGCAACTTGAGAGTTTGAAAGGAACAAATAAACAAATATTAGATTTATCAGGACAAATAAAAGGGCTTGAAGATGTTTTAAAAAATCCAAAACAAAGAGGCATACTTGGAGAATATTTTCTTGAAACATTGCTAAAAAATTTATTTTCTCCAGCCCAATATCAAATGCAATATAAATTTAATTCTGATGGAGAAATAGTAGATGCTGTGTTATTTTATGATAATAAAATTATACCAATAGATTCTAAGTTTTCTTTAGAAAACTATAATAAATTAATAGAAGAAAAAGATGAACGTGTAAGGGAAGAATTAGAAAAGAAATTAAGAAATGATTTAAAAACTAGGATTGATGAGACAAGTAAATATATAAGACCGTCTGAAAATACTGTTGATTTTGCATTTATGTTTATACCGTCTGAGGCTGTATATTATGATTTGCTAGTTAATAAGGTTGGATCTTTAAATATTAATTCAAAAGATTTGATAGAGTATGCATTTAGAGATAAGCATGTTGTTATAGTTTCACCAACTTCATTTTATGCTTATTTACAAACTGTTTTGCAGGGGCTCAAAAATATCGATCTGCAAAATTCTGTTCAGAAAATAGTTGATAATGTTATGACCCTGGAAAAACATTTAAAAGCTTATGATGAATATATGCAAAGGTTGGGTAATAATTTGGGAACTACTGTAAATGCATATAATACTGCATATAAAGAATTTAAGAAAGTTGATAAAGATATTGCTAAAATAGATGGAACTGGTATAGATGCTGAACCAGTATTATTAGATAAACCAAATATTGAAGAATAACAATTAATAAATTAATATGATATTAGTATTAAATTGTGGATCGTCATCATTAAAATTTTCTTTATTTGATGATTTATTAAATGAAGTTATAAAAGGCATATTTGAAAGAATTGGATCACATAATTCTTTTTGTGATTTTAAGAAAGAAAGGATTGAACAAATTTTTGATACACATAAAGATGCTCTTATATTTTTATTTAATAAATTTACAAAAGTAGGTATTAATATAGATGATATAAAAATTATAGGGCATAGGGTTGCTCATGGAGGAAATAATAATGATAGTATATTAGTTGATTATAAAGTTATAGAAGGTATGAAGGCTGTAAATAATTTAGCTCCATTACATAATCCAATCCAAATGTCTGTTGTAGAAGCTTGTATGGAGTTATTCCCAAATATAAAAAATTCATTAAGTTTTGATACTGCGTTCCATCATACTATACCAGATTTTGCATATACTTATGCTATTCCTATTGAATTATCTGAAAAATATTCTATAAAAAAATATGGGTTCCATGGATTATCTCACGAGTTTGTTTTAAATGAATATGCTAATAAGACTGGTAAGAGCATTGATGAACTAAATTTAATAATATGTCATCTTGGATCAGGTGCAAGTATTTGTGCTATTAAAAATGGTAAATCTATAGATACATCAATGGGTTTTACGCCACTTGAAGGATTGGTAATGGGGACTAGATCAGGGGATATTGACCCATCTATCCCTATATTTTTAGCTAGAAATGAAGGAATGGATTTAGATGAAATTGAAAACATGTTAAATAAGAGATCTGGTTTAATGGGTTTGACTGGTATGCAAAATGTTGATATGAGAGAGGTTTTATATTTAGCTGATTATCCAGTTTCAGATTTTGATGGTTCTTATTTAAATGAAAAATTTACTTTTGAAGATTTAGTTTTATTAAAGAAAAGATGTAAATTAGCAATAGATGTCTTTGTATATAGAATAAAAAAATATATAGGATCATATTATTTTATTCTTGGTAAAGTTGATGCAATAATATTCACTGCTGGTATTGGAGAGAGAAGTGAAGTTATCAGAGATTTAATAATTAAGGATTTACCTATAGGAGATACTAAAGTTGAAGTAATTGCTACAAATGAAGAAAAAATGATAGCAATGGAAGCCAGTCAATTTATAAAGTAAATATATGCTATTAGAAATTAAAAAAGTTGGTGATGATGTTTTAAGACAAATATCTAGCCCTGTTGATAAAATAGATAAAGATATTAAGGAGCTTATAAAAAACATGAATCAAACAATGATTGCTAATGATGGTATTGGAATTGCAGCTCCTCAAGTTAATGTTCTTAAAAGAATTATATTAGTAAGACCAAACAATAAAACATATATATTAATAAATCCTGATATAAAATTTAAAAGCAAAGAGACAGCAATAGATTATGAAGGATGTTTAAGCGTGCCAGAAAAAGATGTAAAGGTTAGAAGGTCTAAAAATATTATAGTTGAATTTACAGATATCGATGGAGAACGTTACAATATGGAAGCAAAAAATCTACTTGCAAGAATAATACAGCATGAAGTTGATCATTTAGACGGGAAACTAATAATAGATTATGAAAATTAAAAATGACAATAAAAGAAGCTATAATAAAATTTTCAAATATATTAGAAAGTCAAGGATTTACAAATCCTAGCTTAGATATTGAAGTTTTATTATGTCATGTACTGAATTGTGATAGGGTTGATCTTATAAATAATAGTGATTATGAACTAACACTGGATCAACATAATAAATTTTTAGAATTATTCTTAAGAAGGCAAGCTCATGAGCCTATTGCGTATATTATAAACAAAAAGGAATTTTGTTCATATGATTTTTTTATTAATAAAAATGTTTTAATTCCAAGGCCATTAACAGAAGAATTAGTTGATTTAGTATTTAATGATATTATAAAAAATAATAATGATAAGATTAATATTATTGATGTAGGAACTGGTAGTGGTGCAATTATTATCTCAATATTTAATAAATTAAAAAGATTAGAAAATATAGATATAAAAAAATATAATTTTTATGCTAGTGATGTATCTAATAAGGCATTAGATGTTGCCAAAATTAATGCCAAACAATATGGAGCTATAGATTATATTAAGTTTTTACAAGGCAATTTAAGGTTCCCGAGAGGAATAAAATTTAATTATATCATAGCAAATCTTCCTTACTTAGATAAAAAAGAAATAGATTTTAATAAAGATGAATCAAAAGATTTATTATATGAACCAAAAAATGCTTTATTTGCTAGAGGTAACGGGATTTATATAATTAGAAAGTTTTTAAATAAAGTAAAGAAGCATGTTGATAGGGATGGTTTTATATATCTTGAAATTGGTAATGGGCAGTTACCTAAAATAAAACAGTATTTTAGTAATAGTTTTAACATAGAATCATTTTATGAAGATAGAATAGTAAAAATAGATCTAAAATCTAAAAGATAAAAAATATGATATAATTTATATATAAAGTTATTTTATGAAAAAAAATATAAAGATCATTTTATTTTTTTTAGTCTTATTATTTTTTTGTTGTGCAAATAATATTTATGCTAAGAGTTGTAAAACGCATGGCGATTGTTTATTAAGCGAGTTTTGTGATGTTAACACTCTTACTTGCACTCCAGATCGTGCGGATAATAATTCCTGTGGTACTTCAAATGAAGTATGTAAAAGTAATAATTGTGTTGATGGAGTATGCAGGCCCGCAGGATATGTTGCAAATGGTAAACAAATAGGAGGTGTTGATATAGATGCTATATATAGTTCTTCTAATTGTGATAGCAAATGTCCATCATCATATAGCTGTGAGCCAATTACAACTAAGAATGCTGGTCAAATACAATATAAATGTGTTTTTGGTAGCTATACAGGTGGACCATTAAGTACTAAATTAGCATGTTTGCCAATGTATTTTGGTTTGCCTATTGCTGGAATGCAAAAAGGTGATTGTGTTTCTTTTGATACAGGTGCTAGTAACCTTATCCAGACAGTGATTAGATTTATTTTTGCTTCAATAGGAACTATTTCTGTAATTATATTTATTGTAGCTGGATTTATGATTGCTTTCGCTGCTGGTAACCAAGGCACAATTAAGAAAGCTAAAACAATGATAAAAGATACTGCTATTGGGTTAATTACCGCTATTTTTTCTGGTTCAATTCTTGCTCTTATAAATCCAGATTTAGTAAATGTAAGTACATACACAGTAAAATTGCCAGATAACATAGAAGTTGTATTAAGAGAAGATGTTGAGAAAATGTTACATAAAACAAATATGCCTGAAGGTTTTGGTGATCCTAAGTTATCAGCAATAATAAACAAAGTTGCTGTTGCTAACCATATAGATTATTGTGTTTTATATACTTTAGCATTCAAAGAATCAAGTGGTCAGGTTTATGCCATTGGTCATGATGAAATGGTCCCAGATACTAAATCATATAATGCTTATTGCAAAAGTAGACAATATTATAATGGAGGCAGTTTTAGTTCTGCTGATTCTAGCAACTGTGATTCTAATAAGAAAGTTAGCAATGATGATGTAGTAAATTTTAATGATACTGAGAACTTAGGATTGGATTGGAGGTATTCTCATGGTATAGGTATGATGCAAATTACTATTTTCCCAGGGAATTCATCAAGCTTTACAGAAGTTGGAGAAAGGCATCCTTCCCCAGCTTACTATATAGCTATAAACGGAAAGAAATATCATGTGAAAGATCTTTTTGACCCAGAAACTTCACTAAATGCTGCTATTGATTTATTATTAAGTAAGGGTTTTCAAGGGTTAATTGGTAGTGATGTAAATGGGATGACAAATGCTAAACTTCAAGAGATGTTTACAAAATATAATGGTGCAGGTCCAGCAGCTGAAAAGTATGGGAGAGAAGCATTGACTGTTTATCAGAACTGCAGGGATAATTTAAATAAGAGATAATTTGCTTTTTTAAAAATAATTTGTTATTATATTACTTATATTTATGTGTTATTTGTTTAAAATAACAATAAAAGAATATTTATACTAAAAAGTTCCTTAATAGGAATAAGTATAAAATATCTAATAAATAAAAAAATAATATGTCTATAAAAATACCTTCAATAGAGGAAATGTTAGAAGCTGGTGTTCATTTCGGTCACCCTGTTTCTAAGTGGCACCCTAAAGCTGCTCCATATATATATGGAGTTAAAAATGGTGTGCATATAATTAATTTATTAAAGACAGAGGAGTCCTTAAAACAAGTTGCTGATATTGTTATAAATACTGTGTCCAAAGGAGAAGATATACTTTTTGTTGGGACGAAAAAGCAAGCCAAGGATTTGATAAAAAAAGCTGCTATAAAATGTGAGATGCCTTATGTTAATGAAAGATGGCTTGGGGGAACATTTACAAATTTTGGGACAGTATTGAGGTCAATTAAAAAGTTAAATAAATTGGAATTAGAAAAAGAAAATGGTGATTTTTCTAAATATACTAAGAAGGAAGCTCTTATATTAACTAGGTTAATAGATAAATTAAATAAAAATTTGGGCGGTATAAAAAATATAAAAAAATTACCAGCATTAGTTTTTGTGGTTGATCTAAAGAGTGAAGACATAGCTGTAAAAGAAGCTAGAAGTAAGAAGATTCCAATAATTGCTATATGCGATACAAATGTTGACCCTAATTTAGTAGATTATCCAATTCCAGGTAATGACGATGCTATTAAATCAATAGATATGATAGTTAATGTGATCGCTGATGCTGTTAATGATGGAAAGAAACAAATTAAACAATAAGATAATTAATAAAAATAATATGTCATTAGAACTTGTAAAAAAGTTAAGAGAAGTTTCAGGTGCTGGTATAGTAGACTGCCAGAGAGCTTTAAAAGAAGCTGGAGATGATTTTGATAAAGCTATTGAAATATTAAGAAAAAATGGACAGCAAATAGTTAATAAAACCGCTGATAGAATCGCAAAAGAAGGTGTAATTGTTTTTTATTCAACAGAAAATAATAGAGCTGGTGCGATTGTTGAAGTTGGGTGTGAGACTGATTTTGTTGCAAGGAATGAAGATTTTTTAAAGTATGCTAATATAGTAGCTAAAGCAACTTGTGAAAATAATGTTAATACTATTGAAGAACTAATGGATTCATTGATAGATGGTAAGAAACTTATAGAATACCAAAATGAAATAATTGCAAAGATAAAAGAGAAAATAGAAGTGAAAAGATTTGCTAGAAGAACAGTAGATAATGGTGTTATTGGAAGTTATATACATTTTGATAAAAGGAGTGGGTGTTTATTAGTTATTTCAAATGTTGAGGATAATAGTAAAACCATGTCTATTATTAAAGATTTAGGTATGCATATTGTAGCTCTAAAGCCACAATATTTGTCAAAAGATGATGTGCCAGATGATATAATTAAAAAAGAGAAAGAAATATTGCTTAATCAACCAGATTTAAAAAATAAGCCAGCAGAAATAGCTGAAAAGATTGTTCAAGGTAGAATAAATAAATTTTATTCTGAAAATTGTTTAATTGAGCAATTATTTGTAAAGGATGATAGTAAAACTGTTAAACAGGTTGTAGAAGGACTAGGGAAGAATGCTAGAATAGAGTCATTTGTGCTTTATGAATTAGCTGCACAATGAAAGTCATTGATAGAATCTCCCAAGCTCTGCTTGGGATTTTTTGTTTTAGATGATATAATTTAAATATATTAATAAAAGGCTGATGAAAAGAATATCTAGTATTAAAAATATAAAAAAGATTAGTAATAAAACATGTCTTGTATATGTTAATTTTAATATAAAGATAAAAAATGGAGTTATTGAAGATGACAGAAAAGTAAGGGAAATTATTGATACTATAGAATATTTATCATTCAAAAATTCTAAGATAATATTATTTTCTGATAATAGTAATATTAGAGAAATAGAAATAGTATTAGAAAAATTAAAGAATTTATTAAAGCTAAATAAACAATTTAATAAAGAAATAATTTTATATAAAAAGGCTGATCTAGATAATTTAGATAATGTTATTAAGATTGCTGATTTTGGAGATATAGTTTGTATAAGGTCTTTAAGATATTATGATAATTATAAAAAATATTTTAATAAGGATATAGATTATTTTATATTTGAGAATTTTGAAAATTTATATAATAACAGCTATTTATCTGATTTATCAAAAATTAAAACATATTATGGTTTTTCTTTTTGTGAAAAATATGATAACTTTTTAAAATTAAAAATAGGGAAGAACAAAAATGTTGCAATTGTGGGTGGGGAATATAATAAAGAAAAAATAGAATTTATAGAAAATTTATTGAAAGCAAAGTCAACTATTTTATTAGGCGGAGAAGTATCTGTTATGTTTTCATATGTATATATAAATAGAGTGCTAAATAAAAAAAGATCTACTTCTAGAGCTAATAATAAATTATATAGCCTATTAAAGAAGTATAAAAAAAATATAGTGTTGCCAATAGATTTTATAGTAAGTAGAAATAAGCATAAATATTTAGAAGTTAGAAGGAAAAGTATAAAAGATCTTAGTCTATCTGATTATATATTTGATATAGGACCAGATACTATAAAAAAATATCTAGAATATATTAATAGAAGTAACATATTAATTTGGAGTGGGCTTTTAGGCATGGTCGAAGATAAGAAATTTTCAAATTCTAGCTTAATGATGGCTGAGATATTCTGTAATAAATCTAGGGGTAAGGCTTTTGGTGTTGTTGTTGGCAATAGAACATGTAGATTTGTAATAGATAATAAGTTCGGAGATGATGTGGACTATTTATTTTTTGAAAAGCAAACTTTTTACAATTTAGTCAGACAAAAGCTAGGTTAATGCCTAGTTTTTTTATATTTTTTTTGGTGTTATAATAAATTGATAAATAATTTTTTTAATGCAATGGAAAACATTTGGAGAGTAAAAAACACCATAAAAGATTTTGAGCTTTATAATAAATTTCCTGATGTAAATAAAATAATATTAAATATTTTATATAATAGAGGTATTTTAGAAGATAAAATATATAGTTTTTTAAATCCTGATTATGATAAAGATATTTATGATCCATTTTTATTTAATAATATGCAAAAGGTTGTTGATAAAATTTTTGATACTATAAAAAATAGAGGGAAGATTTGTGTTTATGGAGATTATGATGCAGATGGGGTAGGATCTTGTTTTTTGCTGGTTAGTTTTTTAAAAAAGATTGGTGGTGATGTTTTTTGTTATATACCTGATAGAAAAAATGAAGGTAATGGATTAAATAAAAAAGCAATAGATTATATTAAAGATAAAGGAACTAATTTAATTATCACTGTTGATAATGGTATTGTTGCTTTTGATGAGACAAATTATATTCATTCTCTAGATATGGAAATTATAATTTCTGACCATCATGAGCAAATGCCTCATAGACTGCCTAATGCGTATGCTATTATAAATCCAAAAGTTGAGGGGGAAAAATATCCATTTAGAGAATTGTGTGGTGCTGGTGTCGTATTCAAAATAATATCAGCACTTGCATTGGAACATAAGGATAGGGATGAATTATTAAAATATATAAAATGGAATTTAGATATTGTTGCTGTTGCTACCATCTCTGATCTTGTTCCACTTGTAGATGAAAATAGGGTTATTGCTAAATATGGACTTACTGTTTTAAATAAAACAAGAAATCTTGGGCTAAAGGAGATTATAAAAGTTAGCAATTTAACTGATTTACAAGGTGTAGAGAAAAAGGAGATTTCTTCTTATGATGTTGGTTTTAGAATTGGTCCTAGGCTAAATGCTGCTGGCAGAATGGATCATGCAAATGCTGCTTATGAGTTGCTTATGTCTTCTGATAAAGAAGAAGTAAGAAAGATAGCTGAAGATTTAAATGAAAAAAATAATGAAAGACAAAATATTGTAACTAATGCTGTTAGATGGTTTATAAAAGAGAATGGAGATAAAATTGATGATAGAAAGATTATAGTAGTTCATAATGATAGTTGGCCAGTTGGAATTGTTGGTCTAATTGCAGCAAAGCTTAAAGATTACTATAACCTTCCAGTTTTTGCATTAACTACTGAGGATAATAATATTGTTGGTTCTGGAAGGAGTATAGAGGGATTTGATATAACAAAGGCTATGCAAAACAATTCTAATTTATTTTTAAAATTTGGTGGCCATAAAATGGCTTGTGGCTGTACTATTGCATATGATAAATATAATGAATTTAAGAGAGTTATGTCAGAGTATGCTAATCAAAATTTGAATATTGGGGAAATAGAACATTATTTAGATATTGATTTAGAAATAGAGTTTAAAGATATAAATATAGATTTTTGTAATGAAATAAAGAAATTTGAACCATTTGGTAAAAATAATGAGGATTTAGTATTTTGTAGTAAAAATGTTGAAGTTGTAGGTTGTAGTATTTTCGGTAAAAATGCAGATCATTTTAAAATGAATGTAAAACAAGGTGATACCTTGTTTAGTGTTGTATCATTTTATAATAGAGACTTATTCGATAAAATTAAGGTAGGAGATAGATTAGATTTAGCATATAGTATTGAAGTTGATAATTGGGGAGGTAAACAAGAAATTAGACTAATGTATAAAGATCACAAATATGAATAGAGTCATAATACATACTGATGGTGGTAGCCGTGGGAATCCAGGTCATGCTGGTATAGGTATTGTAATAGAAATAAAAGATGAAAATAATAAAATAATAAAAAAAATAGTTTATAAAAAATATATTGGCATAACTACAAATAATATTGCAGAATATACTGCTATATTATGGGCTTTAGCTTATTGTAAAGAGAATAAGTTAGATAATTTAGAATGTTATCTTGATTCAGAACTTGTTGTAAAACAATTAAATGGAGAATATAAAATAAAAGATCAGGAATTAGGTAAAATTTTTATTAAGATCTATAATCTAAGGCAGAATTTTCATTCTTGTAAATTTTCCCATATAAAAAGAGAATTAAATAAAGAAGCAGATTTGCTTGTAAATGCTGCATTAAATGAAGCAGGCTATTAAATTTTAGCACTCTTGATTTTTGAGTGCTAATAATGTAATATATTTATAAATTATATATAATATTTATATCTTATGGTAAAGTTATTTAACAATAAATTCAGTCTAAACTTCTTAAAAGTGTGTGTATTGGCGTGGGAGATGGCAAAAAATGAGTATATTGAAAATAAAAATGCAAAAAATGAAGTAATTGACCAAAATGAATTAAATGAAGTTGTGGTGTCTGCAAAACATCTATTTTTTGCTATATCAATATTCCCAGAAAGTTTAGCATTTAGTATTTTATCTAAATACAAAAAGATAAATAAGGTTTTTGATATTAATCTAAATAATAAGATCAATAATGATTTAGAATTATTTAAATACGATTTTACTTTAATTAAGGATAAGTTTGATATTACAGCTAGAGATGTTGTTGATAATGCTTTGATGGTTGCAGCTGGTTATGATCATTATTATGTTGGGACAGAACATTTATTGTATGCTATTTTAAAAAGTAATGACCTAGAATTAAAAAATGTGTTGAATACAAGCGGAATAGATAGTGATACAATATCCAAAGATGTTCTAGAAATATTAAAGAGTATTTCAAATTTCGCAAGTTTTGCAAATGGCTATCAAAATAATGTTGGTGTTCAAAAAACGCCAGCTCTTGATTTTTTTTCTATTGATTTAACTAGTAAAGAAGTAGAGCAGGATCTTGATCCTGTTATAATGCGAGATAAAGAAATAGAAAGATTGATATATATATTATCCAGAAGATACAAAAATAATCCAATACTACTTGGTAATGCAGGTGTTGGGAAGACTGCGATAGTTGAAGGACTTGCTAAAAAAATAGCAAGTAATGATGTTCCAGATTTTTTAATTGGTAAAAGGATATTAAAATTAGATCTTAATGCTATTATTGCTGGTGCTTCTTATAGAGGAGAATTTGAAGTGAGAATGAAAGATATTATTGATGAGGCTAGTTCTAATCCTAATATAATATTATTTATTGATGAGGTTCATTCTATCGTTGGAGCTGGATCAAATACAGGTAATCAAGATGCTGGAAATATTTTAAAACCAGCCCTTGCGAAAGGTAAGATAAGGGTTATTGGGGCAACAACATTTGAAGAATATAAACAATATATAGAAAAAGATCCTGCACTTGAGAGAAGATTTGAACCAATATTAATTAATGAACCCAGTGAGGAAGAGACATTAGAGTTATTAAGAGGTATTAGAAAAAATTATGAAAAATTTCATAATGTTAAAATAGAAGATGAGGCCTTAGCCTATGCTGTCAACCTAGCTAAGAGATATATAGTTGATAAATATTTCCCAGATAAGGCAATAGATTTAATAGATGAGGCTTCAGCAAGAGTTAAGGTTTTGAATTATAATAATAAATATATTAGAGAGATAAATAAAATAGAAAACAAAATTGATCTTTATGAAACTGAGAGAAATTCATTAGTTGAGAAAGAAGATTTTAGAAACGCTTTAATCGTAAAAGATAAAGAGGAAGCTTTGTTGGAGAAATTAGATAATTTAAGATTTATGGATAGTGAATCATCTAAGAAAAAATATGGTGTTGTTAGGAAAGAAGATATTGCTAGAATTGTATCTGATAGAGTATCTGTTCCTGTTGAGACTATTTTATCTAATAATATAGGAGATCAGATAGAAAAGTTGAGGAAAGATTTAGATACAAGTATTGTTGATCAGAGAAATGCTAAAGAAGATATTATACATTTTATAAAAAAAGGAGTATTTGAATCTAATTTTAAAAATAAACCTCTTACTTCTTTTATATTTGTTGGGCCTGAAGGTGTTGGCAAAACAGAGGTTGCGGGTGTTATTGCTAAAAGTTTTTTTGGGGGAGAAGAAAATATGTTAAGATTTGATATGAGTGAATTTTCAGAAACTATATCTATTACATCTTTAATAGGTGCACCTGCTGGATATGTAGGTTATAGAGAGGGAGGGGCATTAACTGATACTGTTAGCAAGAAACCATATTCTGTTATATTATTTGATAATGCTGATAAGGCTCATCCTAAAGTATTGAGCTTGATTACAGAAATTGTAGAAAATGGGAGCCTTACTGATGCAACTGGTAGGGCAATAAGTTTTAAAAATAATATCATAATTATATCTGTGACAATAGATAATGATAATGTTGAAAAAGATAATTTAGGGTTTGATATTAACGACAATAAAAATGAAGAGAACGGGTATATAGGTGATTTATTAAGAGAATATCTTGGAACGGAGCTGGTAAATAAGGTTGATAAAGTTGTAGTATTTTCTAATTTAAAAGATGAAAATTTGGTAGATGTTTGCAAGTTGAAGCTTGAGAATTTAAAGAAATTTCTGCCAGCTGGTTATACTTTAAATTATAATAATGAAATTATACAAAAAATTATAGATATTGTTAAACAAGAAAAAAATAGCAATGCAAAAGGCATAGATGAAGTTATTACTGAAAAAATAGAAAATAAGTTAATAGATTTACTTGTTGAAAGGGGAGAAGAAAATAATAAAACAATTTATATTGATTATAAAAATAAAGATTTTAACCTTGTAATTAAATAAGCAGCTTGTTGCTGCTTGTTTTGTTTATTATATGTTTGAAGAAGTTTTAGATTTTATATTTCCTAGACGATGTTTTTCATGTGGTAGAATAGAAGACTATCTTTGTTCTGATTGTCTAAACAAGAAACTGATATTGCAGAATAATTGTTTTTTGTGTAATGATAAGGATAATTCTAGTAGATTAAAAAATTGCAATACTTGTAGAGATAATATTATGTTAGATGGGATTATATCATTTTTTGACTATAAAGATTCTTGTATAAAAGAAATGATGAAATTTTTAAAATTTAGATATTCATATAATATTGGTAGATATTTTGGTGAAGTAATAGGCAATATTTTTAATGAAAGATACAAACTAGATGAAAACTATATTTTAATTCCAGTTCCTATATCTAAAAAGAGGTTAAACGAGAGGGGTTTTAATCAGAGCTATATATTTGCCAATGAATTGTCTAAAAAAATTAATATAAATATATACCCCGATGTCCTTATAAAGGATAAGAATACTGCTGATCAGGTTGGTCTTACTCAAGAGGAAAGATCTAAAAATTTAAAGAGTGCATTTTCTGTAAAATATGATAAGATTATAAAATACAATTTATATGATAAGAATGTTATATTAGTAGATGATGTTGTGACAACTGGTAGTACAGTAGCAAACTGTGCAATGATACTTAAGAATAATAGATTTAAAAAAGTTTTTGTATTAACAATAGCTAGAACTTAATTTAAAAATGAAAAAGAGTATAAAATATATATTATTAGCAATATTTATAATACTTGTCATTTTCTATTTGTTTTTTGTATATGAAAGATATAAATTTAATGATAGAATTTATAATAGCTTGGATAATTTTAATAAAAACGTAGATTATATTATTGTTTTTGGTGCTGGCTTAAAATCAGGTGATCAGCCTTCTGATATATTAGCTGATAGGCTTAATGTAGCTGTCAATTTATATAAACAAGGAGTTAGTAAAAAAATTTTAATGTCAGGTGATGGCAGTAGTGATGCTCATAATGAAGTAGAAGTAATGTTTAAGTATGCAGTTAATAAAGGGGTTAATAGTAATGATATAATTGTTGATAATGAGGGTTATGATACTTATTCTACATGTTTACATGCTAAAAAGGTTTTTAATATAAATAATGCAATACTTGTAACTCAAGCATATCACATAAATAGGGCTTTATATGTATGTAATGAATTAGGAATAGATAGTTATGGATTTACTTCTGATCTGAATAGATATATAGATATAAATAGATTTAAGTTCAGAGAAAACTTTGCATTCTTAAAAAGCTTTTTTGAAGTTAAGTTTGAAAAATGAGAAAAAAGAAGAATAATGGTAAAATATATAGAGTGCTTATTGGTCTTGTAATATTAGGGCTTTGGTTGTTGTATTTTATATTAGTTTTTAACATTAATAAATAGTATGTTCTATTTAATAAATCTATTTTTTGTTGGTTTTAATTTTCTATATTTTTATTTAATAAATAAAAATATTTTAAATCCTAATTTAATACATATTTTTATTATATATACATCTATATATTTAGCTGTTTACTTAATATTTTTTTTATTTAGTATTTTTGTTTTAAATCAAAAAAAGGAATTTATAAAAAATTTTGCTATATATTTTATTTATGTTATATCATCAATTTTATTTTTTATATTTATAAGAGATGATAATATAAAAATAGTATTTTATATTATAAATATATTATTGACATTTCTTAACTTTTTATCATTTAAATCAAAGTTAGTAGAAAAAGATAATTATTTTACTCAAGAGGCTAGCTATTTTACATTTTTAGTTTCAGTATTTTTGTTTTTTTCGTCAATATTTGCATTTTATGTTTTTATCGGATTTAATAAGCTAATAATTTTACTTCTATCTTTTGTGTATTTTTATTTATTATATTATCTTCTTTATTCCAGTAGCCCTAATGATAAAAAGAATTTGTCAAGATATATTTTTATATCAACTCTTACTTCATCTGAATTTTTATTTATACTAACATACTTACCTTATAGTTACTATGTAAGAGCCATACTGATACTTATATTTTCTTTCTTTATTTCTAATTTTGGGAAAGAAGCATTAAATAATGAAGTTAATAAAAAATATTTTAACAGGGCATTTATTACTATGGTTTTCTTGGTTATTATTGTATTAATAAGTGCTAAAACGTCTTAATTATTATATGAAAGTTTTTATTAAAATTATGAAAGTAACATTGATTGTTGTCGCAATATTAGTTTTAAGTTTTACATCAGCAATTTTAGGTATATATATTGTCTTTAATAATGATAATTCTAAAATTCCATTGCTAAATAAGATAGATGTTTCTAAAAAAGTTAAGAATACAAGTGTTGTTGTAGAAAAAAGAGATGAGGTGCATATTGATAAAGATATTCAACTGCAAGGCTCATATAAAGATATGCAACAGTTTTTATCATATATAGCTCTAAAAAAAGATAAAGGGCCATATCTTGATTCTGATATTATTGGTTTTGGAGTCAATATAACAGGAGACGGATACATATTAACAAATGTAAACGCAATTCCACAAATAAAAAAAGATACAAAATATGTTATTATTTTAAATGATTCTAAAGTTTTTGATGTAAAAAATATCATTTATGATAAATATGGTTTTATTATATTCAAAATAGATGGCCAGAAAATGGATGTTCCTTCTTTTACATATTATGATGATATAAATATTGGTGCTACTGTTTATTCTAATAATGGACCGTTTGGTATAGAAGTTGATACTATAAAAAGTAAAAAAGATGGAATTATACAATTGAGCAATAATCAAATGAGTAATAAGTATGGGATTTTTGATTTAAGCAATAAATTAGTTGGATTTTATGGTAATGATAATAATTTATATTCTTCAAATTATTTAAAGAATATCCTTTATTCTTTAACATTAAATAAGAATACAGGTAAGATATTAAGGCCCAGTCTTAATATTGAGTATAGTAATTATACTAATATTATAAGTGAAGATAATACCTTGAGTGGTTTTTATATTACAAAAGTTCCATTGCAAAATAGTTATAATCTAATGGAAGTAGATATTATTAAGAAGATAGACGGATATGCTGTTAAAGATTCTTTGGATTATATATTACAGAATTATAAAGTTGGAGATACCTTAGATTTCGATATTATAAGAGACAATAAAGAGATAGAAGTAAAAGTTGAATTAAAATAAATAATTAAAGTATGATATAATTATATTATTAATAAATATAATATAATGAAGCATCTTGTAAAGCATATTTGTATAGTATTATTTTTAATTATCTCAATATTTTCATTTAGAGATGTTTTTAGTGCTGGTTTTAATGATTATATTAATGGTATTATTACTTCTAGCGAGACAGAGGCTGTTAGTGGTGCATGTAAAAATAAATGTAGTGAGGGATATTATCAACTTACATTTGGATTACCTTTTCAAAAAATGTCTAGGTGTGCTTGTGTTCCATTGAATCAAGGAGTTGGTGCTGTAATGGTTTCGTTTATTCAACTTCTTTTGTCTTCAATAGGTATTATTGCTGTTATTATTTTAATTGTTGCTGGTTTTATGAGAGCTTTTTCTGGCGGTAATAGTAATGTTGTTAAAAAAGCCAATGACATGATTAAAAATTCTTTTATTGGTCTTATACTTGTTATTTTTTCTGGGTCAATACTTGCAATAATTAATCCTGATCTTGTTCAGATAGGAATATTTAATCCGAGTATAACTAAGGTAAATGTTGAATGTGTAGATTCTAAGATGGCTACTAGTGATAAAGATGGTAATGATAAAACATATACAAACGAAGATGGAAAGGTATTTAATATCAATTGTGTATATGAATGTAAGGATAATATGTGCAGTGCTGTCGTAAATGTTGCTCAGGTTGAGACTAATAATGTTATGACGGAAAATATTACACATGTAATAGCAGATACTAAAGGAGCTACAAGTAACTGTAGTTGTTATCCAGATAGTATACCATCTTGCAATAATGACTCACGCTGTACTAATAATGAGGTATGTATAGCGACTTTTCTTTCTGAAACTTCCTCAAATCAGATTGTAACATTTAGTAATTTTAAATGTTTCCCTAAAAAGGATACAGGAACTGTTTGCTATCAAAACATAGAATGTAAAAGTAATAAATGTAAATTAGATAAGAGTGGTAATATGGTTAAAGTAGTTGAGACAGTAGATGCTAATGGTAAAAAGCAAAAGGCTCCCGGGCCAGGGGGTTTTTGTCAATAGACAATCTTGTAAATATCTTTTATTCTTGTTATTATTAACATAAGAGGAGATATTTATTTTTATTTCTTTAAAATATGTTTGACATAAAAGAAAACGAAGAAAGTATATTAAAATTTTGGGATGATCACAAAATTTTTGAAAAATCTGTTAAGAGAGATCCTAAATTGGGAGATTTTTCTTTTTATGATGGGCCTCCATTTGCTACAGGTTTACCTCATTATGGGCATATTATTGCATCTGTTTTAAAAGATATAGTTCCAAGATATAAGACTATGCAAGGTTATAGAGTTGAAAGAAGGTGGGGGTGGGATTGCCATGGTTTGCCAGTTGAGAATTTGATAGAACAAGAGCTTGGTTTTAAAACTAAGAAAGATATAGAGGATTATGGTGTTGAAAATTTTAATAATGCTTGTAAAAGCAGTGTTTTAAGATATGCTGATGAATGGAAAAAATTTATACCAAGAATTGGCAGGTGGGTTGATATGGAAGATGATTATAAAACAATGACTCCAGATTTTATGGAATCAATTTGGTGGGTATTTAAAGAATTATATGATAAAGAATTAGTATATAAAGGATATAAGGCGATGCACATTTGTCCTAGATGTGAGACTACATTATCTAACTTTGAAGTTACATTAGGATATAAAGATGTTACTGATTTATCAGTAACATGTAAATTTAAATTAAAAGGTAAAGATAATGAATATATTTTAGGCTGGACTACTACACCATGGACATTACTAGGAAATGTCGCTCTTGCTATTAATAAAAATGTTCAATATGTAAAAATAAAAGTTGAAAATCCTAAATTAAAAACAATAAAGAGTGATGAAATATATATATTAGCTAAAGATACATTAAACAATGTATTAAAAGATGAAGAATATACTATTATTGATGAAATAAATGGAGAAGATTTAATTGGTTTAGAATATGAGCCTTTATTTGATTATTTTGCCAATGATTCAACTATAGATAATAAAAAAAATGGATGGAAAATATATCATGGAAATTTTGTTACAACAACAGATGGAACTGGTGTTGTTCATATAGCACCAGCATTTGGTGAAGATGATATGAATTTAGGAAAAGAATATAATCTACCATTTATACAACATGTAAAAATGAATGGATATTTTACATCTCAGGTTAAAGATTTTATTGGGCATGAAGTTAAACCAAAAGATAATCCATCAGAAACTGATACTATGGTTGTTGATTTTTTAACAGAAAAAAATAGAGTATTTTCAAAACAGAAATATTTACATTCTTATCCTCATTGCTGGAGATGTGATACTCCATTATTAAATTATGCTACATCTTCTTGGTTTGTTAAGGTTACTGATATTAAAGATGATCTAATAGATAATAATAATAAAATACACTGGGTTCCTGATCATGTTAGAACTGGACGTTTTGGTAAATGGTTAGAAAATGCAAGAGACTGGGCTGTATCTCGTTCAAGGTTTTGGGGCACTCCATTACCTGTTTGGATCTGTGAAAATGAAAAATGCAATCATATAGAAGTTATAGGTAGTGTTGAAGATTTATATCAAAAAATGAAAGATACAGATGATAAAGAAAGGCTAACTAAATTAATAGTTATAAGGCATGGGGAGAGTGAAAAAAATATAAAACATATTAGTTGGTCTAAAGATGAATTGTATCCATTAACAGAGAAAGGTAGGCAGGATATGGAAAGAATAGCTAATGAAATAGATAAAGATGTTGATGTTATTTTATGTTCTCCTGTATTAAGAGCTAGGGAAAGTGCTGAAATTATAAACAAAAAATTAAATAAAAAAATTGTTATTGTTGAAGAACTAAGGGAGACAATAAAAGGAAGTTGGGAAGGGGAAAATATGTCTGAAGAGGGTAAAAAAGATTTAGAATATTATAGAACATTAAAAGGCAATGATAGATTTTTATATAAACGAGGTGGTGGAGAATCTTTTGAAGATGTTGAAAAAAGAGTTAATAAATTTATAGACTCTTTGAAGCAATATAAAGGTAAAAAAGTTTTAATTATTACTCATAATGGTATAAAAGTTTCTATAGAGTCTATATTAAAAGAATGGGAGATAGAAAAGTTTTTTAGTATTTTAGATAAAGATTTATTTAATAAGATAGAAATATATTTGGATAATAAAACAAATAAAGAATTTGATCTTCATAAACAGGTTGTTGATAATATTGAATTTAAATGTCCTGATTGTGGAGTGAATATGAAAAGAATTCCAGAAGTTTTTGATTGTTGGTTTGAAAGTGGATCAATGCCATATTCATCTTTTCATTATCCAATGGAAAATGTAGATACTTTTAATAAAAGATTTCCTGCTAAATTTATAGCCGAGGGGCAAGATCAAACAAGAGGTTGGTTTTATACATTAATGGTTTTAGCTACTGCATTGTTTAATAAGCCAGCATTTGAAAATGTAGTTGTAAATGGTATTGTTCTTGCAGAAAATGGTCAAAAAATGAGTAAGAGATTAAAAAATTATCCTGATCCATATTTTATATTAGATAAGTATGGAGCTGATGCTTTGAGGTATTATTTATTATCTTCTCCTGTTGTAAATTGTGAAGACTTAAATTTTTCAGAGAAAGGAGTAGATGATGTTGTTAAAAAGGTTATATTAAAATTAGTTAATGTTTTAGAGTTTTATAATATGGCTAATGTTGATCATATTGTTGAAGAATATAGTGGTAATATAGATAGAAACAATAATCTTGATGTTTGGATATATGCTAAAATGAATGAGTTTATAATAAACATAACAGAAGAATATGATGGGTATTATTTAGCAGATGGAACAAGATTAATAGAAGATTTTATAGATGATCTTTCAAATTGGTATTTAAGAAGAAGCAGGATGAGATTGAAATCTAATAATAAAGATGAGAGATATTCCTCACTTTCAATATTAAGAGAAATACTTATGACTTTATCTATGGTTATAGCACCATCTATGCCTTTTATAGCTGAATATATATATCAAAGTTTAAAAATAGATAGCAAAAATGAATCAGAAAATTTTAAGAGAGAATCAGTTCATTTATGTGATTGGCCAAAACCATTTGATTATATTGATAGCAAAAAAGGATATAAGGTAATTAAGGAAATGGATTTTATAAAAACTATTGTTAGTTTAGGATTGGCTATAAGAAAACAAAAAAATATTGCTGTTAAACAGCCATTATCTAGTATAAACATAGTTGTCCACGATGCTGATAAAAAAAATATAGAGAATAATAGAGATATAATATTAGAAGAATTGAATGTAAAAAATATAGGATTTATAGATAATATTGAAAGTATTGCAAAAAAAATTGCAAAACCAAATGCAAGATTAATTGGACCAAAGTTTGGAAAAGATGTTCAGGAAATTATAAACAAAGCTAAAAATGGTGATTTTGAGATATCTGAAGATAGAATTATAGTTGATAAAAAATGGGAATTATCTAAAGATGAATGCGAAATATCATATGTTTCAATAAATAAAGAAGAAGAAATTAAAGAAGAAAATGGAATTATAGTTTCTTTAGATACTAAAATAACAGAAGAACTAAAAAATGAAGGATATATAAGAGAGATAATAAGCTTTATAAACAAACTAAGAGCTGAAAAAAATTTATCTATTAAAGACAAAATTGATATTAAATATTCTACTGATAGTGAGGTATTAAAATCTGTAATAAATGATAACATAGCTAAAATACAGCAACTAGTTTTAGCTAACAATATTATAGAAGAAGAAAATAAAGGTGAAGTTTGTGAGGTAGGAGATTATAAAATAATCCTAAGCATATATGTTGGATTATAAAACAGATTTGTTCCTTTTGTCTGATAGAAATTATAAAGATTTTGATAGGATTATAATTGCTTACACAAAAGATCTTGGGAAAATAAGTTTAAGAGTAAGAGGTGCATATAAAACATTATCTAAATTAAACCCAAGTTTACATTTTTTCTCTATAGCTAATTGCGATATAATTAAAGGTAGAAGTTTTAATTATATTGCTAATGCTAGTGAAGAGTGTGTATATAAAAATATAATTAATAGTTTAAAGAAAACATCAATATATTTCTTCGTAATTGAGGTTTTAGATAAAATGACCTATGATAATATTGAAGATGAAAAAATATATAATTTATGTATTAGGTATTTTGAGTATTTAGATAAATTAAAAATAAAGGAAGATGGTTTATATATATATTTTAATAAAGATATAGAGATAATTAATTCATTATATAAGTTTCTGATAATACTTTTTAAAGAAATTGGATTAAATATAGAAAGAAAATATTTAGATAAAAAAATATTAAATAATAAAAAAGAGTTTTTTGATTTTGTATATTTTTATACAGAAGAATATCTAAAAACAGAAAAATTTTTTAAATAAGATAATTTAATAATATGTTTCTTAAAAAGAAGAAAGATAATACGGAAAAATTGAACGATGTTCTAAGTAGCAGCAATAATATTTCAGAATATTCCAAACCAAAAGATTTTGATTTAAAAAATAAGTCCCCATTTTCTAAGATTATAAAAATACTTGTTATAATACTTATTATTAGTGTAGTTGGATTTTTGTTGTTTCTGTATTTATTTATGGGGAATAAAGATAATAGCAAAAATAGCAATACTGCTGACAATATTCAGTTGAATATTATAAGTACTAATATAGATTTAGATGGTAAGTTGTCTTACACAATTTCATTTAAAAATAATCAAAGTGCTAGTATTGAATATGCAAACTTGGAAGTAAGATTGCCACATGAGTTTATAGTTTTAGATTCAGATGTTCCTTATGATAGTATTTCTGATAATTATGCGAAATGGTCATTTAAAAATATACAGCCAGGAAGCGAAATAAAGTTTAATATAAATGGTATGATCATAGGAAAAATAGGAAGTGAAGTTGTATTATCTTCTTCTTTGGATTATAAACTTAGCAATGTATCGTCAACATTTACATCATCTTCTGATTATTCTGTTTTGATTACAAAATCATTGATGGACGTTGTAGTAGATAGACCAGAAAAAATAGAAGCAAATAAGGAGTTTAAGTATAAGATTAAGGTAAGAAATAATTCAAACAGAGTATTTAATAATATAGGCATAAAGTTTAGTTATAATAATACATATTTTAATGTTTTAAGTTCTAGCGAGGAGCCACAAGATAAAGGTGATAGTGATATGTTATTTATATTTGATTTGAATAAGCCAGTAGATAATACTATTACAGATGTAAATAATGATGATTATTATCAAAAGATCATAACAATAGATGGGGTTATAACAAACGATAAAATATCTAATGCTGATTTTGATATAAATACAGGCATATTTAAAGATATGAGTAATTTTGATAGTATAGAATATCTAATAGAAAGACATGATTCATTCCAACTAGCCAATTCTGGATTTACATTGAATGTTAGCTCTAATTTTAATATACAAGATTTGAATGGAGATAAAGTTACATTGATAGATGATATATCTAAGCAATATAAACTAACATTAAAATATAAAAAAGAATCAAACGATGTAACATTTAAAAATGCTAGAGTTGTATTAGAGATTACTGGAGATGATCTATTAAATTTTGATAAAGGCAAATATACTCCAGACACTGTTGTTACAAGAAATGAGCAGAATGGCTTAATGGATAATGTTTTAGAATGGAGCTACGGGAAAAT
>ERZ795056.483-NODE-483-length-50489-cov-7.934072_pt1 | contig 50489 bp, 42 predicted proteins | sample MGYA00375140_ERZ795056 | MGnify/ENA primary metagenome ERZ795056 (study PRJEB30185, sample SAMN05720227) | activated sludge metagenome | isolation source: Anaerobic digester | place: USA | collected 2015-03-09 ...
TCATCTTACCGAGCAACCGCCCCCAGAGGACATGAAAGGCCCCCACCTCATATGCGTGAAAATGGGCTACGTGCTCGAGGATCCGCCGCCAGACGTTTTCCTCCGGCTCGATCCCGGCCCGCGCGAGCACTTCCTGCGTGTGCTCCAAAAAAACCCCCAGCTTGACCGGCTCCACCGGCGGAGCATCCACGGGGGGTGCCGCCAGCGTGGCCCGCGAGAGTTCATAGGCATAGACCATGACGGCCTGGGCCAGATTGAGCGAAGGGTAGGCCGCAGCGAGGGGGACCGTTGTCACAACATGACACAGCGCCAACTGCTCGTTGCTCAGCCCGTTTTGTTCGCTGCCAAACACGAGGGCGACCCGCATGGCCGGATCGTTCTTTTCTTTGAGGAACAGCGGCAGGTCCCGCGAATCGACGAGTGGTCGCGGGAAGGCCCGGTGGCGGGCTGTCGTCCCAACCACAAGATCAGCGCCCTTGACCGCCTCAGCCAGCGTTGCACAGACGCGTGCCCCCGCAAGAACCTCCTCCGACCCGACAGCCAGCCAGCGCGCCCGCTCGTCCTCATGCCCACTGGGATTGACAAGGACCAGATCGCCAAACCCGCAGGTCACCAGGGCCCGGGCAGCCGCCCCGATGTTTTCGGGGACTGCCGGTTCAACCAGTACAAACGTGATATGCATCCATCCTCCAGAGCCTGCCTCATCCGCCTGTCATTCAGGCGGGTACCCGCACATTGTCTGGTAAAGATAGCCGAAAACAACACCAATCCGGGCTGGTTATTACAAACATGTGATGAATACTCCCGGAGTCCCATCTCAATATCATGAAATGCTGCGGATTTTCACCGGTTGTACCGTCCCGGACTGACAGTTTCGGGCGAAGGGGGTATGATAGTTCGTGCAGTCCGGACACCACAAAGGAGCCCCGCAATGAAACTTGCCATTTCCCTCATCCTTGCCCTGATCGCTGTTTTCCCTCTCTTTGCCGCCGAAGAACGCACCCCCTGTGTCGTCCTCGGCAGCCCCGTCAATATCCGCAGCGGTTCAGCCGCAAACAGCCCGGTGATTGACTCCATCGCCGAGGGCCAGATGATCGACATGCTCCAGCTTGAAGACACACCTGTCACCATCGGCAATCTGACTGATGTCTGGGCCCAGGTGCGCACACCGGGCCAGGGTCGCCTGGGCTATGTCTTTGCCGCCTTTTTATTCCCCCTCTACGAACTGACCGCCAACCCCTGGCTCAACATGAATGCTGATGGTGTGGTCCTCGAACGAGTCTCATTTGCCCAAAACGGCACCTTTGCCTGGGAAGCCAGCCCGGATGCCAACGGAAACCTGAAAAAAGCCACCGGTCGCTGGCAGCGCGCCGGCCGAACCATCACCCTGACCTTTACCCGCATCGCCGCCGGAATGAACATCAACCCGGGCGCACAGCGAAGCCTCTACCTCTACCGGCACGAACAGGCCAGCGCCCTCGCCAGCGAGTATTCAACGATTTCAGGCGGACTCAAAAAGACAACCGTGTTGTACAAAAAAGCCGCCAGCGAAGGATGCAGCATGTAACTCCTGGTCCGCTTTTACATTGTTATGTGTTTTTTGAGGAATGGCCTCAGGACGCGTCGTGGACGTGCATACGCATGGTTTTTGTATGGACAGAACCCGGGATGCCTGCACCCTCTCCAGAGAGGGTGCAGGCATCCCGGGTTTTTCGGAGACTGGGTCTCGTTACCAACTCCCGATGCGGGGCAAGCCCTCGGGCGTTCCAAGCGTGCCGGTCTCAATCACATACTGGACCAGCGCATCCGCAGTCGTCATCCCGGCAGAAACCGGGCCGCTTTCAAACGAAAAACTCGTTGTACTGGCCAGATAGGTGCTCAATGCCACCTTGTGTGGCCCAGGTCCAAGCACCGTACCCGAATAATCCGTCAATCGATATGGGGAGTACGTCTTGTTGATCTTGATTCCGGATACCTGCATATCTGAGCGGGTCGCACAGAAGTCTTGCAACTGCGCAAGCGTCATCTGATAGGTCACGAGTTCGTTCCCGAAGGGATCAAGCTCAAAGATCTGTTTGCGCGAGAGTGGTCCGGCCGGAATCGAGCTGACCCGGATTCCACCATTGTTTTGAAATGCAGCGACAGCCCCTGTTACATGCCGCTGTCCATCCGTCATAAAGCTCCCGAGTGCAGACTGTCCCGAGAGCGTGACCGAAAGCGTCGCTATCTGGGCGTCCATAAAAGGATTTGACATGTACCCGTCCACAAGTGTCCGGACAGCGCTGTCCTCGCCGGCAATCCCGGAAACGGACACCAAGCTGCTGGATTTTTCGGTCACCTGCCCATTGACAAAGCGCAGGCGGACAAGGCCAACATAGGACAGCTTGGTCCCTGTCTGCGCAATCAATGGCGTCCCGTTGGAGCCGGCCCCTCCTTCAATCACGGAGTGCGAATGTCCACCCAGGATCACGTCCAGCCAGGAGCAACTTGAAGCCAGGCTGTTGTCGACACTGGCCCCGATATGGGTCAACGCGATCACGGCCCGGTTTTGCCTGGGCAGGCTCGCATACCCGGAAGCCACTGTCACCGGATCCGAAAAGGTCAATCCAACAACCTTGTCCGGATGGGTTGAAGGGATCCCCTGCGAGTTCCTCTCGGTCAGACCCAAAAAGACGAGCTCCATCCCGCCCGGAAAATTCGTCGTAAAGGTTGCGACCGGCTGCTGCAAGACCCCGCCGCTGACCGTGATATTGGCCGAGATCCAGCGCATGGGCGTCTGGCTCATCCGCGCGTTCAGCTCGGCCTGCCCGTAATCGAATTCGTGATTCCCGATCGCACTCAACCGGAAGCCTGACTGATACATGACATCGATCATGGGATATCCCGGTGGGGTGTACTGGTCCACATAGGGATTCCCCGAAAATCCATCGCCGGCCGACACGACCATCACGTTGGCATTGGTCGCCTGATACTGCTTGACCAGCCAGGCGATCTTCGGGTACCCGTCCAGCGAACCGTGCATGTCGTTGACATGGAAGATAAAGACCACCCCGTTGGCCGGCCCGGTGGAGCTTGACGAGGATGAAACCGACAGTGAGCTGGAAGATGCCGACGAAACAGGCTGAGAACTTGATGAAGATGAAGCCGGTTGCGAGCTGGAGGGGGTCGACGAAACAGGTTGAACACTTGATGAAGACGAAGCCGGTTGCGAACTGGAGTATGTCGGGACTGAAACAGACTGCACACTCGAAGAGACCGGACTGGAGCAGACCGAGGAACTCGAAACGGGCGAGGATATCGAGGAAAAAGACGGCTGACTGGAGGACACAGAATGCGATGCCGACGCGCTGCTCGATATCAGACCTGGAAGGCTGGATCCTGAAGACAGCGCACTCTCCGAGGACGATTGGCCAAAGCCCGGGCCGATAGCATCATCGGAACAGGAGACAACGCTTCCGGCGAGGGCGAGACCAAATGCAAAAACAATGACAGATTTCTTCAACAAAATAAATTTTCTCCTTACAGGCACATGCCTCAACGCTGGATTAATACTACTCCAATTTTCTCACTCCAGCGAGAGATCCAGCATGACCGGGTAATGGTCCGAAATACGCGGGGAAACACCCTTCATCAGAATCCGTACCGACCCCGGTACATACCTGGCATATAACGCCGGCGAGAGAATGACGTGATCCAGGATCGCATCGGCAAACGCTTTCGGATCTGGCCAGATCGGAGAACGCCAGGTGTATCCGTCCGGCAATGGCAGATGCGTGAGATTGACCGCCGTAAAATCATTGGCCGTATTGCCTGGATTGTCGGACTTCATGGTCAGATAGCCGATGGTGCCGGCATCGATAAATTCGATGGAAGGTGTGATCGTGTTCATGTCTCCGCAGACCAGGATCCAGTCATTTTCTTCACTGTGATTTGACTTGATATACTCTTCCAAGGCATGGGCCTGGGCACGTCGTCTCTGCCTGTCGATTTCTTCGTCAGCAGCTTTGAGATGGCCTCCATACACCCAGAAACTGCGCGAGCCAACCTGGATATTCACCCGGGCTATGTATCGGGGCGCACTGACTGTGTTGCCTGATACCGGATCAGGATAAAAGCCACGGACCACCTGAGAATACCCTGTGATCGCAAACCGGCTCCAGACGGAGATTTCATCCTTGAGCAAATAATCCTCGTTCGGGTCGGTCGTGTTCGACGTTGTCATGCGCCAGTCCATTGCCACACCCCGGTCAGACAGCGCCTGCGAAAAACGGGGGGCATCGTAGGGCTCGGTCTCGGAGAGTATCAGGATATCAATCCCGTTGGTCGCCACGAGATCCGCAACCGTCCCCCAGGTCCCGGTCCCGGCAAGACTGTCACTGTTGAAGTCCTCAGCGTTAAAAAAAGCCACCCGGATGGTTGATCCGACACTTGCTGCGGAAAAAGAGGATGAAGCCTCTGACGAGACTGATCTCGCGGATGAGCTCGTCGCGAGACTGGTTGTGGAGCCCCCAAGATTTGGATACACGTCATCCGAGCATCCTGTTGCGAGAATCCCCGCGCCTGCAACCATGGCCAAAACAATCCAGTTCCACATGCCAACCTCCAGTGACTCGTCACGATTGATGCACTATCCCGTACTCCCGACTTTCAAGCTGAGACAACACGGGAATCCAATACCATGAATCTACCCTCTCGCACTGCGGGTGGCCCGATTTCCTCAATAAACCTGAAAAAAAGAACCCCCGTGACGGGAGTTCTTTTTTTTGGCACAGAACGGATTACAGCGTGATCTTGATCCTGACAGCATAGTGATCGGTCGGGTTGCTCGAAGCGTTTCCGGAACCAATCCGCTTGGCTGAGCCGGCAACATATTTTGTCATCAGGGCTGGAGATATGACAATATGGTCAAGTGTCAGGCCACTTGGAAAATTGAAAGTCGTTGTATTGGGATAAATGGCTGTTCGTCCAAACGAGGTAAAATCATTGGAGGCATCGCCATCATCCTTGAGCTCAAGCATCGTTACAGTATTGCCTACTGTCCAGTCGCCGCTGTTCATTGTATTCATGTCCCCAAGAAGGACAATGTAGTCAGTTGCCAGATTATGGTTGGCTCGCAGGTAATTGGCCAAAGCCTGCGCCTGTTCTACCCTCAGTTCCTGGGCCGAAGACTCCGTACCCGACTTGAGATGGCACCCGTAAAACCAGACAGCATTCCCGCTGGCAAATGTGACTTTATACCGGTAAATCGTTCTGGGGCCCGGCGGATCAAGAATCTCGCTGACATCGGAAAGAGAATAGCGACTAAAGGCACCAATACTGTTGTAATTATCACTCATTGAAGAGAACGAGTGATAATTCATTGCCCAGCCGGTTGTCGTCAGCGCTGTAGCAAAACTGGCCTCATCTCCATCATTGTTTTCAACCTCGCATAAATTGATAACATCCGCCTGGTTCGTTTTGACAATGGTTGCTATCGTACTATATGTTCCACCACTGATCTCGCCACCCTTGTCGAACTTCTCGACGTTATAGGTCATGATGGTATAGGTGGCAACAGCACCGGATGTCACGCTCGAAGCACTGAATGCCGACGAGACAGTCGAAATCGACGAAGCAGCCGACGAGCTTGTCGAGACACTCGTCGCAGATCCCGTATACAACATGACCTGCAGTGTTCCATTATAGTTCCCGACCGGCCCACGCATGGTGTATGTTCCGGCAGTGATAGACGAACCCGACTCGTTCCGGTACTGGATTCCGCCAATCGTGACATTGCTCGAATCGCCCAGCGATGACAGGAGTATCACTGGACTGACACTCCATGCCTTGCCCTCATCGGCCGCTGACGGGACACCGGAACCTCTCACGACCGGGTTACCCGAACTGACCACACTGAATCCTGTGTAGGCTGTAACCTCCTTGAGCTGGTTATACATCTTCCCCTTGGTCGCGGTAAAACTGACGAGATCCCCGACTCCAGGCTGATCAACCGCCGTCGTATAGACCATGATCCCTGCCTCGCTGTCCTGGATCCAGAACGCGCCGGCCGACTTGACCGCATGCACAATACCTGTCACCGTATACGAAAATGAAATTTCGGTAGAACTGGTGATAGCGGCACGAACAGTAGCGATATTGCCGCTGAACGATGAAACGCTGGCTGCGGAGGAAACAGCCGGAGCTGAAGAGGAAGAGGAAGAGACAGACCCGGAAGAATTCGCGGAAGCCGACGAGTCTCCCGCAGAAGACTGCGCCATGGAAGACAGCAAAACCGCACTGCTGCTCGAGCCGTCCGGCGGTGTCACAACCTCATCATCCGAACAAGCCGAAAAAGCGACAAAAAACTCACCACAATACCAACGCAAAAGACTCTTTTCATGGACGCTCCAATACATATTTCATGCTTGAAGTATAGCGCAATAACATATTCACAACATGTTAATTTTTCTATAATTAGTAGAATATTCTTACTTTTTTGTGATATTATTGTTACGGATTTATATTCTACAATCCGGGGGAAAGAACCAGGAACGCAGCCCGGGCACAAGGTTCATGTTTCGCCCCTTGCGGTCACCACAGTGTGTCCGCTACAATGGACACTGGATGCAGGAGGGACCCATGTCAAAAACAGCCATCGAATCCATCGTCGAAACAAGAGACAAACGCGCCGAACAGACCCTTGGAGAACATGCCTGCCACTTTTCGGAGGCAAAGCGCCTGCGCAGTGATTCCGGGCGAGCCGACAATGCCAGCATCCGCACACCTTTTGCCCGTGACTCTGACCGTATCATCCATTCCCGGGCCTACGCCCGCTATATAGACAAGACTCAGGTTTTTTCATTTTTTGAAAACGACCACATCACGCATAGAGTCCTGCATGTCCAGTTCGTCTCGCGGATCGGGCGGACCATCGGGCGCTCCCTGGCCCTCAACGAAGACCTGATCGAAGCCATCTCCCTCGGCCACGACATCGGCCATGCGCCCTTTGGCCATTTCGGTGAAAAAGTGATCAACACGATCTGTCACGACGAGAAAATCGGATGCTTTTATCACAACGTCCAGGGTGTCCGTTTCTTTCATGAAATCGAACGGAACGGGACCGGCATCAATCTGACGGTCCAGACACTGGACGGGATCATCTGCCACAATGGGGAGGTCCTCCAAAGCAGCTACCGTCCCGACAGAAGCAAGACCCCGGAAGAGATGCTCGCCGAATACCGGCGCAGCCTCGTTGAAGATGGTGTCGGGATCAATCTCGTCCCGATGACCCTCGAGGCCTGTGTCGTCCGCATTGCCGACGTGATTGCCTATATCGGGCGCGATATCGAGGACGCGATTCATATCGGACTGATCAAGCGCAGCGACCTCCCGCCTTCGGTCACTGGAATCCTCGGCTCCGACAATGCAGCCATCATCGACCACCTGGTTCTCGACCTTTTGGAGCAGAGCTATGGCCGTGACGAAATCCGCTTCAGCGAACCTGTCTTCACGGCCCTCAAGGAACTTCTCTCCTTCAATTACTCCTACATCTACACCAATCGCCGGATCATGCGGGAACACGGCAAGGTCGCCCGGATCATCCGCATGCTCTATGACAAATATCATGCTGAAATGCAGGAGGGCTTTGTCGAGAACAGCCCCTTTGCCCATCATTGCCGCGAACTCGGACCGGATTTTGTGAAGCGGCAGGGTCCGCGCATCATCATCGATTTTCTGGCCGGCATGACGGACGATTACCTGATCAACCAGTTCCGCAGCATCTTTATGCCCGACAGTTACGGCTACAAACTCAATGAAGACCGGGCCCGCTGAAAAGGCAGGCCCGGTTGTTCAGGCAGAGAGCGGCCAAACCCCTTGCCCCGTCGGCTTACACTCTGGCGCGGATCGAGTTTTCGAGCTTGACAAGATCGGCCGCAAATTTCCGGATACCTTCGGAGAGTTTTTCGGTTGCCATCGCATCCTCGTTCAGGAGCCAGCGGAACGCTTTTTCATCGACAGCGAGCCTGTCAACCGGTGAAATTGTTGCAGGATCGAGCCTCCGGACCAGACTGCCATCCATCGATTCAAGCTCCTTGAGCAGTGACGGCGCAATCGTCAAAAGGTCACAACCTGCCAGTTCGACAATCTCGCCCGTATTCCGGAAGGACGCCCCCATCACCTCGGTCTTGTGCCCATGGTGTTTGTAATAATTGTAGATCGTCGCAACGGAAAGCACTCCCGGGTCTTCGATAGCCGGAATGGCATCCACCCCGCGATCCTTCTTGTACCAATCGAGGATCCGTCCGACAAACGGAGAGATCAGGGTGACCCCGGCCTCGGCGCAGGCAACCGCCTGCACCAGACTGAACAGGAGTGTGAGATTGGTATGGATCCCTTCCTTTTCGAGAACCCTGGCAGCCTCGATACCCTCCCAGGTTGCGGCGACCTTGATCAGAATCCGCTCGCGCGGAATCCCGGCTTCCTTGTACAGGGCAATCAGGTCCCGGGCCTTGGCGATGGTTGCCCCGGTATCAAACGAGAGCCGTGCATCGACTTCGGTCGAGACACGGTTGGGGACAATCTTGAGGATCTCGATCCCGAAATTGACCGCCAGTTTATCCAGACAGAGTGCGAGCCGCTTGGCGGGATCCCCGCTCTGCTTCCCGGCCCAGAGAATCGCTTCATCGACAAGATGGGCATACTGTGGATCACCCGCTGCCGCGTAAATCAGGGACGGGTTGGTTGTCGCATCGACCGGCTTGTACTGCTTCATGGACTGAAAATCTCCGGTGTCCGCAACCACCTTGGTCATGGCCTTCAACTGTTCCAAGAGACTCATTCGCAACCTCCATGATATGTTCGCGTCCATACGCGTTTCACGTGGAAAGCCCCTCCAGAAGACGGTACAAACGCTCTTCCTCGTCGGCTTGAATCTCGTCGAAGCTCACCCCGATTTCACACTGGCGATATGCCAACTGATGGACCCAACACACTCTGCCCTTGAGGGTGATCCCGTCCGCCCCGGAATGGACCGTGATCGATATCCCGTCCCCGGGAACGGCATTGGCACTCCCGACGAGTTTCAATCCCCCCTTGCTGACATCAAGGGAGCGCGAAATCCCGCATCCATGATCGCCACCATCGGCTCCAAAGAGTTGATATTTGACCGGCAGGGTGAGTTCAAACCGGGGATGCCGTCGCTTGTCCGTACTGGCTGTCATTCGTTCTCCTCCCCGGGCTGGTCCATGGTGCTGGAGTGCAGTATAGCCCAATCGGATATTGGAACGCAAGATCCCTGACGCACCCCGGGCGGAAAAGAAGACCGGCGACACGCCCCCTACAGGTCCTTCAGCTGCTCAGTTGCGGGTTTGCAGGGCGACTCCGGAAGCATCTACCGGGCCGTGCAGAACGGACGCCCACTCTCACTCCCGGGATTCCAGCATGGCCGATAACACATCGCGGACGGCACCGGCGGGGATCCCGCCATCCGGGGTATGCACCATGTACACCCGGCAACACTCCGCCCGCTCCCGGGACGGAAGCGGGAGACCCGCCGCATTCGGGCTTCCGGCGACCCAGGACTCTCGACGCCCGAACCTCCGGGTAATCCAGAAGACGGCCTGAGGATGGTCTTGCAGGTACCGCTCCGCGACCCTGGCCAGATCCAGGTCGGTAATCACCCTTCCGTCACCCGTTCGCGCCAATCCGGGAATGGCCTGAGGCTGTTCCCCATCATTCATCATATGTAGAGATCCCGTTCACCATTCCGGATCCTGGCGAGAAGCTCGCGGGTATGGCGCTGCAGTTCCGGGGGGGTGATCCCGTCCAGTTCCCGTTCCACAAGCGCTGCCCCGACCGAACGTGTTTCCGGTGATGCGTAATCGAGAAGGTATTCCATGAAGGTGAGCACCGCATTCGGCCGGCACATATGCTGGATATGTCCCTTCTTGGCGATACACATGAACTGGCGGCCGGTGCGCCCCAAACGATAGTCGGCCGTGCAAAACGACGTGATCCGCCCGCGTGAGGCCAGCCAGCGGATTCCCTCATCCAGCGTCCGTGTATCGGACAGGACAAACTGTTGCCGAGCATGGTCTTCACGGGCCTGACTGTAGGCACCCACCCCGATATTCGAACCGAAATCAAGTTGGGTGACACCCTGATCCAGGAGCCGTTCACGGACTGCGGCCGGCTCGCGACAGGTCAGGATCATCCCGGTATAGGGAACCATCAGGCGAATGATCGCCACGATCCGGATAAAGGTTTCATCATCGATCTTCCACGCCGAGTTGTCGATCCATGGGGTATTGACGGCCGGTTCTATCCGAGGGAAAGAAATCGTGTGCGGCCCGACACCCCCGAACCTGTTTTCGAGATCGATCGTATGAGCCAAAAGCCCGAGGATCTCGAAGCGCCAGTCTGAAACCCCGAAGAGTGCCCCCATCCCGACATCATCGGCCCCGGCCTCGAGGGACCGGTGCAGGGCATAGAGCCGCCAGCGATAATTGGCCTTCAGACCGGACGGGTGGATGTTGGCATAGGTCTTCCGGTCATAGGTCTCCTGGAACACCTGATACGTCCCAATCCCGACATCACGCAGAACCCGCAGTGAATCGACCGAGAGCGGCGCGGCATTCACATTGACACGGCGGATCTCTCCGTTCCCGGACTTGACACTGTAGGCAACCTTGATGGTTTGCGCAATATATTCGTAGTCGGATTGCGGATGCTCCCCGTAGACCATGATCAGGCGTTTATGACCGGCCTCAACCAGCGCCTTGACCTCGGCCCGAATCTCCTCGTCGGTCAGTCGTTTTCTGGTGATCGCGCCGTTTTCGGTCCGATACCCGCAGTACTGGCAGTTGTTGACACAGAGATTGCTCACATACAACGGCGCAAAAGTGACGATCCGGTTTCCATACACCGAGTTCTTGATCTCTCCGGCTGCCTTGAAAATCTCGTCCCAGATCCCGTGCTCCTTGGGAATGGCAACGAGTTGGGCCGCCTCATCAAGATCGAGACGGGCCAGCGAACGGGCCTTGGCGATGATCTCGCGCACACGGCCTTCATCAAACCGGGTCTCTCCGATCAGCCTCGTAAAAAGATCGTCATCGACAAAATCCCGGCCATTGACGAGATAGCGCTCGATCTCGTCCTCACGAACCACCTGATCCATCCACTCACGAACACCTGTCATGTCATTCTCCCCCGTCCAAGGCTCCGGAATTTGTGAGACACGGCCGCAAGCTCTCTACCCAAAAACCCTCAAGCCTCTGGCTCGAACGTGACCCGTGAACTCGTCCCCGGCAACTTTCCGATCCGGCCTGACAGCACGTTGACGGCATCCAGATCTGCATCCAGAACCAGCACGATCACCGCAAGATCGCGGTCAACAAAGGGCAGACCAAGACGTCCGGCAATGGAGCCACGAAATCGGGCAATCTCGGCATTGACCCGGGCACCATTTTGCCCGGGATCACGGATTATAATGGAAAGTGTTGCCAGCATCACACGCACCCCGGGAAGAGAAAGGCATCCTCTCTCTTCAGGACTGTTTTTTGGCGCACGACGGCATGGAGTGCACACCGCAATGCATGTCTTAAGTATACACAATTTTCCGGCCTGAATCCTCACCCCCGCGTTGCATCATTGACAGATTAATTGGAAAAGTCTAGACTGGAGAAACTGACAGAAATACTTGCACAAACCGAGGACACCCGTGATTTCTCTCCACACATCCATCATCATCCCCTGCTACAACGAAGAGCAGGTCATTGCCGAAACGTACCGGCGCGTCAAAGCCGTCATGAAAGAATTCAAAAAGTACGAGATCATCTTCATTGATGACGGAAGCCGTGACCAGACACGGACCATCCTCCGCAATCTCGCCCGGGCCGACAAAACGGTCCGCGTCCTGATGTTCTCCCGGAATTTCGGGCACCAGCCCGCTGTCACGGCCGGCATCCGCCACGCCTCCGGGGATGTCGCCATCATCATTGATGCCGACCTGCAGGACCCGCCGGAACTCTTCCCCGAGATGATCCGCATCCACCAGGAGCAGGGGGCCAATGTCGTCTTCGGCCATCGCACGAAGCGCAAGGGGGAGTCCTTTTTCAAGAAAATCACGGCCAAACTTTTCTATCGCTCCCTCAACAGACTCTCGGAGGTCCCCCTTCCTCTGGATACGGGCGACTTCCGCCTGATCGATCGCAAGGTGATGGACGCATTTTGCCAATTCGGAGAGAAAAACAAGTACATCCGCGGGATCATCAGCTGGCTCGGATTTGCACAGGCCCCGATCCACTATGTCCGCGAGGAACGCTTCGCCGGAGAGACCAAATACCCCTTCCGCAAGATGATCAAGTTTGCCACAACAGGTCTGCTCTACTTCACGAAAAAGCCGCTCAAACTGGCCATGCACCTCGGCCTGTTCTGTGTCCTGGTCGGCTTGGGAATGGCCGCCTGGGTCATCTGGCTCCACCTCTCCGGAGACGCAAGTGTGGCCAAGGGTTGGCCATCCCAGCTCATCACCATCATCTTTTTCGGAGGCGTGCAGCTTTTAACAATTGGCGTCCTCGGCGGATACATCGGAAGTATCTTTGACGAGGTGAAAAACAGACCAGAGTACATCATCGGAGATGCCCTCAACTTCTCCGAAACCAAAACGAAAACAAAGAACAGGTAACGTCATCATGCCATTCATGTTTACGCTCGCTGCAAAGCTACGGGCCATGGACAAGACCAACCGGTTTTCCGCTGCCCTGGTTGCCGTCTTCGTCCTGGCATCGGCCACGTTCATGATCAATTATCACCGGCCCTCGGGGATGTTTTGGGACGAGAATTATTATCTGACCGCGGTCCAGAAATACACGGACGGATATGTGTTTTTTGAGTCCCACCCGCCCCTGGGAAAACTCTTCATGGCGCTCGGAGAAAATATCTTCAGCCGGAACGACCACCTGGACCGAAGCGCGTTTACCCTCACGGAAAAAATCGACTCGGTCCCCAAAGGCTATTCCTTTCTCGGAGTGCGGTTCTTCCCGGTCCTCTTCGCTGTCTTCGGAGCCTTGGTATTCTTCCTGATCCTTCACCGCCTCATCAAAAAACCCTTTTACGCCTTTGTCTTTTCAGGGTTTTACGTTTTTGAAAACGCGTTCATTCTCCATTCCCGGGGAGCCATGCTGGACAGCACCCAGCTCTTTTTCATCTTCTCTGCGATTGCCCTCTTCATTCGCTACACCGACGGGAAGGCCCCGGTCAAACTCCGCCACTATTTCGCGATGGCGTCCGTGGTCGGCTTGGCCATCATGGTCAAGGTCAATGCCGCTTTTCTTCTGCTCCTCTTTCCGGTCCTGTTTCTCTATGAACACCGGGCTGCCATCAAGGAACGCTGGTTCCGGCAACGCAAGGCCTTTTGGCTGGATCTCCTCAAAAAATCGGCCGTTTCCGCGGGCGCAATCGCGCTGGTCACCTTTGTCGTTTTCATGATCCACTTCTCGCTTGGCGATCGCATTCCGGGCGGGCAAACCCAGAAGATCTCGCCTGAATACCGGTCAATCATCGCCCGCGGCGAAACCGGAAACCTGTTCAATTTCCCGATCATGTTCAAAGACTACCTGAACTATATGTCGAGTTATCACGAGAATGTCCCCAAGTTCCGCAAGTACGATGAGGGTGACAACGGCAGCCGTCCGATCACGTGGCCATTCGGTGAAAAAAGCATCCGCTACCGCTGGAACAAATCCGGTGGACAGGTCCAGTATCTCTACCTGCAGGGCAATCCTGTCATCTGGATCTCCGGGCTGATCGGTCTCGCCCTCGCCTTCGCCCTCATCTCGGGTCGTTTTGTCTTCAAACACAGGAGCGATGACCCCGAAAAGAACAGGCTCTTCTGGTACATCGCCTTCTTCTTCGGGCTCTACGCGATCTACATGGCGATGATCATGCGAATTGACCGGGTGATGTATCTCTATCACTACTTCATTCCCCTGTTTTTCTCGCTCTTCCTTGCGGCACTCGTCTTTGCGTACATCTTCCGCGAGAAAATCGAGCAGAACAACCGTGTCCTGATCACGGCCTGCGGAATCTTCTTCATCGAAATCGTTGCGGTCTTCGTCTTCTTCATGCCGCTCACGTACTACTTCCCGCTTACAACCCGGGAATTCCTCCAGCGGACCTGGCTGGATATCTGGGAGTTGAAATATGTCCAGTAACACAAAGAAATCCGAACAGACCGGTTTGGTCACGTTCCTGAAAATGGTCAACCCTCGCGATCCGGCCTGGATCTTTTTGGGGCTCACCTTGCTCGTCGGTATGGCGATTGTCATCTCGATCGTCCCGCCAGGATTCTTGAGCTCGTCCGGGAAATTGATGAACGTCACCATCGAACATCAAAAGAAAGACATCGCCCACATCGACCAGACCAGAGAAACCTTTGCGACCGATACCTTCTATATCGATACCATCGATTTCCCGGCCGGCAATACCCTCCGGCACGAAAAGCTCGGGGATTATGATTTTTCGAGAAACTTCTTCGTGCGGATCGAAGGCCAGATGGTTGTCAACACCCCCGGGGAGTACCGGATGATCGTTGCCTCCGATGACGGGTTCCGCCTCGAGATCGATGGGCAGCGGATCAGCCAGCATACAAACGACCGCCCAATGGCGGAGACCGTCACCAATGTCCGGCTCGAAAAGGGAAAGCACTCCTTTGTGGTTTCTTGGTTCCAGGGCTTTGGCCAGCTCGGGCTCCGTGCCTGGTACGAGGGCACCTGCGGACGCAAGCTCTTCGGAGAATCCACGCCCTGCATCACCTTCGTCTCGACAGCAACAAAGGATTGAGGATGGGCCTCCTTGGTGGGAATTGTCGCAGCGAGATCGGAAAGCTCATCCGCTTCGGGGCCGTGGGTGTCCTGAACACGGCCATCGGTCTTGGCACAATCTATCTCTTACAGATCGGACTTGATCAGGATTATCGCTTCGCCAGTGCCGTCGGGTACACACTCGGGATCATCAACAGCTTTGTCCTCAACCGGATCTGGACGTTCAAAAGCAGCGATTCCCGGGTAGCCCGACAGGGTGCCCGCTTCCTCCTCTCGGCTGGTGCCTGCTGGCTGGTCCAGCTGGGGTTTCTGGTCGTAATGGTTGAAGGCCTGCACATCCACGAAAACGCGGCACAGCCCATCGGGATGGTGATCTATACCGGCTTGAACTATCTCGCCAACAGGCTCTTTGTCTTCAGGGGACCGGACCGGCAAGCGTAAGGCAAGTGTGTATCCCCGAGACATAACGAGACCCGGCAAACTTGCCGGGTCTCGTTTTCTCAAAAGCAATTGTGCTGCGGACAATTATTTTTTGACAGCCACCAGCCTGAAAACCTGGTTCTCGGGTTTGACTGTCAGCGGCTCGAACTGGACCAGCGGGCCCCCTTTTTCCGTACTGACGCCAAACACGGTCAACATCTTCCCGCTATGGAGAGCCTGCATCGTGTAGCCGCCATCCCCCTTTTTCAAGATCCAGATCTGGTTGCTCGCGACACTTCCATTGTCATTCCACTGGACAACAGCGGCGTTGTTGTTGGTCGAATTCCCCTGGACATCGAGGCAGAGTTTGCTCAGTTCGGAGACAATCTTCCACTGTCCATCCTGACCTGATTTGATGAACTTCCAAACCTGATTTGAACTCGGCTTGTCCTTGCTGTTGATCGTCCACTGGACAATCTGCTTCCCCGGCTCACTGCTCGCAGCAGGAACATCCAGCGCCATTCCGCTCGCCTTGGAAACAATCATGAAACGGCCATCCGCGACAGGATCCGCACTCCCCGCACCGCAAGAGACCAAAAAAACCACCAACACACAGAGTCCCGCCAATACCAGCTTGTTCATCCGCACTCCTCCATACGTACATGCAGACACGATCCAAACCGCACGCATGTTTATATACAAATCGGCCAGTCTTTAGTGGACTGACCGCTTTAAAAACCTTCAGTAAAAGTCAACTCCGCCGACCTTTATCCTGCTCGACAGCCAGCCTGTCCCGCTCCACCATCTTCTCGACGATCCTGAGCATCTCGTCATCGGCCGCGATCCGTCTTGCACGATCCAGCAGTTCTTCGGCATCCGCAAACCGCTTGAAGAGACGGTAACAATCGGCGACGATGATCAGACATTTGAGATGGTTAGGGTTGAGCAAGAGCAATCTCTCGCCATAGTCGACGGTGATCCGGATATGGTACTTGAACTCGTCTTTCCCTTTATTACTGTCGTAGATGTCCTTGGCAATCCGTCGGGCCGCATTCACGATCCCGAAGAGGAATCCCTCATTCAGCGGGAAGATCCTGAGAGCATACTGGTACACCCTGATCTCCTCCGCCGTATCACCCGTCTCGTGCAGGAGATTTGCCAAACGCTCGACCACCTCGACATCCGGATAGAGGTACATGGTTTTCCTGAGGAGCTGGAGAGATCTGGCCTGATCCTTTTCCGCAAGGGCCTTGAACGCACTCGAGCGGACCGCCTCGTAGTCCGGAGGAACGAGAAGCGGGGCCTTCTTCCACTCGATCCGGATCAGGGTAAAGTCATCCGTCAGCTCCGCGCTCCTCTCGACGGCTGAAACAACACCCTCAAGGTTCCCGTTTGATTCCTCGATACAGCGCAGGAACCGGGTCTCATCCTCGTTGATGATGCGCTGCCCGGACTCCTCGTCGTGTCCGATCAAAACGTCATCGCGACCGTCAGAGCCGAGGTAGATCACATCCCCCTGTTCGAGCTGCTGCATGTGAATGACAACCTTGTTCTCGAAACCGACAGTACCGATTTTGCGGAGTGTCAGCTCTTCCTCGGTAAAGGCGGCATTTCCGCCCCGATACAAAACCGTCCAGGGGTGCTCCGCATTCAGGTAATACATGGCTCCCGTCTCTTCATCAAGCAACCCGATCACAGCGGAGATCAGCATGCTCCCGTCGAAAGAAACAAAGACCCGGTTCAATTCTTCATAGATTTCGGTCAGCCATGCCTCCGGCGTCTTGTTCGACGCAAAGAGCGGCGTACGGTTGATATACGCGTTGAACACGACCCCCATCACAAGCGCACCGCCGGCGCCCTGCAAGGACTTGCCCATGGCATCCCCGTTGGCAAACGCCAGATAACGCTTGTCCATCAGGACAATCTCCCGGGCGATACAGACATCTCCACCGATCTCACCATTGCGCTTTTTGAACGTAAACTTCTTTTTCTGGCTGATGTGGAAATCGACCGAGACAGTCTCGCTGCGGACTTCCTTGACCAGCAAGGGATTGATCAGCAGGGAGGTCAGGAAGTAATCGCCGTCCTGCTGCACCTTGAGGGCATTCACTTCCTCAAAGGCCTGCTGCAACTCCCTCGTCCGCTGGGCGACCATGTCTTCGAGGTGCTCGGTGTATTCCTTGATATTGGCCGTCATCATGTTGATCGTGTTCGCCACCATCGTAAATTCGTCACCGGTGGCCAGGCTGATCTTGACATCGAAGTCCTTGTTCATGATTTTGGCAAGATTGCTGTCGATGACACCCAGCGGATGGAGCACGATCCGGTTGATCAGGATCAGAAGCGAACCAAGGATAAGCATGAGGCTGATCACGAGGAGGAGGATAAAAGGCACGAAGATCGAATACAGAAGGGCGTTGATGTCCATCAACACCAGGATGTACCAGTTGGTTGAACGCAGATTGATCAGCGAGAACGAACCCATATGGCTCTTCCCGTCATAATCGATGAACTCGCTGATGATGGATTGGTCCTTGGCTTCATCCAGCCGCTTCATGATCCCGCGAATCCGGTTCCCGTCCTCACCCGTCAGATAGAAAATCGTCCGGTTGTCGATGTATTCTTCCTTGATGTGCGCTTTGACATGCCCTCTGTCGTTGAAGAGAATAACATAGGCACCCTTGGACACATTGGAAACCATCTGCTTGATCATCTTGGAAACATCAAGACCGGTCCCGGTCACACCCAGGAGCCTGTCCTCATCCCAGACCGGGACATAGACCCAGAGTTTGGTCGTCAAAAGCTGCGGGTTATAGGAAATATCGATCCCCAGCTCACGCTTTTTGGATGACGTCCAATACCAGAGGTCAGCCGCGATGTCCCTGCTCAGGGTGTTGAGAAAATTCCCGTTGACGTAATAGCTCTTGGATGTGTCGACCGCGGCAAACGTATCCGTATCCTTGAGGAGGATCCGCAGTTTCCGGAAATTCTCCATGGCCATGTCCTTGAGGCCACGGTCATCCTCGTTTTTCATCCAGTTCCGCAGAATCGGGTTTTCGGACATGTATTGCGAGGTGTCGATGTTCCTGTCAAAGGTCTGGCTGAATTCGCTCAGTTTTGCCTTGAGGATTTCTTGGGTATACGCTTTCCCGACATCCTCAAAAAGGTCTCCGGCAATCTGAAGGTTGACCAAGGTCCCAACAAGACCGACTACTATGAAAATCAGTGCCGGATAGAGCGTCAACTTGACCCTCAAACTCTTGGCTTTATGCAGATTCATCGTGCATTCTCCTCATCAGCGCTGGGCAAAGAACGACGGGCACACAAAAACCGTCCCACTTCCATCATCGGTATACTGCTGCGCTGCTTGCATCAAAAATTGCGTTTGCGACACCGTATCCCATGATATGGTGACTGACCGACGCTGTCAATCACCTATCCGCCGCGTTTTTCATCTCCAGCGAGGCCACAAGACACTCTTTTTTAGCCTCTCCTGCCGAAACCTCCCCACTAATCCTGGCAAACACCCCCGGGCAACGGCCGGACAATCTGTTGGCAATCATGCCAGAATCACCAGAGGATTTCTCTCAACCAGCCCTCAACCTGTCCCGCCACAGAAGACGCCGGGAATATTTCGACAGGAAGGTCGACCGTCACCGCACTGCCCATGCATTGCCGACCGGTTTTCCGGACCCAAACCATGCTATCTTAAAGAAAGCACACTGTCCACCCGGAGGCCGATCTGTGAAACTGATATCCTGGAACGTCAATGGTTTGCGCGCTGTTCAGGACAAGGGCTTTTTTGATTTTTTCCACGAGTACAAACCCGATATCCTCTGCCTGCAGGAGACACGGCTCGGCCCGGAGTTAGCCGATACCTCATTTGCGGTTCCGGACGGGTATCACGCACACTGGGTCGGTGCCAAAAAGAAGGGCTATAGCGGGGTGGGTATCCTGAGCAAGGAGATGCCCCTTTCCTGGCAGGAAGGTCTGGGCGACCCGCAATTCGACGATGAAGGTCGCACACTGACCGCAGAGTATCCGGAATACTTCGTTGTCGCGGCGTATTTCCCGAATTCGCAACACGAACTGCTGCGACTGGACTACAAGATGGCCTACAATCGGGCGTTTTTGGCGTTTTGCGAGAAACTCCGGAAAAAAAAGCCGGTGATTTTCTGTGGCGATCTGAATGTCGCCCACGAGGAGATCGACCTGGCCAACCCAAAATCGAACACGATGAATCCGGGATTCTACATCGATGAGCGCAACTGGTTTACCGGGATGCTCGAGGCCGGCTACGTGGATACCTTCCGCGCACAGCATCCGGAGCCGGACCAGTACTCTTGGTGGTCCTACCGGTTCAACGCCAGAAAGAAAAACATCGGGTGGCGGATCGACTACGTCGTGGTCAGCAAGGAACTTGCCCCCCGGGTCAACGAATCCTTCATTCTCCAGTCTGTCATGGGGAGCGATCATTGCCCTGTGGGAATCGTTCTCTCATAAAAAAAGCCGCCCCGGCAGGGCGGCCCGACAGACCCGAACACGTCATTTCCGGTGTTCAAGCATCATCTCGAGGTCTTCCGCCAGGGAGGCCAGATCCTCTTCGTGTTCGACTTCATCGGACAGGATACCGAGAACCATATTGTAGGTGACCGGATCCTTGTCCCGCGTAAAATCGAGCAGTTCGCTGTATGTCCGGATTGCACACTGTTCGCCCTTGATGTTCTGATCGAGAACGGTGGCGACATAGGGATCGACCGGAGCGGCATATCCGCAACCGGCGACCTTGGCCCACTCGTCAGGTGAAAGGACCGGTGTTCCACCGAGCTGCACGATGCGGGCCGCAATCAGGGTTGCATGACCGAGTTCTTCGGTTGCGTGGATATCGAGCTCCGAGATGACAGCGTCCTTCATCGGGCCTTTGACGATCTTGGCGCCGATCCAGTATTGGTAGTACGCTAGCCATTCATCAGCCAGTGCCGAATTGAGTTTTTTCAGAAGAATATCGACGTCAAGTTTGACGATTTCTTTTCCGAGCTTGCCCATATTTCCTCCATAGTTATATAACATCCGAATCAGAGTGTAGCGGGCAGGGCCTCTCCTGTCAAGACAATGGCTTGGGTGGAGTACGAACCACAACGGCCGGCCCTCCGGCAAACCTCACACACAACGGGAATACGTTGGAGAGTCCTGCTGCTTTCTGTTTTGCTATGGCCCACAAACAAGCAAGAACGTTCCCCATCCCGTCAGTGGCAGTCATGCTGGCACAACAGCATTCCCTCCCGCACCCGAAGGTGCAGGAGGGAATGGATTGTGGTTACGGATAGATACCGCGCATTCTTCGGGCCTTTGTCTCACGGGACAGCGCCAGAACATAGGCCGCCTGCCGATAGGTGATCCCCTGATACTGCTCGTGGATCGTTTCAACATCCTTGAAGGCCCGCTGGAGCGCCTGCATCAGTTTCCCATTGATGTCATCCTCGTCCCAGAAGAAGGTCATGATATTCTGCACCCACTCGAAGTAGGACACGATGACACCGCCGGCATTTGCCAGGATATCGGGAATGATCGTCGTCCCGCTTTTGACCAGAATATTCTCCGCATCCGGTGTGGTCGGGCCATTGGCCCCTTCAATGATGTACCGGGCCTGGACAGTGTGGGCATTCTCGCGGTTGATCACGGCCTCGGTTGCGGCCGGAACCAGGATATCGCAATCGGTGGCCAAGAGCTCCGCATTGGAAATCGCGCGGGCCTTGGGATAGCCTTCGAGGAATTTATGCGTGTCGGTCCAGTTTTCAACATCGGCCAGATCAAGCCCGTCCGGGTTGTGAATCCCGCCCTTGATATCCGAGATGGCAACGACTTTGGCTCCCAGTGCGGCGATCAATTTTGCGGCCCAGCGCCCGACATTCCCGTATCCCTGAACGGCGACCCGCATTTTGGTCAAATCAAGACTCTTCAGTTTCATGAACTCGTTGAGAACGATCGAGACCCCGCGCCCCGTCGCGGCAGCCCTGCCCAGGGAGCCGTCGAGCTCAATCGGTTTTCCGGTGACAACCCCCGGGATGGAGTAGCCCTTGTTCATCGAGTAGGTATCCATCATCCAGCCCATGATCTTGGCGTTGGTATTCATGTCCGGGGCCGGGATATCGCTGTCCGGTCCGATGATGATCCCGATTTCGGAAGTAAAACGCCGGGTCAATCGTTCCAATTCACGCTCGGAGATCTTGGTCACATCGACGATCACGCCGCCCTTGGCGCCACCATAGGGAAGATTGACAACGGCACATTTGAACGTCATCCATGTTGCCAGAGCCTGGACCTCTTCACGAGTGACATCCGGCGAGTAGCGGATACCGCCCTTGGCCGGTCCCCGGACAAGGGAGTGTTGCACGCGGAATCCGGTAAAAACACGGATATGGCCGTCGTCCATCACAACGGGGAAATTGACTTCGAGCGTCCTGTGCGGTTTCTTGAGGATGGCGATTTCGTCGTCCGGAAGACGCAGGATCTCGTTGACGGCATCAATCTGGCGGGAAACGATCTCGAGTGGTTGGATGTCTGCGTTGTGACTCATTATTTGTGCCTGCCTTTCCCTGCGCATTGGTGCCGGCGGGTGCGTCCTCACCAAAATGGCGCAGGCTTCTTCTTTGCTCAGGATAGACCCGTTTTATTGGAAAAGAAACAGTTTTGGGAACAATCCCGGGACTGCCAGGGCGTGGCCGAAGCCCCTGAATTTGTATTCCCGGTTGGCCGGTATTATCTTTGCAAAAAGCCAGTATTCCCGGTTTTTGTAATTCATCCATCATATACGGAGTCAAGCTCGTGTCCATCACTGCAGAAATGCACAAGCAGCCCAAATCCAGCGTCAGACTGGATATCGCCATCGGAAATGAAGAAGTCCGTGCAGCCTTTGACAAGGCCTATCGCGAAGTCGCCGCCAAGGCCCATATCAAGGGTTTCAGGCCGGGAAAGGCTCCCGTGGGCATTATCCGCATGAAGTTCGGCCACGCGATTTCGCACGAAGTCCTCGAGAAGCTTGTCCAGGAAGCCTATAGCCAGGCCATCAAAGAACACGCACTCCAGCCGGTCGGACAGGGCCGTGTCACAAGCGAGATACCCGAGCTTGGCGAGAGTGACAGCCTCAACCTCACCATGGAAGTGGATGTCTACCCCGAATTCACGGTTCCCGAGTACAAAGGGATCGCCGTTTCCAAAAAAAGTTATGAAGTGACCGACGCCGATGTCGATGCCGAACTGGGTCGTCTTTCCGAACGCTTTACCCGTTTTGAAGACAAGGCAGATGGAACCCTCGAGTCCGAGGACCTGGCCGTCGTGGATTATCAGGTTTCACTTGATGGAACCCCTGTCGAAAAACTTTCCCGCGAAAAATACAGCTACGATCTTAAAACCGGCGCAAGTTTCCCGGACTTCCAGGACGGGCTGCGCGGCAAGAAGACCGGCGATTCGTTCGAGATTCCCGGCAAAATTCCTGAGGCTTTCCCGGACAAGGAGATTGCCGGCAAAGACGTGATTTTCAAGGGGAGCATTACCAAGATGCAGAAGCGGGTTGCTCCGGTTCTCGATAACGAGTTTGCCGCCAAAATCTCGGACAAAAAGACCATGGCCGAGTTTCGCGCCATGTTGCTCGAAAACATGAAGGATCACGCGCGCCATCATGAATCCGAGGAAGTTCAGAATACGATTCTTGAACAGCTCGTGGCAAAAACTTCGGTTGAACTCCCCGAAGCCCTCGTGGAGATGCAGCTTGAAGGCATGTTCGAAGAATTTGCAAAAACTCTGGCCCAGACGCGGATGAGTCTGGATGAGTATCTCGAGAAGACCGGCAAGACCGTCGAAAAGATGCGCGAAGACTTCCTACCCTCAGCCGAAAAAGCTGCGGTCACCTATCTGCTCGTGCGCGAGATTGCCAAAACAGAAAACGTCAAAGCCGAGGATGCCGATATTGACGAGGCCCTTGACAGCTACGCCCGCTACTACGGTCATGACCGGGATGCCCTTCGCAAGCATTTCATCGAGAACGGCGAGATCGATTCACTGGTCTGGCGCATCGTCCGTCGCAAGACGATGGATGTCCTCGAGAAGGCCGCCACCGTCAGCATCGAGAAGACCGTACCGTTTTCGGAAATCAAGGAATGAGCGAGGAAGCACAGGGAATGATCGAGCAGATGAATCTTGTCCCCATGGTCATCGAGCAGTCGGGCCGTGGAGAACGGGCCTACGATATTTTTTCACGACTCCTGAAGGACAGGATCGTGTTTATCGGTGACCCGATCCATGATGTCACCGCCAATCTGGCGATCGCCCAGATGCTTTTTCTCGTGGCCGAGGATCCCGAAAAAGACATCTCGCTCTACATCAACTCCCCGGGTGGCTCCGTGACCGCAGGTCTGGCCATCTACGATACCATGCAGTTCATCAAATGTGACGTTTCGACGATCTGTATCGGACAGGCGGCCAGCATGGCTGCCGTTCTGCTGGCGGCAGGGACTCCCGGAAAGCGTTTTGCCCTGCCCAACTCCCGTATCCTCTTGCACCAGCCCATGGGTGGTGCCGGTGGCCAGGCCAGCGAGGTCGACATCCAGGCCCGGGAGATTTTGCGGATCCGAGAAGTACTGAACGGGATCCTCGTCCGGCATACAGGCAAGGATCTGGATACGATCCGCCAGGATACCGACAGGGATTTTTTCATGGCAGCCGAGGAAGCCAAGGCATACGGTGTGATTGACAGTGTCATCGTCAAAAAACCCGTTGAATCCAGGCCGACGGACGGGATTTGAGGATCGGAGGAGCAATGGCAACCAAGCGCACACAGAATACCGGAGGCAACCACGAGGATATGGCCTGCTCGTTTTGCGGAAAAACACAGAGCGAGGTCAATCGTCTGATAGCAGGACAGCGTGTCTTCATCTGTGATCGCTGCATTGCGTACTGCAACCAGCTTCTTGGTGAACAACCGGCCTCCCTCCGTGATGTGCAAGCCGAGGTTGTGCTCCCCAAACCCCAGGAGATCAAAAAAGTCCTCGACGATTACGTCGTCGGACAGGACACCGCCAAAAAGGTTCTTTCGGTGGCCGTCTACAACCACTACAAGAGAATCAATTTCAACGCCCTCTCCCGGGACAACCGGAACGATATCGAGCTTGAAAAGAGCAATATCCTCCTGATCGGACCAACCGGGAGCGGAAAAACCCTTCTTGCCAGAATCCTCGCGCGCACCCTCAACGTTCCCTTCGCCATTGCAGATGCCACCACCCTGACCGAGGCCGGCTATGTCGGCGAGGACGTGGAAAACATCCTCCTGCGCTTGATCCAGAATGCGGAATCGCTGCTGAAGGAACAGGGGAATACCCATCCGACCGAAAAAGATGTCATCGGATATGCACAGCGCGGGATCATCTATCTCGATGAAATCGACAAAATCGCCCGAAAGAGCGAAAATGTCTCGATCACCCGCGATGTCTCCGGCGAAGGTGTCCAGCAGGCACTCCTCAAGATCGTGGAAGGAACGCGCGCATCGGTCCCGCCACAGGGAGGCCGCAAGCATCCCCATCAGGAACTGCTCCAGATCGAAACCAAGGACATCCTCTTCATTTGTGGTGGCGCCTTTGTCGGACTGGACAACATCATCGGAAAACGCATCGGCCAATCGGTAATCGGGTTCAACGGAGACAGTGGAAGCAAGCAAGCCTCACGGGACATCTTCGGACTCCTGTCCCAGGCGACCCCGGATGACCTGACCCGCTTCGGATTGATCCCAGAGTTTGTCGGCCGGATCCCCGTGGTCAGTGCGCTTGCTCCTCTGGACGAGGATGATCTTGTGCACATCCTCGTCAATACAAAAAATTCGATTGTCGCCCAATATCGCAAATCATTCGAAATCGAGGGAGTCGATCTCAATTTTGAAGACACCGCGATTCGCGCCATCGCCAGCCTGGCGATCACCCGGAACACCGGCGCCCGTGGACTGCGGGCCATCATTGAAGACATCATGCTCGATTTGATGTACGAGATCCCGGGCATGGAGAATGTCAGCGGATGTGTTGTGACCGAAGGTGTCGTGCGCAAACATGAAAAGCCGACTCTGATCTACGCATCCGGGAAAAAGAGTGCGGAGAAACCTGCCTGAGGACTCAGCATGGATGACGAGATGGATTACCTGCCCCTCCTTCCCTTGAGGGAGGGGGTACTTTTGCCCGGTGGCGCAACACGGATCTACGTGGGCAGACCGCAGTCTCTTGAGGCTCTGCGCAAGGCCGGCGAAGGAAATATGCGGATCTTCTGCATCGCCCAGCGGGATGGAACCGTCGAAAACCCGACCGATCCTGCCGACTTTGCCGAATACGGCACCCTCGCAAAAATTGATTCCATCAGGAACGGAACCCGCGGGATCCGGGTCGTGATCCTCTCGGGACTGCAGGGTGGACGACTTGTCGCGATGGATCCGCTGAGCGGCCTGGTACAGGTCGAACCGGTCCGGGAGATCGCCGATCTTGATCCCGAAACCATCCACAAGAGCATCTCCGCCTTGCGCAGCTTTAAACCACAGGGCGATACCCTCGAGCCTGGTCTGAAAGCAAAGATGGAACGGGGTGATTTCGGGAGCATCCTCCAGCGGATCGTGGAACACTTTGCCGTCGTCCCGATCATCGCCGCCGAACTGGTCAGGGAGCCTTCCCAAAAGGCCCGTCTCGAAAAGCTGGTCACGATTCTCGAGATTCAGCGGGATACCGGTTCGATCCGGGACGAGATGCATGCCCGGGTCAAGCAGAGGATCCGTGATACCCAGCGCGAATATGTCCTCCGCGAGCTTCTCCGGGACGTCAAGGGAGAGCTCGGTGCCGACGGCGTCCATGAGGAAGACGATTTCGCTTCGACCCTGGCACAGGTCCCCCTCCCGAGGGAAGCCAGACAGAGAGTTGATCGCGAATTGAAACGCCTTGAGGTTGTTCCGCCCATGTCTCCGGAGTATGGGGTGATCCGCGGTTATCTTGAGTGGCTGAGGGACCTCCCCTGGAGCCAGACTTCAAAAGAAGAAATGGATATCCGCAAAGTCCGCAAGAGTCTTGATGCGAGCCATTACGGACTCGAGGATGTCAAACGGGGAATCCTGGAATTTGTCGCAGCCCGCTGGCTGGCCGGAGAAAAAGGCCGTGGTTCCATCCTCTGCCTCGTCGGTCCACCGGGAACCGGGAAAACGAGTCTGGCCATGGCCATGGCCGAGGCACTCGGAAGAAAATTTGTACGCATGTCTCTGGGCGGAATGCGAGATGAGGCAGAGATCCGAGGACACAGACGGACCTATGTCGGAGCCATGCCAGGAAAGATCATACAGCACCTGCGCAAGGTCGGGACCTCCAACCCGGTCTTCCTGCTCGACGAGATAGACAAACTGGGCAATGATTATCGTGGCGATCCTTCCTCCGCTTTGCTGGAAGTCCTTGACCCCGAGATCAATAACGCGTTTCAGGATCACTACCTTGAGGTGGAGTACGATCTCTCCCAGGTCTTTTTTGTGACAACGGCAAATTCCATCCACGGAATCCCGGGCCCCCTCGCAGACCGGATGGAAGTGATCACCATCCCGGGATACACCGAGGCCGAGAAACGCGCCATCGCCATGCGCTATCTTGTCCCACGGCAGTTCGAACGGAACGGACTCAAGACCGGAGACCTCGAGATCCTTCCCGATGCCATTGAGCATCTCATCGACGGGTATACCCGCGAGGCCGGGGTGCGCGGGTTGGAACGGGAGATCCAGCGGATCTGCCGGAAACAGGCCCTCGCCATCCTTGAAAAAAAGAGCAAGTCGCACACCCGGATCGACGCCACGGCGCTGGCACGGGTCCTCGGCAAGCCACGCCACAAGAACAGCGAGATGTTGCGGATCGACAGGCCGGGCCTGGTCCATGGACTGGCCTGGACCGCAGTGGGCGGTCAGGTCCTGGATATCGAAGCCCGGGCCTCCCGCGGCCAGGCCCGTCTCCTTCTGACGGGAAAACTGGGCTCAGTCATGCAGGAATCCGCACAAACGGCCCTCTCGCTTGTACGCTTCATGCTCGACAACAAAACTGAAACCAATTTCTCCGAAACCGATTTCCATGTCCACGTTCCCGAAGCGGCAACCCCGAAGGATGGGCCCTCGGCCGGCATAACCATTGCCAGCGCGATCTATTCCGCAATCACCGGCAGGATTGCTCCGTCGGATATTGCCCTGACCGGCGAGGTCTCCCTTCTTGGACGGGTCCTCCCGATCGGCGGGTTGAAAGAAAAGGTCCTGGCTGCCAAACGCCTCGGTGTCCAGAGGATCATCATTCCCGATGGAAACCGTCCCGATCTTGAAGAGATTGACCGCGAGATACGCAAGGGACTCGTATTTCTCCCCGTTCGTGATTTTGAAGAAGTCGTCAAGGAGCTGTTCCCCCAAAAAGGCAAGGGGCCAGCCCAAGGAACAACCCGGAAGAATCCGGGTTGATGAAAGGACTCATGATGAAACATAAAATACTGATCAGCGACAGTTTTTCCAAAGAAGGAATCGAAATCCTCACGCGAGAGCCGGGATTTGACGTGATATACACCCCCGGACTCAACGAAGACCAGCTCTGCGAGGCGATCCGGGATGTCGATGCCCTCATCATCCGCAGCGCGAGCCGTGTCACAGCGCGCGTGCTGGCATCAGCCGAAAAGCTCGCCCTCGTAGCGCGGGCCGGTGTCGGGACGGACAACATCGACAAGAAGGCCGCCACGGACCGCGGCGTGATCGTCATGAACGCACCCAGCGGGAATTCGGTTTCGACAGCCGAACTGGCCTTGGCGCATATTTTTGCGCTGGCACGGCACATTCCCCAGGCCAATGCCTCCATGAAGGCCGGCATCTGGGAAAAAAAGAAGTACAACGGTGTCCAGCTTGCCGGCAAGACCATCGGCATCATCGGATTGGGCCGGATTGGAAGCAATCTGGCACGTCGCTGCAAGGCCTGTGACATGCGCGTCATCGGGTCGGATCCGTTTTTGAGCGATGAGCAGATCACGATGATCGGGGTTGAACCGGTCGAACTTGATGTAATGTGGAAGACCGCGGATGTCATCTCGGTTCACGTTCCGATGACGGAGAAAACACGGGGTTTGATCGGCGAGCGGGAGATTGCCATGATGAAACCCACAACGATGCTCGTCAACTGCGCCAGAGGCGGGATCATGGACGAGGCTGCGGTGGCCGCGGCCGTTTCGTCCGGAAAACTTGCCGGTGCCGCCTTTGATGTCTTTACCGAAGAACCCCCAAAGGATTCTCCCTTTGTCGCGGTTGAAAATATCGTCATGACCCCGCATCTTGGGGCCTCAACCGAAGAAGCCCAGGTCGAGGTGGCGATAGAAACAGCCCAGGAGATCGTGGATTATTTTACCAGCGGCATGATCAAGAATTCCGTCAACATGCCCGCCATGGATGCGGCCACCCTGGCGGTCATGCAGCCCTGGATCCGGCTCTCCGAGCGGATGGGAAGTTTCATGGCCGGCCTGGCCAACACCGGCGTTACGGGGGTCGTCCTGACCTATGCCGGAGATCTCGCCGACAAACAGGTCTGGTTCCTGACCCAATCGGCTCTCAAGGGACTCCTGGATCCGGTTCTTTCAAACGAGGTCAATTTCGTCAACGCACCTGTCATGGCCAAAGAACGCGGGATCCAGGTCTCGGAGAGGCGGGAATCCATTCCCAACGAATCAGGCCCGGTTCTCAGCCTGCAGGTCACAACCTCCAACGGAGAGGTTCATGAACTTCGGGGAACAGTCTCAGGCAGCGATATCCGCTGTACGAGTCTGGACGGTTTTGCCTTCATCCTGGAGCCGGCCGGAACAATTCTGGTCGTCCATAACCGGGACGTCCCCGGCGTGGTCGGCCTGCTCGGAACAAAACTGGGAAATGCCGGCGTGAACATTGCCAGCATGCGGCTCGGCCGGCGGTCAAAAGGGAGCGAGGTTCTGACGATTCTCTCCATCGACGGAGATGTTCCCGAAACAGTCCTGGCCGAAATCAGGAACGAAGCGCCGATCGTCGATGCCAGAGTGATCGTGTTGCCGCAATAAATTCTACAATGGACGGAATCACCTTCAAGCGGATCTCCCGGAGGGGCCTCTGGGAGATCGAGCCGCTCTGGCAGCGGCTGAATGCCCTGCATGCCGACGTTTCCCCCCATTTCGGGGACCTCCACGAAAATCTCACGTTTGACCGGAGAATGGGCGGGCTCTTCCGCCTTGAGGATCAGGATCTCCACATCCTGGCCGCCTGCTCGGAATCCCGCATGATCGGCTACGTCGTAGCCGTGGTCTATGAGGGTCGTGGCGAAATCGAGTCCCTGTTTGTCGACGAAGCATTCCGGCGACGGGGAATCGGCCGGGAACTCTGTGTCCGGTCCATGTCATGGATGCGGGAACGGGAATGCCGCACCATGGTTGTCGCTGTCTCGTTCGGGAATGAATCCGTCATTCCTTTTTACCGATCGCTCGGTTTTTGCGAGCGGATGGTCTATCTCCAGCACAAGGAATGACGGATTCTCCCCGGATTACCGGACACCCGCAGAAACAAATTGCTCAAGCTCGTTCCACGCCAGGAAAACCGAATAATCCCCCTCGGCATACGACCCTGCAATATAGGGATCGAAATGGAAATCCAGACCGGTGGGTGTGATGCAAAAATTCTCGAGATGCCCGCCGTTAACCTCGTTCGGCCAGCTTGCGCCCTTCTCCCTGAGTTTGTCCTGCACCAGTCTGAGAAGCGGTTCAAGCATTCCCGTCCGGAGAAGACTGCCAAGCCTCAGGACCCGTGCCGATTCTCCGGAGATGGCAAAATTGAACGAGTGCGTCCATCTTCCTGGATGGGCACCTCCGGTGTAGGTATACAGGGCGAAACGCACGCTGACAAACCGTTCTGTCGCCGCATACAGGTCATACCCGAGATGGTGTGCCCAAAGTCCGGTATTTCCGTCCCGTTCCTCCGGATCTGCTGAACTCTTGAGGAAGGCAGCATGATTTGAAACGGCAAAATTCGAGAGAATTGCGGTTATTGTGGTATTGGCATACGTGTTATACCCGCCCACAACCGGCCAGGCGCAGGAGGCTTCGTGACGATTCTCCCGAAAATCGCCGACCACCCGCTCCCGTGCAACCACCCGGGCCGGAAACTCCTGCCTTTGTGACCGCCAGGTCCAGACCGGACGGAAGATTGCCGTTGTTCCGTCCGGGATATCTGCCGTGATGCTTCCCGGCAGGATCGCTTTGTTTGTCGACGTAAACACGATCTGCGTGTCCATAAGCCGACCTTCCAACTGGATCTCCATTCCGTTTGCCATCCTTGCCGTCACAGTCGCAGCATCGCTGCGCACAACCAGATCGGCAATCCATGCCTGTCCGGAGAACGTCCCGGCGAGGTGAAGCCTGAGTCGGGATTCTTCCTGACGGGTTGCGGCACTCAAGCTGACAGAAAGAATGATGGCCAAAGCAGCAAAGACTGTGTTTTTCATGGTCGTTTCTCCAGATTCTCAAGGCGGACAGGGTTGAGGACACCGTTTTTTGGTGAACATTCTCGTGCCCTGTCAGGTAAGTGGTATATCATCCATAACAGGAGCGTACATATGACACACAAAATGCACACCGTATTCATCCTGGTCTCCAGCCTCATTGTCAGCCTTGGAATCTTTGCCTCATGCAACTCAAAAGACCAACAGGCGATGTTGCGCCAGGAGCGTGAGTACACCGAAGCGGTCCGGCATGCCCGGGCACCATCCATGAATGGCGACGGCCTTGCCAAATCCAAGATGGACGGCATGCCGGCCGGCATCGAACACGACAGGGAGCAGTACGAGAAGCGTACTGAAAACGGCTTTTTCGATGCTGCCCGTATCCCGCTTTCGACTTTCTCCATTGATGTAGATACGGCGTCCTGGGCCAACATCAGACGCTTTTTGCAATCAGGCCGACTTCCACCAAAAGATGCCGTCCGTCTTGAAGAATGTGTAAATTACTTCCCTTATGCCTACGAGGGGCCAAGCGATGGTCGTCCCTTTGCCGTGCATGCCGAAGTTGCCGACTGTCCCTGGGCCGAAGGCCGTCAGCTCGTCCGAATTGGCGTCCAGGGAAAGCATATCTCTCTGGAAAACCTTCCCCCGGCGAACCTTGTTTTCCTCCTGGATGTCTCCGGCTCCATGTTCTCAGAAAACAAGCTGCCCCTTGTAAAAAATGCCCTCTCGATGCTGACACGGAAACTCAGACCGCAGGATCGCGTTTCGATTGTTGTCTATGCCGGAGCAGCCGGACTGGTTCTTCCCCCGACCAAAGGGAGTGACAAAGAGACAATTCTTGGCGCACTGGACCGGCTGCAGGCGGGCGGATCAACGGCTGGCGGAGCAGGCATCAAACTCGCCTACAAGGTCGCTGAAGAGAATTTTGACCGGAACGGAAACAACCGGGTCATCCTCTGCACGGACGGGGATTTCAACGTCGGAGCTTCGAGTGACGGAGAAATGGTCCGGCTCATCGAAGAAAAGCGGGCCACCGGCGTTTACTTGACGATCCTTGGCTTCGGGATGGGAAATTACCAAGATGCAAAAATCCAGAAGATGGCTGACGCCGGAAACGGAAATTATTCGTACATCGACTCCGCCATGGAAGCACGCAAAGTCTTGATCAACCAGATGGGCGGCACGCTCTTGACGATCGCCAAAGATGTCAAGATCCAGATCGAATTCAATCCGGCCTACGTCGGCTCCTACAGACTTCTCGGGTACGAGAAGCGCATGCTTCGTGCCGAAGATTTCCGTGACGACAAAAAGGATGCCGGAGAACTCGGTGCCGGACATAGCGTGACAGCCATCTATGAAATCGTCCCCAAGGGCGGCGCCAATCCTTCCGGATATGTCGAACCCCTGCGCTATGCGACGAACGCGGTCTCGACAGGCGTCTTGAACAATGAACTTGTGACCGTCAAATTGCGCTACAAACTTCCGGGCAATGACACGAGCACCGGTTTCTCCATTCCTGTCCGGACAGGTTCCACCAGGATCGACAAAGCCTCCCAGGAAATGCGCTTCGCTGTTTCGGTGGCCGAAGCAGCCCTGCTCCTGTACGGTTCGGAATTCAAAGGCAAGGCAGATTGGAACACCCTGATCGATCGTGCCAAAAGCAGTCTCGGCCGGGATGAGGAAGGGTATCGCGCAGAGTTTATCCGTCTGGCCAAACTTGCCGCCGGGATGCAGGACTGAGCGGAATTCCACGCACTGCCGGATCCGGTCCGGACTGAGGATGTTCACCAAAACAACGACTCTCTGGATGCCATCCCATCCGGGGAGTCTCTCTTCCATCCAAACACCTCGCAATCATCCATCCTGCGGACGCAACCCTGAGCGTTCAGCCTGACCATGCCTGGCCTGCGGAGACGATCGCGTCAGGCGATCAAGCAAGGCGAAGCACCCGGGGCCGGCCAGGCATTCGTGGGCAGACAAAACGCAACCCCTGTGGGAGCAGGGGCTGCGTTCCCTACAGATATGGACAGGACAGGATCAGCGGGCATTCATCAACTGGTTCCAGAGAGCAGTGCGATAATTCTTGTGGTTGTTCCAATATTCGTTGATCAAGCCGCGATATTTGTTGATGGCCTGTTTTTCGGAGTTGTCCCGCACGAAGTAGTTTTTGACTTCATCGTCATTATGGACTCTCTTCCATTTATCATCGATATCACGGAGCAAGTCGTTCCACTCACTTCCGAGCATCATCTCCCTGAGCTTGCGCGTCTGTTCTGGTGTTTCCCCCTCGACCCCGCGTATTTCCCTCAATGCCTCCTGGTAAAACTCCCGGACGGCCTCGTTGGTCCCGTCCCGCATCTTGCGGCGTTGACCGTTGGCGTAGTGGGGAACACAATCATTCATGCACTTGTTTTTGGAGTGACCGGAATGCTTGACACTGATTTTGACATCATGAGCCATCTGTCCGGCTTCCTGGGCCGCGCGTATAGCAACCTGCTTCCCTTTATTGCCCGCCGCTTTGGCGGCATTCCCGACGGCACGATAGGCCGCCTTGAACTCGTCTCCGGCCATATCGACGATCTTGTCCAGAATCGAATTGACCAACCTGTCCGGATTGAACGAACCGGACAGATTGAAATTGATCCGCTTGCCGAACACCGTCAGATCACAGGCCACACCACCTCCAAACTCCGAACGCATGGCCTTCAGATCGATCGCGATCCGGCGCAGATTGAGGGTAGATGTGACCCGGTTGACCAGGACCTTGAGAGCCTTGTGGTTACGCACCCGTTTCAGCAAGATCTCGCGAATGGAATTGTTCATCTCGACGGAAAACTGGAGACCATCGTCAAAATTGGCCGTAAAATCGATCTTCCCGTTGAGCGCACTCCCGATTCTCGCTTCTCCCTTGAAGGCGAACCCCTGTGCAATTTCTAGCTGTCCGACTTTGCCACCGTTGGGCGAGAAGAGAATCTCGACATCGTTAAGGGCAAGATCCTCGGGGATTACATTCGGCATGCGTTTCCCGAAGACCCTTGTGATGATCTTGAGGAGATCCGAGTAGTTGAGTTTGTTGACCTTGGCCTGGAAGGCCAACTGTCCGTCCGTCGGTGAAAAATCGACAACAGCCCCGAAGACAAGATCCATTATCTTGGCAGTTTCGATTCCGAATCCGATCTTGGTCGGTGTCGGAGATCCGGGAATCCAGCCGATCTCGAAGGCCGCGTTTTCAAACACCACACCTTCACGATTTTTGAAGACTCTCGACAGTCCAAGCGGATTCACCCAGCGATCCTGCATGGTTCCGGCAAGTGTCAACTCCTGGGTCACGCAATCATACGAGAATTCGGTCAGCGTCGAGAGCGGCTTGTCCCATTGGGTCGGCTGCACGCGCACTGCAGCCTGAACCGAGATGACAGGCGTCAGATCCAGATTGATCAATTTTTTCTTTTTTTTGGCCGTCTCGCTGATCTGCGGTTTGTCCTCGCTCTTGGCCAACTCGATACCGACATCGAGCGCAAGCGAGAGTCTTTGGACAAAAAGCCGTGTCCCGAGTTTCGGAATCAGGAGGAGATTGAGATCCCGACGGGAGAACATGAGATCGCCACGGAGGGAGATCCCGCCCGGTGCGACCCGGGCCGTGACATCAATGAATGGTGCCTTGATATCCAGCAATCGCACAATCGGTTTGAGATGCTTTTTTGTATCGATCCGGGCAACAATCGCGAGCCCGTCGGCATTCAACTTGAGGGTGGTGTCCTGGAGCCCGATCCGTTTCAGGACGGAATACCCGGGGACTTTGGAGAGGTCGTCGGTCTGGACCTTTGACTCGAGATTGAGGGGGGTGATGGTGCCCTGGAATGAAAAACTTCCGACCTGCGGAAGCGTGACAGTCCAGTTTTGCCCCTGACGGGTCGCCTGAATCGAGCCGAAATGCTTGACGGAAATCTGTTCGGCAGAAAGCGGAAGCAGAGAGCTGGCAAGGAAGGCTACTGCAAGCAGGATGTTTCGTCGTAATATCATGGTTCCTCCGGTGTGGTAGTATGCCTGCAGTCAAAAAAACACGGCTCCGCGGTTTGATGCGGAGATTGCGTGATCGCGTGTTTTTGATTGCACCATTAGTAACACGAGAGAAAACCAATTGTCATCGGAATGACGAAAAAATCCCGGCAGTCGGCCACCCCCCGACCATCTGCCGATGTCAGGAGAGAGGCTGATGCACCTAGTCGACCGTGAAGTACTTGGCCTGCGGGTGATGGACGATAAAGGCACTGGTGGTCTGCTCGGGAACCATTTGATGATTGTCACTCTCGGTGACACCAATCTCCTCTGCATGAACCAGTTTGAGCAGGGTGCTGTTTTCCGCAAGATCGGGACAGGCCGGATACCCGAAGGAATACCGGCTTCCCCTGTATTTCTGCACGATAAAATCATCGATACCCGCACCGTCTTGCCCGTCGATCCCCAAATCGCGCCTGATCTGACGATGCCAGAATTCGGCCAGGGCCTCGGCACTCTCGACAGCCAGACCGTGGAACAGAAGGTATTCACGATAGCGTCCTGCATCATACAACTCATGGGCGTAGCGATCCGCACCTGGCCCGATGGTGACAACCTGAAGCGGCAGGATATCGAACCGCCCGCCCGTTTTCGGCAGGAAGTAGTCCGGAATCGAACGACCCGGTGCCCTCTTTTGCCTGGGAAAGTTGAGGCGGGCGATTTCCTTGAATGATCCGTCACAGACAATCAAACTCTCACCCTCACTCTGACAGGGGAAATAGCCCCACGCGACTTTTGGGGTAAAAAGTTCATGATCGCGCACAAGGGCTTTGAGACGCGAGAGTTCCGGTTTGGCCTCGCGTTCAAGGAGTGCTTCAAATTCTTCTTTGGAAAGTTGCCCTCGACGAAAACCCCAGCGGCCCCGAAAGAGAACGCTTTCAGTTAACAGCGAAAAGACATCATCAAGCGAGATATCTTCGGTCGAACGGCTCCCGTAAAAAGGCGCTCGCGGAACGGCATCAAGGACCTGAACGGATTCAACATCCCCTGCTGCTTCTTGGGCAGAAATCCTCTGCGCGGCATGAAGTGCAGTGCGGCGACGGATATCGGCATGCTTGATCCGGTCAGCGGCAACCGCTTCAACGAGTCCACCGTCCCGGACCAGGGTCATCCCCCTCAGCCCGTCAAACGCATCCGCGCTGTAGACGACTGTTCCGTCATAGACCGCCTGGCAGTCCTCATCGGCCCATTGGCGGGTCAAGGCTGCGCCTCCCAGGAAGACTGGCAGGCGAAGACCGGCCGACTGGAGCGCTTCCAGATATTCCTTCATGATGACGGTCGACTTGACCAAGAGACCGGACAACCCGATCGCATCCGCACCAACCTCACGGACCTTCTCGATGATTGTCTGGATCTCGCACTTGATGCCCAGGTTGTAGACCTTGAACCCGTTATTGCTGAGGATAATGTCGACAAGGTTTTTCCCGATGTCATGGACATCCCCTCGGACTGTTGCCAGAACGATACTGCAGGGCTTGGAGGCATCCTTCTTCTCGATCCAGGGCTGCAGGATCTCGACAGCAGCACGCATCGTCTCGGCGGACTGGAGCACAAAGGGAAGCTGCATTTTGCCGGATCCGAAGAGATCTCCCACGATTTTCATGGCCGGGATGAGAATCTCGTTGATGATGGACAGGGCATCATGCGAGGAACGGGCTTCCTCAAGCATCACGTCGAGCGCGGCCCGGTTCCCGCGGATAATGGCCTGTTCGAGCCGCTTCTCGACCGGGAGGGAAACCTGACTCCCGGACACAGCTTCCTGTCCCGCCGATCGATCCTCGAAGCGTTTGATGAAATCAAAAAGAGCATTTTCAGTTTTATTGTAGATCAGGGCCAGGGCCGCTTCCCGATCCCCGTCATCGATGGCCGCCATGGGAACGATCGAAGAGGCATGCACGATCGCCATATCGAGTCCGGCATCCACCGCTTCGGCCAGAAAGACGGAATTGAGGATTTTCCTCGGCTGGGGTGAGAGTCCGAACGAGATATTGGAGAGACCCAAAACCGTCCAGACCCCGGGCAGGGCCGCTTTGACACGGCGGATTCCATCGAGGGTTTCAACCCCGGCGTTTCTCGAATCAGGGTCGCCGCTTCCAAGCGTGAAGGTCAGGACGTCAAAGACAAGGTCCTGTGGCTTCATTCCGACGCGATCCACTGCGAGAGCATGAATCCTCCGGGCAACCTCGAGTTTCTTTCCGGCCGTCTTGGCCATTCCATCAATTTCATCGATCGTCAAAGCAACCAGCGCGGCGCCAAATCGTTTTGCCAGCCGACAAACCCGCTCGGCATACTCCTCGCCGGATTCAAGATTGACGGAGTTGACAAGGGGGCGGCCGCCGTACAGTTTGAGTGAGGCTTCGAGCACCTCGAGGCTGGTCGAATCAATCACGAGCGGAAACCGGGTGCGGGTGACGGCCTTCGAGACGGCCAGTGTCATGTCGCGGACTTCATTGCGCCCCGTATAGGCAACACAGAGATCGAGGGCATGCGCTCCGCCCGTTTCCTGGTCAGCGATCACCTCGAGGATTCCGTCCCAGTTTTCGGAGGTGAGGAGTTCCTTGAAGCGCCGGCTCCCGTTGGTATTGGCCCGTTCACCGATCATCAGGGGGCGTGGTACCTGGAGCATGTTTTGCGCCGTATACAGGCTGGCCAGGGTCCAGGCGCGTTCCCGTTGACGGGCGGCCGGCTTGACCCCGGGAGTTGCCCTGGAGAGGGCGGCAATATAGTCGGGACTCGTTCCGCAGCAACCACCCACAATCTGGACGCCGTCTTCGGCAACATAGCGTGCCACACGCTGGGCAAAATCCTCCGGAGAGAGGGAATAGACCATCTTCCCGTTGATGTTCTGCGGCATTCCGGCGTTGGGCATCACCATCGTGAATCCGGGGAAGGTCTGACTGATCTCCCTGATATACGGGGCCATCAGATCCGGACCGGTCGCACAGTTGATCCCGAGGATGTCCACGCCCATGGCGGATGCAACAGAGATAACGGCCGAGATATCGCTCCCCACGAGCATCGTTCCTGTGGTCTCGATGGTCACAGAAAGCAGGATCAGGATATCCCGTCCCGAGGCAACGATCACATCCTGCGCCGCTTCAATCACTGTCTTGAAGTGCAGGGGGTCCTGGCAGGTCTCGATCATGAAAATGTCGACGCCACCATCCGCGAGGGCCTGGATCTGAGGGAGATAGGCGGCATAGACGGCATCATGATCAATCTGTCCGAGGCTGGCAAGGCGTGTTCCCGGCCCGATCGATCCGGCGACATAGCGCGGCTTGCCATCACCAAACCCGTCCGCTACGCTTCGCGCCAGCCGGGCCGCCGCCAGATTGATCTCCCTGGTCTGATCGGAGAGACTGTATTCGGCAAGGACGTAGCTGCTGGCACCAAAGGTATTCGTCTCCACGATGTCGGAACCAGCCGCATAATAAAGCCGGTGCACCTCGCTGATCAAATGTGGTGCGGAGATATTGAGATACTCGTTGCAGCCATGATGGCCACCCCAGTCTTCATCCCGGATTTCCATTTTCTGGATCTCTGTGCCCATGGCACCATCCAGAAGAAGCAGCTCTCCGGCTGCCAGCCGCTCGCGAAGTGTCATCCTGTCCCGCCTGTTGTGGTTTGCATACAAAATATACTCCGTTCAAGGTCCGTCTCAAACGATATCCCTCTTGACAATCGAAGTCCAAATCACATATTCTGTTTGTGGACCTGCGGGATTCTGTTCGCGGGCACCAAGACCCGCAGAAATGGATGTTGTATGCCACAGACTGAAGCAGGGATACGCCAGGAAGTCGAGCGTTCCCTCGATAAAAACGATATCATCACGTTTCGGACCTACTACCTGAGCGACTACGGAGAAATGGTGTTGCGTGTCATCGCCTCCTCAATCCTCGAACGATTCGGCCGATCCGACTTGATGGATATTGTCTACAGCGCCGCCAAGGAGCTGATCATCAACGCGACAAAGGCCAATCTCAAACGCGTCGTCTTTACCGAACTCGGTCTGGATCTCCTCAGCCCGTCGGAGTACGAAAAGGGGATGCACATCTTCAAGGAACGTCTCGTCGAAGACAAGGTCAAAGAGTACGAAAAGGTTTTCAAGGAGATGGACTATCCCGTTGTGTCGACATTCTACTACTGGCCCAATGTCCTCAACATCAAGGTCAAAAACAGTTTCATGCTCCTGCCGGAGGAAGAAAAAAAGATCCGTTCCAAATTCGAACGGGCGCATTCGTTCGCGAATCTCCTGGATTTTTACATGGAGTACGGAGATGACACCGAAGGCGCCGGGCTGGGACTGGCCATGGTCGGAATCCTTCTCGACGAGAGCGGGATCGACAAGCACGCCTTCACGCTCTACTCGAACCAGTATAACGAAACGGCCGCCCGCCTCGAGATTCCCCTGACAAAAGACTATGTCCCGAGACGGGTTGTGTTTGAACGTGAACGCGCCAAGTCGGGACTCTCGGCCGACGAGTTTCGCAAGATCTTTCAGCCACACAACCATTTTCCAAACTGACATCCGGAGGAAACTGCGTGAAGATGGCCGCTTTTTTCTGGACGCAGTTTGCCGGTGCGTTTAACGACAATTTCTACAAAAACGCCCTGATCCTCTGGATCAGTTTTGGCGCACCCGGGCTTGAACCCGGTCTACGGAATACCCTCATAATTCTCTGTTCGGGAATTTTCATCCTCCCTTTTTTTCTTTTTTCAGCCACAGCGGGCTGGCTGGCTGACTCCCAATCCAAAGATCGTGTCATCCGCTGGACAAAACTGGCAGAGATCCTGATCATGGGTGCGGGAGCCATGGCGTTTTTGGCCGGAAGCATCCCGGCCCTGATCATCGTCCTCTTTTTCATGGGTGCCCAGTCTGCATGGTTCGGACCGGCAAAATACGGGGTGATTCCCGAGCTCGTCCCCGAGGAAAACCTGCTGCGGGCAAACGGTCTGGTCGCAATGGGCACCTTTGTCGCGATTTTGACGGGGACCCTGTTTGGCGGCATGGCCGGAAGCCTGAATGATGGCCGCATCCTGGCCGCCTGCTCCGTTGTATTGATCGCAGTTTTTGGCTGGCTCGCCAGCCTGAAGATCCCCCGGCTAGGCGCGAAGGCCCCCGGGACACTCCGGGCAGGAGGATGGATCTGCGAAACCGGAATCCGGCTTGGTGAAATCAGACGAGAAACACGGATCTTTCCCCTCCTCGTAGCCATCTCCTGGTTCTGGTTCCATGGTGCCTTCATCCTCCAGCTTCTCCCGATCCATATCATGCATGCGGGGGAAAACACCATCCTTCCTGCCGCTCTGGACTGGATGCACGGAAGTGCGGGAATGGCCGGCTCACAGGTTACCCTTTCCCTGCTGCTCTTTTCCGGCGGAATCGGGATCGGGTCGATGATTCCCGGCAGGCGGAAGACACGACATATCGAAACAGCGTCATCGGTCTGGGCCCTGGGTCTGCTGTCACTGACAGCCATGCTCGTGCCCCTGGTTGAAGACATCTTTCCCGTCGTCTTCTGCATCCTGGCCCTCTCCGGCATCGCAGCAGGACTCTACTCGGTTCCTTTGTATGCCGCGATCCAGGCCACAGCACGCCCGGCAATCCGGGCACGAATTTTTTCCGGCGGGAACATCCTTGATGCCGGGTTCATGGTCGGCGCCAGCCTCCTGATGCAGGTGCTCGAGATGACCAGGATTGCGCCGGTGCAGCGCTTTCTTGTTTTAGGGTTGCTGGATCTCGCGTTCCTCGCGGTTTGGATCCGCAAGCGGAGCGACCTGGTGGAGAGAGTCCGCCTGCGATTTCTCCAGGATACAAGACGGGAATTGCTGGGGCATCCTGATGGCCCCGCGGTCTTCCTCTATCCCGGGACTGTCACAAAATCCGGAATGGCATCGTTGGCCTTGTCGTTTTCCTGTCTTCCTGCAGGGTATCGCGGGGAAACGGTTCCACAGGACGAGTGGAATCGGCTGCTGGCGTCCGATGTGAGCATCATCCAGCCGGAGGGTGTCACGGTTCCCGCAGGAATCCCTGTCTTCATCATTCGTCTTGAGCCGTCCGGCTTTGTCTGTCATCCGGCAGAACCTGGCGTCACAGCCCCAGCCAACAAGGTATAGTGATTTTCACAACCTGAGTGCCGGTTTGAGAAGCCAGCAGTGATGGATCTTCTGATTGCGAAAATCCCGGGGGATCGTCTCGCGGGTGATGTTCTCGACACGGGCAAAGGACGAGACTTCGTCGTCAAGCGTGAAGTCCGTCCGGTTATTGGAAAACACAAGCACTCCGTCAGTTGACAATGCGCGAACCAGATGCCGCAGAAGCCAGACATGATCCCGTTGTACATCAAAACTGGTCTGCATGGCTTTGCTGACGGAAAAGGTCGGCGGATCGGCGATGATCAGATCGAAACTGGACGGAGCAAGACTGGCGGCGTACTCCAGAACGTCTGCCCGGATCAGACGATGCCGGGACGCGTCCGGAAAATTCAAAAGATGGTTCTCTTCGACCCAGTCGAGATAGGTGTTGGAAAGATCGACCGTTGTCACGGATTCCGCCCCCCCGGCGAGAGCATAGACGGAAAAACTCCCCGTATACGCAAAAAGATTGCAAACACGACGTCCGTCGGCAAGGTTCCGGACCAGAGCCCGGGTCGGTCTGTGGTCAAGAAAAAGTCCGGTATCGAGATAGTCTGCAAGGTTGACGAGAAACGAGAGTCCACCCTCGTGAACCGTCATCCTGTGGCCGGTTTCGGCGACCCGTGTATATTGTTGCTTCCCTCGCTGACGCTGCCTGACCTTGAAAAAAATATTGTCCTCCGGAAGCGCGAGGACGGCAGCGGCAGCCCGACAGAGCTGCTCCATCCGGACGATATGCCTGTCTTCATCCGGGGGCGTAAAAGTGCGGTACTCGGCAATATGAAGCATGTCCTCGTAGCGGTCGATCGCCAGCGGAATCTCGGGGATATCGCAATCATAGACCCGGTAGCAGGAAATCGACTCACGTCGTCTCCAGCGTGCAAGATGGGTTTCCGTCCGCCTGAGTCTGTTCCCCAAAAAAATGCATTGCTGGGCGATGTGTTCATCGCTATAGCCGTACTGCTCAGGTTCACGAATCATGCGAGTCCCGTTTTTTACAAAAATGCCAATATTGCCATGATCTGACCACTGCAAACGTATAAGAAGGGAAAGATTAGGCCCATCGGAGGTGATCAACATGTGCGCACATCGTATCCCGACCAGATTGACTGCAGCCCTCGCCACAGGCTTTCCCGAATGGCTCAAAGAGCAGGAACATCGTTTTGGAAAGCTCCACACCATTCATCCTGCCATACTCGAGAGTCTGTCCCTCTGGGCGCACGAAGTCCTGCTTTCATCCCCGGGAGATCCCGACCTGGACGAGATCGAGGGAGCCATCTCGCGGATTTTCAAAATGGAAGGGGTGGTTGTATTTCATCTTAAGGCCTGCGTTTCGGCAGCCATCGAGTACTGCGCCCTGTCCTACGGAATAGAGAATTTCGGGTTGCGGGGAAAACGGGACGAACTTGTCGCCTGGCTGAATACAACCGAGCTGTATGCTTCGGTGGATGAAACACGGGTCCGCACAGCCGTCACCTGTCTGCTCGATGAGCTGGATACCCAATTCTACAAGGGTATTGATTTTGATCAAGATGGCTTTTCCGATCGGCTCCGCACCGCCGGACTCGGCCAACCGCATGAGGAATGGCTGGATTGGCTGGCCGTTGATGCTCTGACCTATCTTGATACCGAGGGATTTATCCAGGAAACCGGATTCTGACTTCAGTCCAGCTGGAGAATCATCCCCCGCAAATACTCGCTCTCGGGCATGTGAAGCACAATCGGGTGATCCGCTGGTTGATGGGCATACTCGAGCACCCTGGCAGTCCGTCCTGCGTCAGCCAGCGCCTCCCGGACGATGCCCGTAAACGTCTCGTGATCGACATGGTGCGAACAGCTGTAGGTCGCCAAGATTCCTCCGGAAGAGAGAAGTTTGGCTGCACGCAGATTGAGTTCTTTATATCCCCGGACAGCCCCCGCCAATTGTCGCTTTGAAGGCGCAAACGGTGGCGGATCGAGAATGATCATGTCCCAACGCTGGTCCCTGTGCTCCCGCAGATAATCAAAAGCATTCCGTACGATGGGCGTGTACTCCGAAATGCCATTCCGATCGGCATTGGCCGCTGCGAGTTGGATAGCTTGCTGGGAACTGTCCACAGCAGTCACACTTTGGGCACCCGCTCGAGCCGCAATCAGTCCAAAAGCACCCTGATTGCAAAAAACATCCAGGACGGTCCGGCCTTTCGCAAAAGCCGCCACCCGGGCGTACTGCTCCTTCTGGTCAAGGTAGAGCCCGGTTTTTTGGCCATGAAGAGGATCAATGGCGAAAACGATGTTCTGGAGATGGATGGTCTCGTCCGGTTGGAGATCTCCATACAAGATGGTGGTTTCCCGGGCCAGACCCTCGTATTCACGCACAGGGGCGTCATTTCTCGCGACAATGCAGCGTGGCTTCAAGAGGTCGACCAGCATCCCGGCAATCTCGTTCAGGCAGGTATCGACCAGACGGGTCAGGGCCTGGACCACCAGGATATCCCCGAAAGAATCGATCACCAATCCGGGAATCCCGTCGGATTCGGACCAAAACAGCCGGCAAACATCGGTATACCCGGCTGCGCGTCTCGACTCGATGGCACGAACGATCCTGGTATGGACCAGGGTATCATCAAAAGGGACGTTCTCGTGTGTATAGCGACGCCAGACGATCTGCGAACCCGGATTGACAAGTCCTCTCCCGAGAAACCGTCCTTGCCGGTCATGAAGGTCAGCCGTCATTTCGTTGTCCGGCGGAAGGCTCTCAAGCTCACCGGCAAAAACCCAGGGATGACCATCAAGAACGCGGTGGTACCCGGAACGAAGCCGGAGCCCGGCTTCCCGGACCGGCATGGGGTCGTGGTCTGTCATTCGGAAGCCTTTCGGGCCTTCCTGAAGATGGCGCCCTCCCACGGACCACAGGCAAAGAATCCGTTTGTCTGTGTCATCGAAAAGCGCAGGGTTTCGGGGCTGGCTTTGACAAAGGCCACTTCCGTGATATTGGCACCGGCAAACCCGGAAAAATCCCGCCGGTCAATGGCCAGCATGTAGCGCCCGGTCTCCTCCGTGTACTTGCCATACACGGTTCCGATCCCCTGGCAGAGATTGACCTTCATCATGAATTTTCCGTTTTCATAAAAATTGAGCAGGAGGTACTGGTCGCTTTCGCAGAGCCAGGATGCTTTGAGCGCGGTCACCGGGTCCTCTGCCAGGTCCTTGTCAAAGATCCAGCCTTCGAGATCCTTGAAAACGACTTTGAGCCATTGCCCCGTGCGCCCACCGGAGATACCGGCCACCGCTTCTCCTTTTTTGACCTCGACAGCCGTGTTTTGAGGAACAACCGCCAGAAGCACAGCATTGGTCGCTGCATTTTGCCGGAGCTCAGCCCCGCCTCTGGTCTGCACGTAGAGGACATTCTCTTTTTGCGAAGAGCATCCGGCGAGGATGGCGAGAAGAATTGGCATCAGGAAGAATGTACGGAAAGACATGGGAGAACCACCAGGCATGAAAATTTTGACAGAAACCGGCCGGTCTGCATTGCACCATTTCTGCTCCTCAAATATAGCGCTGCGTCATGCCGACGGCAGTAACTCCGAGCAGCCTGAGGTGCAACGGGACATTGCCCGGAATCCTGGCCAAGCGTCCAACCTCTCTCGTGACCGGAAGCTGACCTGACCAGAGAGCAAGCAAGGAATCCCGGCATCAGAAGCGATCATCGAATCCCGAATTGATCGCGGAGAACGGCGGGAATCCCGTCAGCCCCCAGAGCCACAACCCCCTGGATGAATGGTCGCGCGATCAAGACGCGTTTGGCGCCCAACGCTGCAGCTCTGTGCAGGTGTGCTCTGGTACGAAGACCGCCGTCGACCCAAACCTCGCCACAATACTTCCGGACCCGGCCGACAAGACGTTCCAGACTCCAGGCAATCCCTTCCAGTCCATCGGCGACACGGCCCCCATGATTGGAGATCACGACAATATCGGGACGGACAGCCTCGACCAGTTCGAGTTCCTGATCCCGGCAGATCCCCTTGATGATGAACGGGACCCGGATCTCCCGACGCAAGTCCTTGAGGAGTGCCGCATCCTTTTTTTCCAGCCCGGCCTTGCTCTCGACCGTTGCCAGTGTGCATGCATCAATGTCTGTCCCGACACTCTCCGCCACGTCCTGCGCCATCTCGTAGCGTTCCAGTATCTTCCGGTTGACATGGGGTTTGATGATGATCGCACCCTGACGGCCGTGTCGCCGGAGTGCATCCACCCCGTCCGTGAATTTGTAGTCCGGAACCCCGTCTCCGATGCAGGAAAAAATGCCGGCAGCGCCGGCTCCCGCCACCAGGGCATCATGAAAATCGCGCTCGGGCATGGCATCTCCGATGTTTTCATCAACGCCCGTGATCGGAGCAACCGCGATCTCGGGAAGCGCGGTCCCTGCCGGACCCCCGATTTCATCCCAGGAGAGGACGTTGTGCATAAAGGTCAGCCCCTCCCCCTTCCCTCCCATCCCTGGGACTTCTCCGGCACAGGCGTGACCGTCACAGAGGGCACAGCCCCGGCAGGCGCCGTGTGTGATCGAGTTGAGTTGCGTTCTCCAGGCAGTAGACATGAGGTTCTCCTTGCTGTTTCGGTCCATTCATCCCGTTCCATCAACAAGAACGCCGGAACTGCATGGGCAGGCGACCGGCGTTCTTGTCAGATGAGTCTGTATTGGCGAGTACTGTCAGAGCCACCAAGGTGGTGCCGCGGTTCTCATGCGGCACACGTTCCTGGGCCGACCCGGCAGGACTCATTTTGTGAGAGCCATGATTTCCGGGGCATGCCCGGCACTGCCGAGGACATTCTCGTTCTTCGCCTTGTACATCGCCTTGAGAGCGTCACGGGCCGGACCGAGGTATTTTCTCGGGTCGAATTCGCCGGGCTTGTTGGCAAGGACTTCGCGGATCTTGGCCGTCATCACGAGGCGGCCATCGGAATCGATGTTGATCTTGCAGACGGCCGACTTCGATGCATCGCGAAGCTGGTTCTCGGGAATACCGATCGAATCGGCCAGTTTCCCGCCAAATTTGTTGATGGCTTCAACAGCATCTTGGGGAACAGACGACGATCCGTGCAGAACAATGGCGAATCCCGGAATACGTTTTTCGATTTCTTTAAGGATATCCAGGCGGATTTCGGGTTTCTGGCCCGGCTTGAACTTGAACGCGCCATGGGATGTCCCGATCGAGATGGCGAGTGAATCCACTCCGGTCCGGGCGACAAAATCCTGAACCTCTTCAGGCTGGGTGTATGTGTGATGCTCGGCCGAAACTTCATCCTCAACACCGGCAAGCACTCCCAGCTCTCCCTCGACAGTGACATCATGGGCATGGGCAAACTCCACCACCTTTTTTGTGAGGGCAACGTTGTCCTCATACGGAAGGTGCGAGCCATCGATCATGACGGATGAAAAACCGCTCTCAATGCAGGAGACACAGGTTTCATAGGAATCACCGTGATCGAGGTGCAACGCGATCGGAATCTCTCCGACACCCATCTCCTTTGCCTTGCGGCGCATCATCTCGATGGCACCCTGTCCGAGATAGGTCAGAAGGGTCTGGTCGGCATAATCCCGGGCACCCTTGGAGACCTGGAGAATCACGGGAGATTGTGACTCGAGGCAAGCGAGGACAATCGCCTGAAGCTGTTCCATGTTGTTGAAGTTGTACGCCGGAACAGCAAAGCCGCCCGACACTGCCTTGGCAAACATGTTCTTTGTGTTGACGAAGCCCAGTGATTTGTAGCTGATGGCCATGATACGCTCCTTTATGGATACAAAAGATTGTGCTGTTGCTTACATTGACTCGAGTGCGGAGATGATCTCCTCCGCGTTTTTGGCTGCAAGGAGAGCGGTTTTGACCCGCTCGTTTTTGGCAAGCATGGCAATCCTGGCAAGAATCTGCAGGTATTCACGATGCTGGTGGCTTCCCGCCGCGACCATCAGGGCAAAATGGACCGGCTTGTCGTCCATCGAGCCGTAGTCACTGATTCCCTCGCGGGAAACCCCTATCGCAATGACAATATCCCGGACGGCATCACTGTAGGTATGTGGCACGGCGATACCCAGCCCGATGCCGGTGCTCATGATGTTTTCACGTTCGAGGATTCCGTTCCGGAACTTGTCGTGATCCGCAATCAAATCAGACCCGGTAATGCACTCCATCAGACGATGGAGCGCCTGCTGCTTGTGTGTCTCGGCATCAAAAAAAACGATTCGTTCACGGGAAACATATTTTTGGAGCATCATTCCTCCCGGGAGTGGTTCTGAGAAAGAAACAATACACAAAAAGACAGGAAAAAAAAAGAAACGGCTTTCGGGTCCGTGGTTCCCCAACCACCGATGTACCGTCTTTCCAGAGCTGAAAATTCTCTGGCAATGCCCGAAGAGCCGGGATAGACTGGTGAGCATCAAAGAAATTCGGGACACAGAGGGTAGGTATGGAGCCGGACCGGGCGCTTCAGGGACAGGCATTGACTCCCGAAACATTCCTGCAGATGCTTGATTGCAAAGCTGCGGATCTGGTTCTGCTCTGCAGGTACGTCCTCAAGCTGCAGAATATCGAGGCAGTCTTGCAGCGACCACTGCTCGGGCGCCTCTTCATTGAAGCATCCAAGATCGAAGAAGTCCTGGACGCCTACGGCGCCAAGAATAACAAGCACTGGTGCCGTTTCAGAAGCCTGGTCGCGGCACTCAAAACGTTCTCAAATGCGACATACATCTTCCTCCATATCAGGAATGCCGCACCACGCTATCGCCTTCTGCCCATTGAGGGGGATTTCTTCGGGGATACCGGACGATGCACCACCCGGCTCGGGACAATGCTTGTCTCCATTGTCCGGACCTTTGTCTCCGAGGCCCGCCGAACGGGCATGGCCGTGCGCGGACGGTTTCGCCAGGCAAGTCCTTTGTACGACATGCCGTTGACGGGGATTCTCCCGGCTGACAGACAGTTCCAACATATTGCCTCCCCGGCCAAAGTGGTCGTCTATCTTGCAACCGCTTTCCTGTCCGAATCGGGCCAGTCACTCCTGCAGGATCTGGCCGGAAAGCTGGATCGTTGCCGGTATCCAGAGTGCGTGCCGGATATGTTCAGCGAACGCACGCTGCGGGTTGCGGAGCGGGAGTTCCACAATCTGCAGGCCATGTACGATACCCATATCTCGGATACGGATGCCGAGCAACAAGACCGGAATCTCCCGGTCATCCGGGGTCATGTCTCCATCATTTACCACCTGCTGGAGATCGCGACCCTGCTCTCGCACCACTATGAGCGCCATATTGCCGGGCACGGAAGCGGGAGGTCCCGGACCCGCCCGATCGTCAACGTCGATGAACTCCTGGAGATCCTCATCGAATACTCGCTGGCCTATGCCGGCAAGTTCATGAAATCGGCGCAACATCTCTGCAGGACGATGATCAGACGCTATGCCGAACCGGCACGGATCGAGGTCCCAGTCCCGGTGTACCGCGGGTTCCATGTCCGCCCCTCGACGCTGGTGGCCAAGATTGTCCTCCATTACGGGAGCGAGGTCTATCTCGAAACCAGTGACGGTTCCCGCTACGACGCGTCTTCCCCTCTGGAACTGTTTCGCGTCAATGAAAAGATCAACGCCGAAAAGCGCCGGATGCTGGCCCAGCACATGGCTGCCATGCCCGAGATCAAGCAGGCCGCCGAAGACGCCTCGGTCAAGCAGGAATTGATGCGCAGGGTCTTTTTCAGACTGCTGCAAAAAAAGGACATCGTGATCTACGAGGGACATCTTCCCTTCGACGACATCAAACCCGAGGATGGAGAGATCCTCCCCGAGTTTCTCAAGCGGGCGCTGGCCTATTTCCTGGCTCACGGGCTGATTGATATCCGGATCGACATGAAAGTGGCCTTTTGCGGAGACAGGCGGGTACTGGACGACATCCACGTCCTGGCTGAACACGGGTACGGCGAGGATCGCTATGGCAATGATGTCATGCTGCCCCCGCCGCTGGCCTATTTGAAGCGCTGAGGATCTGGATATCACTCAAACCGCATGTGCTTGACCGACTGCCCGGTCCGGGCAAGATTGCGCAACGAATCAATCCCGATTTCGAGATGGGTTTTGACAAACTTCGCAGTCACGCTCGTGTCGCTTTTGCTCGTCTTGATCCCCTCGGGCACCATCGGGTTGTCCGAAACAAGCAGCAAGGCTCCGCGCGGAATCTCGTTGGCAAAGCCGACCGTAAAGAGGGTTGCCGTTTCCATATCGATCCCGATCGCGCGGATTTTTTGCAGATACTCGCGAAAATCCTTGTCATGTTCCCAGACGCGACGGTTGGTCGTATAGACCGTCCCGGTCCAGTACTCGAGCTTGCGCTGGCGGATCTCGATCGAAACCGCCTTGTGCAGACGGAATGACGGCAGGGCCGGGATCTCGGGCGGCAGATAGTCATTGCTGGTCCCTTCGCCCCGGATGGCCGCGATAGGAAGAATAAAGTCTCCGAGTTTTGTTTTTTTGAGACCGCCACATTTTCCAAGAAACAGCACAGCCTGGGGCTTGACCGCCGACAAGAGATCCATCACCGTCGCGGCAAGCGGGCTGCCCATGCCAAAATTGATGATCGTCACCTCGCCGGATGTTGCCATCTGCATCGGCTTGTTGCGGCCAATAATCTCGACCCCGTGCATCTCGGCAAACATTTCGACATAATTGATGAAGTTCGTCAGCAGGATGTACTTGGCAAAGCTCGCAAGAGGGGCTCCGGTATAGCGGGGAAGCCAGTCCTCGACGATTTCTTTTTTTGTCGGCATGCCTTTTCCGCTTGTCATGTGTACCCTCCGGATGCTGTTGGGCCAAGTATAGCACCCGGACAGGATGGGCGTCAGCACGCACAGGAGATTACAAAACCCGGCGGGCACCCCGATAGCGTGTCCGCCAGTACTCGATCCTCATGTCCGTGTATTCCACTGTCTTTCCCGCCCGGGGCGAGTGGATAAAGCGGTTGTTTCCCGCGTAGATTCCAACATGGGAGACACCATTGCCATAGGTATGGAAAAAAACCAGATCGCCGGGTTGCGGGTTCTGTACTGTCCGGAGCTGTCCGAATTGTCCGGCTGCGGTGTGGGGAAGCTGGACGCCGACCTGACGAAAGACATAAAGCACAAAGCCGGAACAGTCAAACCCCCGCGGGTCACTTCCGCCATACCGGTAGGGGGTCCCGAGATAACGACGTGCGATTGTCAGGACTTCACCCCGCTTGCCTGCAGGCTGGACCGTACCCGTGGGGGTATTGGTCACTTGTGCCTGGCTGGTCGTTGTCATGCAACCGGCAAGACACACGAGCAGGAGCAAATGTCCCAGACCGTGTGAAAGTGTCTGCATGGATCCTCCATCAGAATGCGCATTCCCTGTCAATATCGGCGGGTTGGATACCGGAACTGACACTGCAGTCCCGGTTCCGTTCATCCGATGAAACCTTCATCAAAGAGACACCACGCTGAATTCCCCGCGTTGCATCATTGAAAAAGGTAACCGAAGGTCAGATGCGTTGCCTCACATT
>ERZ795056.484-NODE-484-length-50383-cov-12.521737_pt1 | contig 50383 bp, 44 predicted proteins | sample MGYA00375140_ERZ795056 | MGnify/ENA primary metagenome ERZ795056 (study PRJEB30185, sample SAMN05720227) | activated sludge metagenome | isolation source: Anaerobic digester | place: USA | collected 2015-03-09 ...
CTAATCTGAAAAGCTAATTGATCCGGTTTTGAACGTTCACGAAAGGGTGTTTCAAACCAACAGGAATCAATAGAGAGATTATCACTCACCTGTGCTTTTAAATGAATACAGTTTAAATCAAATGCCGTATCAGGTTTAAGTGTTGAGAAGTCGGATGTGTTTTTTTGGAAATCAGATAATAGATAAAGTATTCCATTATCCATTTTTTCTTGCCTAACCAGATCTTCTTGTCTTTTTACTACTTCTGTTAAAGTGCGAGAAACGGGAGATGGTTTTAACTCATCCAACATTTGCTCAAATTGCTCTCTGCTCAATAATTGTTGATGTCTTCCTTCAAAATCATTGGTTAATAATTGAAAACGATCAGCTGGTTTGTAGCTTCTAACAATATCAAGCGCATGTTTCCTCGCCAATTCAAGTAATGAGCCGCTTTCTGCCTGAGCATCTAAACTGAACGAGTTATCGATATATATGCTAATCGCTCTTGAGCCTGTTCTTTGTTTAGCACTTGATGGTATAACGGGTTGAGCAAAAGCAAATACTAAAGCGGTTAAGGCTAAACAACGGGACAATAAAATTAATAAGTGCCTTAGTCTTGACCTTGACTGAGTTTCCTGCTTGAGTTCTCTAAGAAAACGAACGTTTGTAAAATAGATCGTTTTGAACTTGCGAAAATGAAATAGATGGATGATAATTGGCACCAGCAAGGAAAGCAATGCCCAGAAAAAGATTGGATTCGCAAATTTCATCGGGTTTCAAAGATACAAGCAAATTACTAGGTTTGGGAATCTTCTTAAGTTCCTGATTTTAATATATCAACAGGGCTATTATGAAAAACTCGAAACTTGATGTTCAAAAGATAAAGCAAACTTTATCATTGGGTTTACCTGGAATGGAAGAACAATATAAGCTTGCTCCTCTAAATAGAGAAAGGCTTAGTCATATTAATCATGAAGATCCCAGTATTAGAAAGGCAGCTGTTTTAGTCAACTTGTTTTTTAACGATGAACAGGATAAACTATTGTTAACCGAACGAAGTACCTATGATGGAATTCATAGTGGGCAAATTAGTTTCCCTGGGGGGAAATTTGAGGAAAAGGAAACAGATCCAATTCAAGTTGCTTTGAGAGAAGCTGAGGAAGAAATTGGGATTCCTTCTAATGAAGTAGATATTATTGGATTAATGAGTCCTTTATATATTCCGGTAAGTAAGATGTATGTTCAGCCGGTATTAAGTTGTTCAAATTTTCTGAACTGGAATCCTTCAAATAAAGAAGTCGCTCAAGTTTTAGAAGTGCCCATCTCAGATTTATTATCTATCGATGCTGTAAAATATAAAGACATGGAGCTATCTGATCGAGGAATTATACAAGTGCCCTATTTTGACTTCCGAGGACATCATATTTGGGGCGCTACTGCAATGATGATAAATGAATTACTGGCTATAATTCGCAGAACATTTTAGTGTGAGCTCAAATACCTTAAAGCAAATTTTAGTATTATAATTAACAATACACCGCCTCCAATTAATAATGCTACAAAACTAGTATTGCCAAATTGTTTCTTATTTATAGTTCTGTCTTTTCGGAAACTCCATGCGATAACTCCAATAAATACTAGTAAAAAGAGAGCCGCAAAAATCCAGTGACCTGCTGTAATATCCATTCAATGAAAAAGGCCGGATTCCCGGCCTTAAAATATTATTCGAATTATTTTTTAGTGTTTAATTGTCACTCTACCAGGGCGACTATTTTTTCCATCTTCTTTTAAAGAATAGAAATACAAACCTGATTTTAAATCAGCAGTCGGAATAACAACTGTTCCTTCTAAAGAACTTACTGGAATACTAGCCACTTTAACTCCTAACATATTAAACAACTCTAAAGTTGCAGAAGAACTATTAGTTGTACGATTAAAATTCAATGTCAATTTATCATCTGCTGGATTTGGAAATGCTTTTACGCTAGATTCTGTAACTACATTTTTAATTCCTAGAGGAGTAACTTCAAAGGTTACAATAACATTAGTAGAGTCTGATGTATTGTCAGCATTGAAGAAAGTGTATTGAATTTGTGCCGTTCCAGAATTCATATTTGGACGCAAATGAGCACTAAATGCATTACTACTAGATTCTCCATCAATTACTAATGGATTTGGAGTTAGGCTCGTCCCTTCAGTATAACAAGCTAACCAACAAAAAAAGTTGGATGAACCAGAAATATCTGACAATACTGTCCGACGAACTTTTACTGGTATTTGTTCAAACGATTGGTTTGAAACCGTAAAGCCTAATTCTAATTCAAATTCATCCGCTGCACCAGATTTAGTAGGATTAGAAGTGCCTACAACTAAACTCTGAGCTGAAATACTAGAAACAAACAAGGTTATAACGAAAAACGATGAAAGTATTCCTTTAATCATGGTTGGTTTTTCTTTGCAAGATAGGAAGAAAATTAATTCAATTAAATAGCAGAGATGAAATTGTTTTTTTAATAGCTGTGTTGATTTATTGAATGCGTAAATTATCTGGATTAAAAAAAACACAAACATTATTTGTTGTATTCATAAAAAACTAAATTTGTTGTTCAATGATTTCTCAACTCGTTATGAAAAAACTTTTACAATCTACTCTTGTAGCTGCAATGTCGCTTTTTGCAGTTAATTCATTTGGTCAGATGGCGAATGGATCTATGGCTCCAACGCTTAATCTAACCGATTTAAACGGAAATACATATGACGTGGATGCCCTTTTGGCAGCTGGCAAAACTGTATTTATTGATGTTTCTGCTACTTGGTGTGGCCCTTGTTGGAACTTCCATCAAACACATATCCTAGATGACTTATACAGCCAATATGGTCCATCTGGAACAAATGAGGTGATGGTTTTCTGGGTTGAAGGTGATGGTTCAACTTCAGTTGCAGAAATTAGTGGTTCTGGTTCAAGCACTCAAGGTGACTGGACTGCTGGTACTACTTTCCCAATGGTAGATGATGCTGCTGCAGCAAATGCTCTTGAAATTGGATATTTTCCAACATTATATATGATATGCCCTAGCCGTCGTGTTTGGCATATTAGCCCATCTGAAGTAGGTGACTACTGGCCAGTTGCAACTCACATTGCTAACGCTCGTGCTTGTACAAATCCAATCGATGCGGTAATGAATGGTTACACAGGTGAAACTTCTACTTGTGGTTATGTTTCTCAATTGAAAGTTAAAGTTCAAAATAAAGGTGTTAACACTTTAACATCTGCAACTATTACTGCTTCTGTAGCAGGTGTTACTGTTGCATCAAAAGCTTGGACTGGTAATTTGGAGCAATTCCAATCTGCTGAAGTTAATATTGGAGCAAATACTTTCACTTCTGATACAGATGTTGATTTTACAATTACTCCTAATGGAACTGATGTAGCTCCTTCTGATAACCTTGGAACTCAAACAATTTCAATGGCTCCAGAAGTTTCAAATACTACATTAATTGTTAAAGTTACTACAGACCGTTATGGTTCTGAAACAACTTGGAAACTTCGTAAAGGGAATAATGCAGTTCTATCTTCAGGTGGTCCATTTACTGACTTAGCTGCAAATGGAGAAGGTGTTCAAGCTGATGTTACTGTAACACTTCCTGCAAACGATTGCTATAAGTTCGAAATGATTGATGCTTATGGTGATGGTATGTGCTGTAACTATGGAAATGGTGGATATGAAGTAACAGACGGTAATGGTACTGTTCTTATTTCTGGTGGTCAATTTGGTGCATCTGAGCAAAAACGTATCAGCTACGGTGTAACTTCAGTTGAGGATGAATCAGCTGTTGCTGGTGTTAACATTTTCCCTAACCCTTCAAATGGTGTTTGCAATGTTACTATGTCATTGACTAAAAATGAAGACGTGAGCTTCCGTGTTTACAACGTTCTTGGTTCTTTAGTTTCTTCTCGTGATATGGGAACTCTTACTCCAGGTGAATACATCTATCAAATGGATATGTCTGCTCAAGCAGCTGGTGTATATACATTAGTAATGCAAACTAACTCTGGTGTAAAATCATACATGATTAGCATCAATCGTTAATTTTGCCTGAAATTTGTTTCTTAAAAAACCGGAGAGAAATCTCCGGTTTTTCTATTTTTAGACCATGATAAAATCTGCACTTTTTTTAGCCTTATTGATGCCCGTTCTTCTTTCGGCTCAATTACTTGATAACTCAAGACCAATTCCTTCTGTTGAAATTAAAACACTTGATGGGAAAACGATTAATACTTCCACTTTTGAGAATGGTGGCAAACCTATCATCATTAATTTCTGGGCAACTTGGTGTAAGCCATGTATAGCCGAGTTAACTAATATCGATGAAGTTTATGAAGAATGGATAAAAGAAACAGGTGTCAAGGTTATTGCAATCTCAATTGATGATTCCAGAAATGCAACCAAAGTAGCCCCTTTTGTTAGTGGTAAAGGTTGGACTTATGAAGTCTATTCAGACCCTAATTCTGATTTTAAAAGAGCACTGAATGTGAATAATCCGCCACAGACATTTCTAATTAACGGGAATAAAGAAATTGTTTGGCAACATAACGGATATCAAGAAGGTAGTGAGGTGGAATTGTATGAATTAGTGAAAAAACTTGCTGAAGGGAAACCTTTGAATCACTAACTTATGAAATTATTTTTTTTCAAGCTTAACTGTACATTAGTATTAAGTGTACTAGTTACTTCCATTTCAGCTCAGCAAGTTAATCAAGGTGAACTTCATGGCAATTTTCAATTAGACGCCCAATATTACAATATTGATTCACTCATTGGGGCGCCTGTTGTCAAAGAGAAAATCCTTACTAACGGGTTCATGAATTTATGGTACACAAAAGGGAATTTTTCTGGTGGAATTCGCTATGAAAATTACTTGAATGTGATGCAAGGATTTGATCCTCGTTACAAAGGTTCTGGTATTCCATTTCGTTTTGCTTCCTATAAGAACGATAATCTTGAAGCAACTGTAGGTAACTTCTATGAACAATTTGGTGGTGGTTTGATACTCCGTGCATATGAAGAACGCGGGCTAGGTTATGATAATGCTTTCGATGGAATTAGAATCCGTTTGCAACCCACTAAAGGAATTTACCTGAAAGGATTGATTGCACGTCAACGTACTTTTTTCTCTTTAAGTTCAGGTATAATTCGTGCTTTTGATGCCGAATTCAATTTGACCGAAATGGTCAATAAACCTGATGCTAAAACAATAGTAATTTTAGGAGGAAGCGCTGTTAGTAGATTTCAACGAGACGAAGACCCAATCTATAACCTACCTGAAAATGTAGCAGCTTTTGCTGGAAGACTAACTATTAATAGAGGTAAGTTCAATATTCAAGCTGAATATGGGTATAAGTACAATGACCCAAATGCAACAAATAAATTCATTTATCATCCAGGACAAGCTCTTTCTGTTACTTCAACATTCTCATCTAAAGGCTTTGGAATTCTATTGTCAGCAAAACGTTTAGATAATTTCGATTTTCGTTCTGATAGAACTGCTGCTGGTATCGGAGCAAATGTTAATTTCTTACCTGCATTAACCCGTCAACACACATACAACTTACCTGCAACGATTTATCCATATGCTACCCAACCTAATGGTGAAATGGGATTTCAGGCTGAGTTGAGTTATCGCTTGAAAAAAGGTTCTAAGCTTGGTGGTAAATATGGAACCGAAATCACTGTGAACTTTTCAGGAACCAATGGCATCGTTAAAAACAAAGTCGACAATGATACGTTAGGTTACTCATCTCCATTTTTCCAAGCTTCAAATCAAATGTTCTTTCGCGACTTTCATGTGGAAATACATCGTAAGCTTAATGCTAAGTGGAAAGCTACAATTATGTATCTAAATTGGGTATACAATAAAGATGTTGTTCAAGGCTTATCAGGTTTCGGGACCATATTTGCCGATATGGGTGTAGTTGATGTTGCTTATAAAATCAATTCTAAACACACTGTTCGTTTAGAAACACAGGTGCTCATTTCAAAACAGGACATGGGAAGTTGGGGAATGGGATTAGTTGAATATACATTTGCTCCTAAATGGTTTGTTGCTATAGTCGATCAATACAACTATGGAAATCCTGATCCGATTAAACAAATCCACTATTTTACTTTGAATACTGGATACACTAATAACGGCAATCGAATTATGTTGCAATATGGTCGTCAAAGGGAAGGAATTTTCTGTGTTGGTGGTGTATGTAGAAGCGTACCTGCTTCAAACGGTTTCTCTATTTCTGTAACAAGTAGTTTCTAATTCATGAAAATGAATTACCCAAACTTGATTTTCAATTTTATGAAAAGTGCTTTTTCAATTATTTGTCTATCTCTCCTAGTAACAATTTTCGGTTGTGATAAAATTGATGCTCCTTATGGTGAGTCAAAGAAGACTGACACAACTACTTCAGATACCGAAGTAGTTATGCGAAAGATACTTATAGAGGATTATACTGGGCATTATTGTGGAAATTGTCCTCGTGCTGCTAGAACACTAACTCAGATTCATGACTTGTATGGGGATAAAATTGTGTCTTTAGCCGCCCATGTTAGCGATCAATTTGCTGCACCTGCTGGAGTTCATTACCCCGAAGATTACCGAACCGAAACTGGAAATGAATTAGATTCTTATTTTGGAAATTCTGCTACTGGTTTACCTAATGGATTGATAAATAGAAAAGAGTTTAATGGACAAACGATTATTCAATATACCGACTGGTCATCTAGAGCAACTGAACTTTTAACTCTGCAACCAGAAGCATTTATGTGGATTACTCCATCCTATAATACCAGTTCACGAATATTAAATGTTTCTATTAAAACTAAAATTCTTCAGGATATTGGAGAAGGATTGAGCATTGCTCTTTATCTAACTGAGGATAGTATAATAAGTGCTCAAAAAGACTACGATCAATTACCTGATAATTTAGTTGAGAATTATGTTCATCGGCATATGTTAAGAGGTAGTATTTCAGGTACTTGGGGAAATACACTAAGTGCTGCATCATCTTATATTACTGGTGAAGAATACACAACTACTGGTACATTCACACTTCCTGCAGAATGGAATGATGAACATGTCGAGATTATTGCTGTTTTATATCGTACCGCTAATAAAGAAGTTGTTCAAGCAGAAGATCAAGACATAAAGTGAGCCTCATACCCAAATCAATACTTCTCCGATTTGTATTAATTGGTTTATTTTGCTTGAACTATGGATTATCCAATTTGTATGGTCAAGCTTTTCAGGGAGGATTATTAGCTGGTATTAATACAAGTCAGATTACTGGTGATGATTTAGCTGGCTACAATAAACTAAGCCTAACTTTTGGTGCATTTGTCAAAACTAAGCTCTCTGATAAGTCATCTCTACAAATGGAAATTGCATACTTAGGTAAAGGAAGCCATAAAAATCTTAACCCTAAAGACTCAATACCAACTCTTTATTTACTTAGATTGAGATATATTGAAGTACCTCTAGTATTTCAATTTAATCTAACATCAAAATTATCACTGGAAACCGGTCCTTCTTTAGGTGTTTTTTTTGGTAGTAGGGAGGAGGATTTATATGGAGATATGAGTGGAATGTACTCTTCTCGTGAACAATTTAAACGTTTTGAGCTTTCTTATACTGTTGGAGGAACTTGGATTATTAATCCTAAATGGCACTTTAATATTCGATCTGCAAATAGTATTTTCCCCGTGCGTGATCACGATCAATCTACTAGTTATCGCTTAAATAAAGGTCAATACTCTTCTTGTATTATGGGGCGATTAATGATGAACTTTTGATGGGAAAACTTAAAATTGCTATTGCTATTACTGGAGCAAGCGGTTCAATTTATGCTAAAGTTCTAATTGAAAAATTGGTGCTTTTAAAAGAACAAATAGAAGAAGTTAGTTTGGTCTTTTCTGATAATGCAAAAGTAGTTTGGGAATATGAATTAGGAGATCGATCTTTTGAAGCTTTGCCTTTTAAAACATATAGCAAGTCCGATTTCTTTGCGCCTTTTGCATCTGGCTCTGCTCGTTATGATGTAATTATTATTTGTCCATGTTCAATGGGGACAATGGGGCGAATTGCTGGCGGATTTTCTGATGATCTCATGACTCGCGCAGCTGACGTTGCTCTCAAAGAAAGACGGAAATTAATTTTAGTATTACGTGATACACCATATAGCTTAATTCACATTAGAAATATGGAAACAATTACTGAAGCGGGGGGAATTATTTGTCCTGCTAGTCCTTCATTTTATAGTTTGCCAAAATCATTCACTGAACTAGCTTCAACTGTTGTAGATCGTGTTTTAGATTTAGCAGGATTGGAACAAGAAACGTATAGATGGAATTCTGATAATTCTTGATATTTATTTCTTCTTTTTAAGATAAGTAAGGTTGCGTTTCAATCCATTAAAACCTGTTCGTTTTAATGCTGATTTCCCAAATACTTGATTAAATACATCTTCTGTCATTTCAGTCCAATCATTATAAGTCCAATCTAGGACAGTTTCATTGGAATTAAATGCGATTTCATTATTGGGTTTTGAAAATCTATTCCAAGGACAAACTTGCTGGCAAACATCACAGCCAAACATCCAATCGTCCATTTTTCCTATCCACGTTTCTGGAATTTGTTCTTTAAGTTCAATGGTTAAATAGGATATACATTTACTCCCATCCACAACATAAGGTTGAACTATTGCTTCAGTTGGACATGCATCAATACATCTTGTACAATTACCGCAATAATCTTTTATAGGGCCATCTGGCTCTAAGTCTAAATCCAAAATCAATTCTGCGATAAAGAAGAATGAGCCATTTCCTTTATTAATCAGATTACTGTTTTTGCCTATCCAGCCTAATCCTGATTTCTTTGCCCATGCTTTATCAAGGACTGGCGCTGAATCAACGAATACTCGCCCATCTACTTCTCCAATTTCTTTTCGTATTCTATCGAGTAAATCAAACAGCTTTCTTTTAATAACTAAATGATAGTCTTCACCATATGCATAAATCGATAATTTCGGAGCATCCTTATTTTGTTGATCTTCTGTAAAGTAATTGAGTAATAAGGAAACAACTGACTTTGCTCCAGGAACAAGTTTGCGTGGATCAATACGTTTATCGAAATGATTGGCCATGTAATGCATCTGTCCATGCATATTTTTATTAAGCCAGTTTTCAAGGTGATAGGCTTCATCCTGTAGTTGTTCTGCTTTAGAAATGCCGCAAAACTCAAATCCCAAATCATAAGCAAATTGCTTAATTTGAGATGATCGATTCTCGTTTAAGAAATCCGATTGTGTCAAAATCTGTAAGTAAGAACTCGAAAATTATTCATCAAATAAACCTCCTTGTTTATTGAATCTGCTCATACCAAGATGACGATATGCTAGCTCAGTTACTTCACGACCTCTTGGAGTTCGAACTATAAATCCTTCTTGAATGAGAAAGGGTTCATATACTTCTTCAATGGTTTCGGAGTCTTCGCCACAGGCTGTTGCAATGGTGCTTACTCCTACAGGGCCACCTTTGAATTTTTGAATGATTGTACTCAAGATTCGATTGTCCATTTCATCAAGTCCATACTTGTCAACATTCAAAGCATCAAGTGCCATATGGGTGATTTCTTTGGTTATTGTACCATCACCTTTTACCATGGCAAAATCTCTAACTCTTCTTAATAATGCATTGGCAATCCTTGGAGTTCCGCGACTTCTTCCAGCTATTTCTTTAGCTGCATCATCTTGAATTGGGATATTTAAAATCCCAGATGCTCTTTTAACAATGCTACAAAGCAATTTAGCATCGTAATAACTCAAGCGTGAGTTAATACCAAAACGAGCTCTTAAAGGAGCTGTGAGAAGTCCCGAGCGAGTAGTTGCTCCAATTAGCGTGAATGGATTTAATGTTATTTGAATTGATCGAGCATTAGGCCCAGTCTCAATCATAATATCAATCTTATAATCCTCCATTGCAGAATAGAGGTATTCCTCGATTACAGGACTTAAACGATGTATCTCGTCAATAAACAGTACATCATGTGCTTCAAGATTGGTAAGCAATCCAGCTAAATCCCCTGGTTTATCTAATACAGGACCGGATGTAACTTTAAATCCAACACCCAATTCATTCGCTATAATATTAGCTAAAGTTGTTTTTCCTAAGCCCGGAGGGCCATGTAGTAATACATGATCTAAAGCTTCATCCCGCATTCGTGCAGCTTCCACAAATACTTTCAGATTATCAAGAATTTGTGGTTGTCCTGTAAAATCATCAAAGCTAGCTGGACGCAAGACTTTCTCAATCTCACGATCGGTTGAAGATAGATGAGTGTATTCAGGATCGAGATTAGGATTCATGAATGCAAGTTAGAACGGAAATTGGCTACAAAAACAAACGTCCCCCCAAATTGGGAGGACGTTCATCTATTTTTTAAAAGAAGTTTAGTGTGCTCCTTCTGCTACCTCTTTTTCAGTGAGAGGCTCTGTTTGACAAACAAAGTCTTCTTCACGATCAGGTTTGCTGTAATCGTAAGCCCAACGATGAACTTCTGGAATTTCTCCAGGCCAGTTACCATGAATATGCTCAACTGGAGTTGTCCATTCAAGGGTGTTTGATCTCCATGGATTTTGAGGAGATTTTTGACCTTTGAAAATACTATAGAAGAAATTGAACAAGAAAATAACTTGTCCAACAGCTGCCAAAATCGCAAACCAAGTAACTAATACGTTGATATCAACTAGGTCATTGAAAATTGGGAACTCAGTATTAGAGTAGTAACGACGAGGAACACCAGCTAATCCCAAAAAGTGCATTGGGAAGAATACACCGTATGCTCCTACAAATGAGATCCAGAAATGGACATACCCTAATTTCTTATTCATCAATTTCCCAAACATTTTAGGGAACCAATGATAAACCCCAGCGAACATTCCAAAAATTGTTGCAGATCCCATTACTAAGTGGAAGTGGGCAACTACGAAGTAAGTGTCATGTACGTTAATGTCTAGGGCTGAGTCACCTAGAATAATACCTGTTACACCCCCAGTAATGAAGAATGAAACTAATCCAATTGCGAATAGCATACCTGGAGTAAATTTCAAATCACCTTTCCAAAGAGTCGTGATGTAGTTAAATGCTTTTACAGCTGAAGGAATCGCAACAAGTAAAGTTGTGAATACGAATACAGAACCTAAGAATGGGTTCATTCCAGTTACAAACATATGGTGACCCCATACGATGAATGAAAGAAATGCAATACCTAAAATAGAAGCAATCATAGCACGATAACCGAAAATTGGTTTACGAGCATTTGTTGCAATTACTTCTGAAGTAATACCTAAGGCTGGTAGGAGTACGATATAAACTTCTGGGTGACCTAAGAACCAGAAAAGGTGCTCATATAAAATTGGACTACCTCCGTTATATTCAAGCGCCTGACCACCGATGTGAATGTCACTTAAATAAAAACTGGTTCCAAAACTTCTATCAAAAATAAGAAGTAGAGCAGCTGCAAGTAGAACTGGGAAAGAAAGTACTCCTAGAATTGCTGTAACAAGAAAAGCCCAAATAGTTAGAGGAAGACGAGTCATCGACATTCCTTTAGTTCTAAGGTTAATGATTGTAACAATGTAATTAAGTGAACCAAGTAGGGAAGAAATGATAAACAAAGCCATTGATACTAACCACAATGTCATACCTAAACCAGAACCTGGCATTGCTTGAGGTAATGCACTTAAAGGTGGATAAACTGTCCATCCACCAGATGCAGGACCAGATTCAATGAATAATGAAATCATCATTACCGTTACTGAACTAAAGAAAAACCAGTACGATAACATATTCAAGAATCCTGATGCCATATCACGAGCACCAACTTGAAGAGGAATTAGCAGATTCGAAAAAGTACCACTCAGACCTCCTGTCAATACAAAGAACACCATGATAGTTCCGTGAATTGTTACAAGAGCTAAATAGAAGTTAGGATCGAGAACACCACCGGGAGCCCATTTACCAAGAAGTGGTTCTAATATTGGGAAACTTCTTCCTGGCCATGCTAATTGAAGACGGAATACAATAGACATCAACATAGCTAACACTCCCATAAACACAGCTGTGATTAGGAATTGTTTAGCGATCATTTTATGATCTTGTGAGAAAATGTATTTTGTAATGAAGGTATCATGATGCTCATGTTCTTCATGATCATGATCGTGACCAGCATGTGTCGCTATACCGTGAGCGGCATGTACGTCATTGTGTGTATGTTCCATAGCTGACATTTCGTTCTCCTTTATTCTTGGTTTGATATCGATGAACAGTAAAGCTTAGTGTTTAGATTCAGAAACAGTTACCTGTGCAGTTGGTTCAGAAACAGTTACAGTTTTTGAAGTATCAGCAGGTGTTGTAGTTTCTGCAGCTGAACTTTCTGCCGGTGCAGGAGCTGCTGCAGCTTGTTTCTGAGTCCAAGTTTGTTGTTCAGCTAACCAATTATTGTATTCTTCTTGAGTTTCAACAATGATGTCCATTTGCATATTATAATGGGCAGCACCACAAATCTTATTACATAAGAGAATATAGTTGAATTTCTCATTGTTCAATTTCTCACGCATCTCCTTAGTAGTAATGGTTGGAGTGAATTCAAATGATGTTTCCATTCCGGGAACACAGTTCATTTGAACACGAAAATGAGGCATATAAGCACTATGAATCACATCGCGTGAACGAAATTTGAAATTAACAGGTTTGTCTTTTACAATATGGAATTCACCTTTTACAATGATATCATCATCACCGTTTTTATCTGTTACCATTCCCAAGTCATTACCATCGCCAATGCTTCGAAAATCAGATTTTCCTAAGGTATTGTCTTTACCAGCATAGCGAGCAGTCCAGTCAAATTGCTTAGAATACAATTCAATTACTTGTGCATCTTTAGCTCCAGCATAAATTACATCTCCCCAAACTGTCAAACCGTAAGCAATTAATCCTGATAAAACTATAGCAGGGATAATTGTCCAAATCATCTCAAGTTTATTACTGTGAGCAAAGTAAACTGCCTTTCTACCTTTAGTACTTACGTTTTTGAATAGTTGGTAGATTAAGACAATGTGTGTTAAAACAAAAACAAATGCAATAACAGCTAAAGTAACATTGAATAAGTTATCGATTTCAGGACCATGTGCAGATGCTGCCTCAGGAAGAAGTTTGTCTTTATACTTAATCACTTGCCATAAGCAAAAGCCCATAAAAGCAAATAGGAATATTACCCATAGGGTAGCTTGATTCCTGCCTTCTGCTTCAGTGATTACATCATCTTTGCGGCCGCCACGCAGCTCAGCAGAAAGATTGTAGATGGTCATCACCCGCGTTGCGGCGATCACAAACAATACTATTACAGCCAGAACAAGAAGAGTCATATGGTTGATTTTCTGATGAGAAGGTTCTTATTAAATGTGATGGTGGATACTCTCTTGGTAGAATACATGTGTAGGATTTGATACTGGTCTACTTGCAAGTTTCTTTAAAACAACAAAACCAAATAAACCAAGGAAGCCTAACATTGTTCCTATTTCTACCCATCCAAAGTGCCAGTGTTCTTTAACAGTCCCCGGCATAATCATAACAAAATTGTCGCTCCAGTGGCCAAACAAAATTACCACACCTACAAAAAACAATAGTTTGTAGTTTCTTTTTGCTCCCCTTTTCATCAAAACTAGGAAAGGGAAAAAGAAGTTCATGAAAAGATTCAACAAGAAAAGGAACTTATAATTTGAAAAGCGATCCATATAATATGTAACCTCTTCTGGAATATTTGAATACCAAATTAGAAGGAATTGAGAGGTCCATAAGTATGTCCAGAAAATAGAGAACGCAAACATGAATTTACCTAAGTCATGAATATGGTGATCAGTAACTTCTGGTAAAAGTCCTTGACTTTTCAGATGTAATACAATTAATGTAATCATTGTTAAAGCACTAACAAAGAAACCGGCAAATGTATACCATCCAAATAAGGTGCTGAACCAATGTGTATCAATTGACATAATCCAGTCCCATGCTGATGTAGAAGAGGTTACAGCAAAGAATACTAAGAACCATGCTGCTAAAATCTGACTACGTTTCCAATTTGTTACATCCAAACCTTTTGCTTCAATTTCAGAACGTTTCATGAATGCTCGTAGGAACAAAAGCCAACCTGCCAAATAAACAATGGTTCGAATAATATAAAATACAGGGTTTAAGAATCCACTTTTACCTGCTATGATTGCATCATAATGTGGATTTGCAGCCCCATTTTCTAAAGTAGGATGATACAATTCAGGATCAGCCCAGTGGTAAATATGATTAAAGTGTAATGCAGAAAGTGTTACCACAATCCCCATAAAAGCCGCTCCATAAGGGAGATAGGAAGCAATTGCTTCCATTGGTCTTTTTACTACAGCAGACCATCCAGCTTCGGCAGCATATTGAACAGCCATAAAAAAGAGTGCTCCCAACGCAATGGCCATGAAGAAAAAGGAATTCAACAATAGGCTGGGCCATGCACGGTGTGAATCTGCAATAAATCCACCCACGATGCTGACCAGTCCGATCGCCATCAAGATGAAGCAGATATTCCGTGTTTTCGAAGAGAAGGTATAGTTCATTGTACCTGTATTAATCGTTAGCGTCAGGTTTTACTTCTTAACTGTAATATTTCCGGTTGTTGCTGCTGAAGCAGTTGCTGCAGCTGATGTATCAGCTTGTGCAGTTGATCCTAGACCATCAGCACGAAGTTTTTCAACCCAACGGATTACTTGCCAGCGTTCATTGTAATTGATTTGAGATGCATGAGATCCCATCATGTTCTTACCATAATATATGGTATGGTACATTTTTCCAACTGGAAGATCTTTAAGTGTAGCTCCAAAATAAGAAGGAACACCTGCAAATTTATCACGTTGAACAAGAATCCCATTTCCATCTCCTATATCACCATGACAGTGTACACAAAAGTTGGTATAAACTTTTTTTCCTTTTTCTAAATTCTCAGGAGTTGCTGGAATTGGATTGGTTAATCCTAAACCTGCAGCCTCATATCCTTCATTGGTATTAGGATAAGCATAAGGCTCGTAAAAAGGAAGTGTTTCATCATTAAAACGAGGAATTGTTCCTTCTACTGGTTTACGACTAGCCATACTATCACCATAGATTGGGCTAATTCCATATGCTTCCAATGCTGGACCGCGGTACATATCCGGAGCATATTCAACACCAGGACTCAATGGATTATTTGAGCATGATGTAACTAACATAGTACCTACAACAGCAGATGTTAGTGTTACGAAAAGTAAACGGGCGTTCTTAGTCATTTCGGAACCTCCTTATTTCAAGTCTTTGTGATTGATTTCAATCGCTCCAGTATTACGAAGTGTTGAAAGGATTTCATCCTCTGTCACACGTTTATTCTCAGAAGATTGAATCTCCATAATGAATTTATCGTCTGTAGACCGAAGATCTGGATTATGTGGCTTGCGTCCTGGATATAGTTTGTTAACTAACAAGTAACTTAAAACCATCCCGTGAGCTGCACAGAATACTGTTAATTCGAAAGTGACAGGAATAAATGCTGGCATATTTTCAAACCAACTAAAATTCGGTTTGCCACCAATATTCATAGGCCAATCAGAAATTAACATATACCAAGTCATCCAAATAGCGAATGATGTTCCGAACATTCCATAGAAGAAAGCCGCATTCGATAAACGAGTCGGTTTAATTCCAATAATCGGATCCAAACCATGAATTGGAAATGGAGAAAATACATCCTTGATGCGGACTCCTTTGCTTCTCAATGCTTTTGCACTGGAAAGCAGCACTTCCTCATCGTCAAATACTCCGTAGATTACTTTTTTGCTCATAACGGATCAGTGGTGCGGTTGTTTAGGATTTTCACTTGTTGACTTCATGATAGTCTTCAACTCACTCAGTGCAATAACTGGGAAGGTTCTTGAGAACAATAAGAAACATGTAAAGAAGATTCCAATCGTTCCAATGAAGATACCTAAATCTACAAATGTAGGGTGGAACATAGTCCAGCTTGATGGAAGGTAGTCACGGTGAAGTGATGTAACGATAATTACAAATCGCTCGAACCACATTCCAATATTTACGAAAATTGAGATAATGAATGTTGCTATTAAGCTCGTACGGATTTTCTTAAACCAGAAAAGCTGTGGAGTAATTACGTTACATGTCATCATTGACCAATATGACCACCAATAAGGACCAGTTGCTCTATTTAAGAAGGCATATTGTTCATATTCAACACCAGAGTACCAAGAAGTAAATAACTCAGTCAAATAAGCAACCCCCACTATAGAACCAGTCAGGATGATGATTTTATTCATCAATTCAATATGCTGTATAGTAATGTAGTCTTCTAAGTGAAGCACCTTACGCATAATGATGAGAAGCGTAAGTACCATTGCGAATCCTGAGAAAATAGCTCCAGCAACGAAGTAAGGTGGGAAAATCGTGGTATGCCATCCCGGTATTACTGAGGTCGCAAAGTCCATGGATACAATTGTATGTACAGAAAGTACAAGTGGTGTTGAAAGTCCTGCTAGTACTAAAGATACTTCTTCAAATCGAGACCATTGTTTAGCTGAACCACTCCATCCAAAACTTAGGATGTTGTAGATCTTACGCATACGTGGTTTCATTTGGCGGTCACGTACAGTTGCAAAGTCAGGAATTAATCCTGTATACCAGAATACTAGAGATACAGTGAAGTAAGTAGAGATCGCAAATACATCCCAAAGTAGTGGTGAATTAAAGTTTACCCACAAAGAACCAAATTGGTTTGGTAATGGAAGAACCCAGTATGCGCACCATACACGCCCCATGTGCATTACTGGGAATAGGGCTGCACAGATTACCGCGAAAATTGTCATCGCTTCAGCTGAGCGGTTAATAGACATTCTCCAACGTTGACGAAAAAGAAGGAGGATAGCTGAGATAAGTGTACCAGCGTGACCAATACCTACCCACCAAACGAAATTGGTGATATCCCATGCCCAACCTACTGTTTTATTCAATCCCCAAACACCGATACCAGTACCGATTGTGTAGGCAAAGCATCCAACACCCCAAAGGGCTAGTAATGCTGAAATGGTAAATACCACTTTAAAAAGATTGTTCGCTTTTCCTTCTATCGGCCGCGAAATATCCTCAGAAATCTGGTGATAGGTTTTTTCACCAAGAATCAGGGGTTGTCTTACAGTGGCTGTTGAGTGATGTTCCATATCGTCTCTATGCTAAAGCGAATGAATTAAGCCTCGTTGGCAGATTTGTTACGGATTTTTGTTAGGTAGAATACTGAAGGTTGTGTACCTACTTCTTCAAGTAATTGGTACTTACGCTCATTATTCCATGCCTTACGTACTTCCGATTGCTGATCATTAAAGTCTCCAAATGTAATGGCATTGGTAGGACAAGCTTGTTGACAAGCAGTCTTAATTGAGCCATCTTTTGGTCGTGAACTATTTTTCTTAGCATCTAGTTTTCCAGCTTGAATTCGCTGAATACACATAGAGCATTTTTCCATTACACCTCGTGAACGTACTGTTACATCTGGGTTCAATACCATTTTACCCAAATCATCATACATATTGAAATCAAATTCAACATTCTCATTGTAACGGAACCAATTGAAACGACGCACTTTATAAGGGCAGTTGTTTGCACAATAACGCGTACCGATACAACGGTTGTAAGTCATTTGATTCAAGCCTTCTAAGCTGTGTGTTGTAGCTAATACAGGACAAACAGTTTCACAAGGAGCGTGATTACAATGCTGACACATAATCGGTTGAAAAACAACCTCAATCGTATCCGCTGACGATGGAACTTCCATTTTCAGGAATTTATCTATAGCTCCAACTCCGTCTTTTTCAGCTACTTCTTCGTTCATGTCAGAACTATAGTAACGATCGATACGCATCCAGTGCATTTCGCGACTACGACGTACTTCATCTTTACCTACTACAGGAACGTTATTTTCGGCAGTACAGCTGATTACACAAGAACCACAACCAATACAAGCATTGAGGTCAATTGCCATATTCCAAAAATGGTTCTTGTTCTCATAAGCTGCCCATAAATCCAATTCTTTGGCAGTTGCTTTTCCTTCTTGCTTAGTTGTAGTAAGATTCGTAGCGTATAATAAATCTTCATTACCAGCTTTTGAATCTTTTTTGTACTCAGCAAGTGTTGCTTCTTTCACAATCTCACGACCCATCATGGTGTGGTGAGTCTGTGTTGCTGCAATTTGATATTTGTCTTTGCTTTCAGAAACACTTACTCCTGAAGCAATATAATTGAAAGTTCCATCGTCAAAACTTACAAAAGGAGAAGCATTTGCTCCAATTCCATTTGCAGTTTTTCCAACTGCTGTGCGTCCATATCCTAAAGCTATAGCAATAACACCTTTAGGTAGACCAGGTTGAGCCACTACAGGAAGAGATGCTGTTGCAGATCCTGATTTAACTTCAACTACATCAGCCATTTGTTCTTGACCCATCAATGTATTGAATCCTTTTTCCTTCATTTCTTCAGGATTCATCAATACATAATTATCCCAAGTTACCTTGGTGATTGGGTCAGGAAGTTCTTGAAGCCAAGGATTGTTTGCTTGATTTCCTGTACCTGCACCTGTTTTTTGATAAACAACAAGCTCAATTCCTGATGCTTTTCCTGCTTTTGCTACAATAGCAGATGCTGCATTTGAAACATCTCCATATACTGTGGTTGTAGGTTCAGGTGAGGCAATCGTAATTGGCATTATTTTAATTGAAACTGGAGCTTCAGGTGTTGGATTTTCAGCTATCACAGCAGCAGGTGCCGCACTAGCCATAACTCCATCATGCAATGAGCGGAACCAGAAATCATTAAAGCTTAAAAATCCTGTAGAAGATGGGTATACAGTTGTTTCCCAAACTTTGGAAATGTAATCGTGTGCATTTGTTGTATTTCCAGCCCAAGTCAAAATACTTTCTAGGACTTGACGAGTTGAAAATAGTGGATTGATGGTTGGTTGACCAAGTGCATAATGTCCTTTACGAGGATTAGCATCTGTCCAAGATTCTAAGTAATGATGATCTGGTGCAACAATTTTACAAGCAGCAGCAGTTTCATCAACACGATCAGCAAAAGAAACTGATAAACTTACTTTGGAAAGTGCATCTTTAAATGCAGCTCCGTTTGGTAAAGAATATACTGGATTAACATTGTTAATCAAGATTGCTCCAACTTTTCCAGATGCCATTTCTGCTACTAGTGCATTAACTGCGGCATCATTTCCTTGACGAGTATAGTCTTCTACATCTTTATTGATTGTAGAACCATACGAACCAAGATGTGTATTAATTGCATTTACTACTTGTTGAATATTTGCATCATTACTTCCGCAAACAACAAGAGCTTTACCTTTTGAAGCATTAAGTTCTTTTGCTAACTCCGCAATAGCTGCATCTTTAGCATCTAAGCTTTTCGAAGGAAGACTACTTCCAGTTAGTTTGTTGTAAAGATTTACAACAGCAAGTCCTAATTGAGAAGGTTTTAATGCAATACGTTTATCAGCGTTTGAACCTGTTACGGTCAAAAGTGATTCAATTTGAACGTGACGAGACATTTTTTTCTCGTCTTTATTCAATTTGCGTGTTTCAGCATATTGACGAGCATGTTCAACTGGGCTCAGCCAATTTGCAAGGAAATCACATCCAATTCCAACAATAAAATCAGCTTTATCGAAGTTGTATGTTGGGATGAATGATTTTCCGAAAGAAGCTAAGTTTGAATCAGCAATACCTTTATACGAAATTGAATCGTAAGTAACAACTTGGGTTGTTGGGTATTTAGTTGTGAATTCAGCAATTGCTGATTTCATGGAAGGGCTGATCAAAGACGAAGTTAATATACGAATTGCTCCACCAGCAGCTGCAATGCTAGCTAGTTTTGAAGTTACTTCTGCATCAACAGCTTTCCAATCACTGTCTTTATTGTTTAGCATTGCACCTTTAATACGGGCGCTATCGTAAAGTGAAAGTACAGAGGCCTGCACACGAGCATGTGAACCTCCTTTAGTAATAGAACAAAGCTCGTTACCATCAACCTTGATAGGACGACCTTCACGTGTCTTAACTAAGACACCTGCATAATCATTACCATCCCAATAAGTGGATGCATAATAATTAGCAACGCCTGGAGTAATTTCTTCTGGTTTATTAAGATAAGGAATTGCCTTGCGAACAGGAGTTTCACATGCAGCTAATGAAGCAGCAGTGACACTAAATCCTAAAAACTTAAGAAAGTCTCTACGGTTTGTTGATGAATCCACGATGCGCTCGTCACCGAGGAATTGATCAACCGGAAGGTCTTCTGCAAACTCATTTTGCTGAAGTTTTACAAACTCAGGGGTTGCCTGAAGTTCTTCTATTCCTTTCCAGTATTTCTTCGAATTGCTCATACTTCGTAAAAGTCCGGTTTATGAAGGAGGATGTGGATCAATAATGACATTTAGAACATTCCAAACCACCGATTTTACCAATCGTGAATTTGTCGCCTTTTTTGTATGCTGGGTCGTTTACAAATTGCTTATGTAGCTCTTCGTAATACTTGTTGTCCTTGTAATCAACTTCCGTTTGACGGTGACAATCAATACACCATCCCATAGTTAGTGGAGAATTTTGTTTTACAACTGCCATCGAATCTACTGCTCCATGGCATTGTGCACATTCAATTTTACCAACTTTTACGTGCTGGCTATGATTGAAATAGACGTGATCAGGTAGATTATGAACTCGAATCCATTGAATAGGCTTCTTGTTCGGGCCATATACACGTGTTTCTGGATTGTAATCTAGAGCGGTGTATATTTTCTTAATTTCTTCTGTTCCAGTTGTTGCTCCTTGTTGAATGTATGCATGACAATTCATACAAACATTAGCTGAGGGGATATTAGCATGCTTAGATTTCTCAACACCACTATGGCAATAAACACATGCAATTTTGTTTTGACCAGCATGGATCTCGTGAGAAAATTTGATTGGTTGTTCTGGTGCATATCCTTGGTAAACACCAATGCCCATTAGTCCATCCCATCCTTGTTTAAGAACCCAGCTAACTAAGAGAAGACTAGCTATAGCTACTATTTTTTTGTTTTGAGATGCCCAGAAACGGAAACGTTCAATTGGACCTAATACAGGTTTAGGCTCAATATGAATACCGTTTTTCTCATTTACTAATGTTTCCAGAGATGCCTTTACAGTTGAAAGAACATTAATGAGAACAATAAGTAAAACACCTAGTCCTAATAATACATAGAAGTATGTTTCATTGCTAGCTGGTTTTGCCTCAGTTATTGAGGTCCCTGCTGCATTTCCATCAGTTGGAGTTGCAGCTACAGGAGCATCTCCTCCTTTATCAGCCCAATTGATAACTGCTAGAATTTCAGCATCAGATAAGGCTTGAGCAGGCATTGGAGAATTGCCATAATCAGCAAAAAGCTTATTTGCATAAGCATCACCTGTTTTAAGAAACTCCGCAGAGTTCTTAATCCAAGAAATTAGTTTTGCTTCATCTGTCCAACGGCTTTTAACGCCTTTAAGACCTGGACCAACTAATTTCTGATCAGTTGGTTTGTGGCAGGATGCGCAGTTGCCTTTAAACAACTTTGCTCCATCTTGAGCATAAGTTGTATTAGAACTTAGAGCAACAGCAAAAAAGACTGCCAGAACACGTAAGATATGGGAACGGAATAGATGCATAGACCAGCAGGTAGGATGACCCCTATTTCAGTTTTAACGGCTGCAAATTTAACGGTTAACCCTTTCCTTTAAGATTTTTTTTGAGTTTGTTGATAATTTGGAACGATTCTAAATAAATGAAAAGTTGTGCCTCTTTTGAATTGTATTCCTTTTGTCCAATAATTCAGCGACTTAAGGTTGTGAAATTTTGTAAAGTCATTTTTTGAGTCCATAATATTAACAAAAACATAGGCTTATTTGTGTAAAAAACCTGATTAGTTTTGCTGAAAAAAAGCAAATGAACATTCGATTTGAATCATTTATTAAAATTTCCTACCTGATTATAATCTGTACCGTCTTTTTTTCATTCCAGATAAAAGCTCAAACGAACGACTCCGTTAATACTGTTACATTAAATAATCACTCAATTCTAAATGACACACTTAATAAAGGTTCTGTAAAATATAATTTACCTAATGGCTTTATAGATTTAATAGAATCGTATAAAAAGGCAAATTATGCATCTCCCGGAATCGATGGGTTTCGCGTTCAAATTTTATCCGATGCTGGTAATAATGCTAAGGAAAGAGCTCAATCATCATTAGTTGAGTTTGAACAGAAGTTTCCAGGTATTCCGGTGTATCTAACTTATCAGCAGCCTAATTTTAAAGTTAGATGTGGAGATTTTCGTACAAAAGCAGAAGCCCGAAGACTGCTAAACGAAGTGTCTAGTCAATTTCCGGGCTCTTATGTTGTTCGAGATTTTATTAAAACTCCGAAAGATTAAAGTTTTCTCTTAATCTCTACATTTTCATATCCTTCAATGATATCACCTTCTTTGATATCGTTGAAATTGTGAATGTTTAATCCACATTCGTATCCAGTTGCAACTTCTTTCACATCATCCTTGAATCGTTTTAAAGATCCAAGATCTCCTGAGTAAACAACGATTCCATCACGAATAAGTCGGATTTTAGTGTTCCGAGTTATTTTTCCATCAAGCACATAACAACCTGCGACAGTTCCAACTTTCGTGATTTTAAATACATCACGAACTTCAACATTACAAACGATTTTCTCTTCAAATTCAGGAGCTAGCATTCCTTCCATCGCAGATTTGATTTCCTCAATTGCCTTGTAAATAATTGAGTAGAATCGCATGTCGATTTCTTCGTTCTCAGCTAATTTTCTTGCACTTGCTGATGGTCGAACTTGGAATCCTATAATGATGGCATTTGAAGCAGATGCTAATAATACGTCTCCTTCAGTTACTTGTCCAACTGATTTATGGATAATGTTAACCTGAATTTTCTCAGTTGATAGTTTCAATAATGAATCAGATAAAGCTTCAACAGAACCATCCACGTCACCTTTTACAATGATATTTAGTTCTTTGAAATCTCCAATGGCAATACGTCGACCGATTTCATCAAGAGTTATGTGTTTGTGAGTACGAATACCTTGTTCGCGCTGTAATTGTTGACGTTTGTTAGCAATCTCTCTTGCCTCACGCTCATCACTCATTACGTTGAACTTATCTCCAGATGATGGTGCTCCACTTAGTCCAAGCATTTGAACCGACATGGAAGGTCCTGCTTCTTTGATTGAAGCACCACGCTCATTAAATAATGCTTTAACGCGACCGCTATTTGGACCAGCTAGAACAACATCACCAATACGTAAAGTACCAGCTAGAATGATCATAGTTGTAACATATCCACGGCCTTTATCTAATTCCGACTCTATTACAGTTCCGGTTGCACGTTTATCTGGATTAGCTTTTAAATCGAGCAATTCAGCTTCAAGTAGAACTTTTTCTAGTAATAAATCTACGTTTTTACCGTGTTTAGCAGCAATTTCTTGAATTTGATATTTACCACCCCAGTCTTCTACAAGGATATTCATTGCAGCAAGCTGTTCTCTGATTTTATCAGGATTAGCACCCGGTTTATCAATTTTATTGATTGCAAATACAATAGGAACTTGAGCAGCTTGAGCGTGGTTAATTGCTTCAATGGTTTGAGGCATCACACTATCATCTGCCGCAATTACAATAATTGCTACGTCGGTAACTTGAGCTCCACGAGCACGCATAGCGGTAAAGGCTTCGTGACCTGGAGTATCTAGGAAAGTTATTTTCTTTCCATTCTCCATGGTTACGTTATAAGCCCCGATATGTTGAGTAATTCCTCCAGCTTCACCGGCAATAACATTTGCTTTACGGACATAATCCAAAAGCGATGTCTTACCATGATCGACGTGACCCATTACTGTTACAATAGGAGGACGAGGAACTAGATTTTCGTCTGTATCTTCTTCTTCTTTAATTGCTTCTTGAACTTCAACAGATACAAATTCAACCTTGTAACCAAATTCTTCTGCAACAATAGTCAGTGTTTCTGCATCTAATCGTTGATTAATTGACACAAAAAGACCAAGAGACATACATGTAGAAATAATCTCATTAACAGGCACATTCATCATTCGAGCTAATTCATTAGCCGATACGAATTCAGTTACTTTAATTATTTTTTCCTGTCCTTCCATTTCTGCTTCTTCTTGAGCAGCACGGAAATCTTCACGCTTTTGTTTTCTGTATTTAGCAGATTTTGATTTTTGTTTACCTTGACTCAAACGAGCCAATGTTTCTTTAATCTGCTTTTGAACTTCTTCTTCTGTTAATTGAGGTTTAGGCGCTCCTGGTGCAGGTCTATGAGAACCTTGTCCACCTTGACGAGGACGAATTTCTCTATTAGGACCCGTGTTAGGATGTGAACCACCTTGATTTTGAGAAGGATTTGCATTCCCAGTATTTCCAGCATTTCCAGCAGGAGAATCAATTCTCTTTCTTTTCTTTTTGCGATCGTTGTTTCCTAAACCTGCACCAGATGATGATGCAATTGGTTTTTTAGGAGGTTCGGGAGCTAATTCAATTTTACCTAAAATCTTAACACCTTCTAATTTTTCTCTAGCTGCTCTAAATAATTCTTCCGGTTGTTTAACAACTGGTTCAGCAGGTTCGATTGGTTGAGCAGGTTTTGCAGGCTCTTCAGCTTTAACTTCCTGTACAACTTCTTTTTTAGCTTCTGGAGTTACTTCAGGGGCAGGTTTTGCGATCTCAACAGGCTTTTCTGATGGTTTCGGTTTAATAGCCTGAACCTCTTTAGCTTTTTCTTTAGAATCTTTACCAGATTTTTTCCCTCTGTTTTTATCAAAAGAATCAAGGTCAATTTTACCTAAAACCTTGAGTTGATTCTCTTTTACAGGTTCTGAAGGAACTTCTGTAACAGGGCTAATGATTTTCTCTTCAACAGGTGCTGGTGTTTCAATATCCTCCTTTACAATTTCTGCAACTACAATTGGTTCAGGTTCGATAACCGGTTCTGGCTCAACAACTGGTGCTTTTTCCGGTTCCGGGATTGGTGTTGGAAGTGGAGGAGGAGTAGGTGTAGAAGCACGTTGACCTAATCCTTTTACCAGAATCTCATCAGGTTCTTGATCTGTATCATCCGATTTTGTTGGACTAGGATGATTTTCATCCAATACGACAGGTTCGCGTTTAAGTCGTGTTTGAATAATCTTTTTAGATTCTTCTTTCACGCTTTTTTCCGCTCCATACTCTTTAAGGAGCATAGCGTACATTTCATCGCTTATTTTGGAGTTGCGATTAATATCCTCAAACTTCTTATCAGTTAGGAAATCAATAACAGTCTGAACTCCAACATTAAGTTCTGATGCAACTTTACTAATTCGTCTTGTTTGTTGTGCTTCTGACATTCAACAGTGTTAATAGATTGTTTGGAATCCTGCTTTGTTTATTATTCAAACTCAGCTCTCAATATCCGCATCACTTCTTTTATTGTTTCTTCTTCTAGGTCAGTTCTCTTTACTAGATCATCAACTGGAAGTTCAAGTACACTTTTAGCTGTATCACATCCAGCTTTCTTCAATTCATCCAGAATCCAGCTATCGATTTCATCTCCAAATTCTTCCAAATCAACATCTTCTTGATCCAAGTCAGAATCACGATAAACATCAATTTCATATCCTGTTAAACGGCTAGCTAGTTTAATATTTAAACCACCTTTACCAATTGCTAGAGATACTTGATCAGGCTTCAAATAAACTTCAGCTCTTTTAGTAGCTTCATCTAATTTGATTGATGATATTTTAGCTGGACTTAATGCTCTTGTGATGTAAAGTGCATTGTTAGTTGTGTAATTGATAACATCAATGTTCTCATTACGAAGTTCTCTCACAATACCATGTATGCGAGAGCCTTTCATTCCTACGCAAGCTCCAACTGGATCAATACGGTCATCGTAGCTTTCAACTGCAACTTTTGCACGCACACCTGGTTCACGTACAATTTTCTTTATAGTAATTAAACCATCAAATACTTCAGGAACTTCTTGTTCAAAAAGTTTTTCAAGAAAAACAGGTGAAGTTCTAGAAAGAATGATTTGTGGTGTATTGTTCTTCATATCAACACGAAGTACAACGGCACGTGCATTTTCTCCTTTTTTAAAGAAGTCACTTGGGATTTGTTCTGTCTTAGGGATAACGAGTTCATTTCCTTCTTCATCAAGAATAAGAACCTCTTTTTTCCATACCTGATAAATTTCACCAGATACTACCTCTCCAACACGATCTTTATATTTACGGTAAACTCCGTCTTTTTCAAGTTCAGATATACGTGCAACTAAATTTTGTCTGAAAGCAAGTACAGCTCTTCTACCAAAGTCATTTAACTTAACTTCTTCTGAAACTTCTTCACCAACTTCAAAGTCAGGTTCAATTTTAATTGCATCCGAATAAGCAATTTGACTGTTGGGGTCTTCAACCGAGTCATTTTCTACAATCTCTCGATTGTGCCAAACTTCAAGGTCTCCTTTATCAATATTGATAATGATGTCAAAGTTTTCATCAGAACCATATTTCTTAATGATCATATTCCGGAAAACATCTTCCAAAATACCCATCATAGTTACTCGGTCGATATTCTTGAATTCTTTGAACTCTGCGAACGATTCAATGAGAGCTGCGTGTTCCATTGTTTAATTAAGCATTCGTTTTAAAAGGTAATTACCAGTTTAGTTTCTTTTACTTCATCAAAAGAATAGCGAACTGGTAAGATATCATTTGCTTGTTGATTGTTCTTTTTAGATTTAAGTGGCGATGGCTTAATATCAAACCCAGCTTCATCAGCACCTAACAGAATCCCTTGAATTTTCTCTCCATTAACAAATATAAGCTCTACATCTTTTCCAGCATATTTTTTATACTGGCGGATGTTTTTAAAAGGAGAATCAATACCTGGTGAAGAAACTTCCAATTCGAAATCCTGTTTTTCTCGATCAAGATTTGATTCTATATGTCTACTCAAAGCAATACAGTCCTTAATAGAAACATGATCATCATTTTCAATGAAAACACTAATCCTATTTCCAGAGCGAACATTCACCTGAATCAGATAGTTTGCAGTATCCTTTAGAAAGGACTGAGCTAACTCTGATATGACATCTTTACTAATCATACTCTTCATCATCGAAATAAAAAAAGGGACACTGTCCCCTTCTCTAAAACCGCCGCAAAAGTACATAAAGATTTTCAAATGACAAAGAAACTGCTGGAATCAAACTTATTACAGCGTCAGTACGACACTAATATCCATGAATGTGCGGATGATACTCAAAAACATCCGACACAGATGATTTTTTGTTCTCTTTGATTAAATCCCAATTTCTGTATATTTGCCCGAAACGATTTTTTTAACAGACCTTTTAACAATCAACCATCCTTTAAAAACGCTTAAAAAATGAGCAACAACCAGAATTCAGCGGGCAGCGGTATCGGATCCTTTTTTGCTGCAACTGTTATCCTTTCAGCAATCATCGTCAGTGTGGTGGTGTATATGTTTGTATTGGGTAATCCAGATAATTTCGAAGGCGGAGATCCTGTATTAGGACATCCACTTCCAGGCAACACGTTAGGTGTTGTATATAAGGGAGGTTTTATTGTACCTATCCTTATGTCTATTGTTGTTATTATTCTTGCCTTTTCAATTGAGCGTTTTTTAACACTTAGTAAAGCTAACGGTCGTGGTCGTTTGAATGTTTTCGTAAGAAACCTTCAAAACATGATTAACAACAATCAGTTATCTGCTGCAGTTGCTGAATGTGACAAACAAAAAGGTTCTCTAGCTAATGTTATGAAAGCTGGACTTCTTCGTTATTCTGCACTTCAGAATGATGCAACAATGGATAAAGAGCAAAAAGTAGTTGCTATGCAAAAAGAGCTTGAAGAAGCTACTGCATTAGAACTTCCAATGCTTTCTAAAAATCTAGTAATTATTTCAACTTGTGCTTCTATTGCAACACTCGTTGGTTTGATTGGAACGGTACTAGGGATGATTAAAGCCTTCTCGGCTCTTGCACAAGCTGGTGCTCCTGATGCTGTTGCTCTAGCAAATGGTATCTCTGAAGCTCTTATTAATACAGCTTTAGGTATCTCAGGTTCTACTATTGCCATTATCATGTATAACTATTTCACTACTCAAATCGATTCACTTACTTATAAAATCGATGAGTCAGGATATAGCCTTGTTTCAACTTTTGAATCAAGCACTAAGTAATTTCATTCAGCAATAGCTAGGATATGCCTAAAATTAAAATGCCGAAAAACAGTCCGTCCATCGACATGACGCCGATGGTGGATTTGGCTTTTCTGCTGGTAACCTTCTTCATGCTGATTTCTCAGTTCCGCGCCGAGGAAGCTGCGGTGATCGATATGCCATCATCTGTTTCGGATTTAAAAATTCCGGATAAAGACTTGATGATGATTCTTGTTGACAAGAAAGATCACGTATTCTTCACAATTACCGGTCAGGAAACTCGAAAAAAAGTTCTTGAGAAGATGGGCGAAAAGTACAAAGTCGTTTTTACCGAAGAGCAGAAGAAAGAGTTCTCTAACATGGCTTCCTTTGGTATGCCTATGAGCCAGATGAAAGAATATTTGGCTGCAGGAAGTACCGAAAGAAAGAAATTACAAGAGAAATCGAATGGTATTCCAACCGATTCTACAGCATGTGAATTATGCGACTGGGTTTATTACGGTCGATTAGCAGCTATTAAGTATCGTGTTGCAATCAAGGGTGACCAAGAAAGTTCGTATCCTACTGTACGTAGGGTAATGGATATTCTCCAAGACAAAAAGGTAAACAGATTTAATCTGATTACCAACATGGAAACCGGACCAACTGAATAATACATGAACCTTATTCTCCGTTATGAATAATGGAGATAAAATATAAAACACCATGGCAGAAGTAAATACCGGCGATGACGGTGGTGGCAAGAAGAAGCACGGGAAAAAACGCGCAAAGAAATCCTCTACCCGAATCGACATGACCCCAATGGTTGACCTTGGGTTCCTGCTCCTTACTTTCTTTATCTTGACTACGACCTTCAATAAGCCTCAGGCAATGGAGATTAATATGCCAGTTAAAGATAAAATTGAAGATGAGAAAAAAAATAAAGTACCTGCAGAACATACATTAAGTCTTTTATTGACAGATAAAAATGTTGTCTATTGGTATTTTGGCGTTGCTGATCCATCAAAACCTCTTCCTTCTTTAACTAAGACGAATTACAGTAAAGATGGAATTCGTAAATTGTTAATTACTGAGAATAATAAGCGCCATAATGCTTTTAATCAGATTGAACAATGGAAGAAAGAATTGGCTGAGAAGAAAATTACCGAAGATGAGTTTATTGAGAAGAAAAAAGTTTTTCATAAACAATATGCTATATCTAGCCTGATCGTTCTTTTGAAGCCAGACAAAGATTCTAATTACAAGAACATTGTTGATGCTTTGGATGAGATGGCAATCTGTAACATTGGAAGCTATGCATTATTGGAATCAAATGATTTAGAGAATCAGATGATTGCTAATGCTAACACGTATAAATAATTCAAACGAAAAGAAGACATGGCAGAGCAACTAGCCGTCAAGCCGTTTGACGAAATAGTATTCGAGCACCGGAATAAAGAGTATGGTGCTTATGAGCTAAGGAAACGTTACGACCGTAACATGAACACTGCATTTATTATTGCAATCAGTGTGTTTGTTATAAGTGTGAGTATTCCAGCTATTATGGATTTCCTTGAGAAGATTGCACCTAAAGAAGCCCCCGTAAATGTGGAGTTGAATTTGGCAGATGCACCTCCTTTGGATAAGGATGAACCACCACCACCACCACCACCACCAGATCCTCCACCACCTGTTCAGGAAACTATTAAGTTTACTCCACCAGTGGTGACAGAAGAACCTATTGACGAAAAAGATATTCCTCCTCCACAGGATGAAATCAAAGTTCAAACAGGGACCGATACAAAAGAAGGCACTGGTACTTTTGAATTGCCTGATGAAGGTGATGGCAATGATGATTTTGATGAGCAACAACAGCAAATCTTTACTATTGTAGAAACGATGCCTGAATTTCCGGGTGGAGAAGAGAAACTCTTCGAATACTTAGGGAAAAACATCAAGTATCCTGCAATGGCAAGAGAAAATGGTATCACTGGTACTGTATATGTGACCTTTGTTGTTGAAGGTAGTGGAGAAATTTCTGATGTAAAGAAACTACGTGGAATTGGCGGAGGGTGTGATGAGGAAGCTATTCGCGTGGTTCGTTCAATGCCATCATGGAAACCAGGTAAACAGAATGGTAAAACGGTTCGTGTACAATATAACTTACCGATTAAATTTACACTTCGTTAATTTTTCCTAATTGAATAGAATATTACGGGTAATGGGCCTCGTGGTGATTGTAGTTTACATCATCATTGGCTCATTACTCATTTTTACTGATTTCTTTACTATTGTTCCTGATGAGTATCGTTTACTCATTGGTATTGTAGTGCTTCTTTATGGAGCTTTTAGAGCAACACGATTAATGACCAAGAATTCAAATTCAGATTCCGAATGAAGAGGTTTTTAGTGACTTTATTAATTGTTATTCCAATTGGAATTTTGGTTAGCTCATGCGGTGGCAGTCATCAACAAAATACAGAAACCACAACTAGTGGTAACATTCGAATTGGAGTTGATGATTCTTATCGATTATTGTTAGATACTGAAATTGCTACTTTTCAGTCTCTATATCCAAACGCTAAAATCAATCCTGACTATGGCTCAGAGGGTGATTTAATGCAGCTCTTCATGAAAGACTCTTTACGTGCAATAATTACCAGTAGAGAATTGAACGAAAGTGAAAAAGAGTATTTCAAATCAAACAAACTGTTTCCCAAAGTCACCAAAATATGTGTGGATGGCTTAGCTTTCATTGTTAATAGAAACAATTCGGACTCAACCTTCTCCTACAATGAATTGGAAAAACTGTTTACTACCAATCCAAGTAAATGGTCAGATATAAAACCAGGTGCTTCTTCAGAGCCTGTTCAAGTAGTTTTTGACAGTCCGAATTCTGGGAATGCTAGATATTTAAGAGAGTTGTTCCAATTGAAACAACTTCCTTCTCTTTGTTCTGCTGTAAAGTCGAATGAAGAGGTAGTTAAATTTGTGGAAGCTAATCCGAACTCAATGGGAGTTATTTCATCAAATTGGATTAGTGATGTAGATGATTCAGTAAGCGGAGATTTCTTAAAACGTATTCGAGTTGTTGGTGTGTCATCTCAAAATGATCCTGATGCAGTGTTAGGTTATACTCAACCTTATCAAGGATATCTTGCTGACAAATCATATCCATTTCGTAGAGATGTGTATTATATCAACAGAGAAATTGGAACCCGCCTTGGCACAGGCTTTGCCTCGTTTGTCGCAGGAGATAAAGGACAACGAATTGTCTTGAAATCTGGACTTGTTCCAGCCTACGGTGTTATTCGATTAATAGACGCCGGAAATTAATTTGAACAAACAGCACATTTACAGAAATAGAAATCATGAAAAGTATCCTTCGGATTTTTGCATTATTAGTATGTACAATTTCAGTCCAAGCTCAAACACTTGATGAGGCTAAGCGATTGACCTTAAATGAACAGTATGAAGCTGCCAGTAGTGTTTTCAATCAATTGATAGCTAAATTTCCCAATAAAGGCGACTATTGGTTTTATTACGGAGAGAACTTATTAAAAGCGGATAAAGCCGATTCAGCAAAAGCGATCTATACTCTTGGAATTCAAAATGAACCAACTAATCCACTGAATTTTGTTGGGCTTGGTAAGATTTCCAAAATAGAAGGGAATAAAGATCAAGCTACTCAACAATTTGAAAAAGCGATTAAGATGGGAGCTGGCAAAAACGCTGAAGTTTTAATTCGCACAGCAGAAGCATCTATCTCTATTGATCCTAAGGATTTAACACAAGCGTTTGCTTTATTAAAGGAAGCAGAGAAACTACAATTACGTAATCCTGAGATTCAGATTTTAAATGGTGATGCATTTTTGGAAAACAATGATGGATCAAGTGCTATTAAGTTTTATGAGCGAGCACAAGAATTAGATCCTAAATCACCTTTGGCAATGCTTCGTTTAGGACAACTTTGGGTTCGCGCTCGTAATTATGTTGGAAAAGACGGTAGCAAAGGAGCATTGGAATATTACAATGATGCGATTAAGATTGATCCTTCTTTTGCTCCAGCATATCGTGAATTAGGAGAGTTGTTTGCTAAAGCTCAACGTTACGAGGAGGCAAAACAGAATTATGCTAAATACTTGGAACTTTCTAAGGGCACTCAAGGTTCACGCGTTCGTTATGCTTCGTTTCTTTATGCAACAAAAGATTATAAGGAAGCCTTGAATGTGATAAATGATATTTGGAAAACAGATACTACACGTGTTTTGTTGTATCGATTGGCTGCCTATTCATCATACGAAACAAAAGACTTTGTAAATGGTATGGTTTATATTCGGAAGTTTTTAGAGCGTCAACCTGAATCAAGGTTAATTGCTAAAGACTATGCATATTTTGGTCGGTTGCTTTCTGCGAATGGTCAAGATTCACTTGCGCTAGAAAATTTGAATAAGTCTTATTCTCAAGATACAGCTGCACATGATTTGTTAGGTGATATAGCTAATATTTATACCAAGTTAAAGCGATATCCAGAAGCTGCAGCTGCATACAATAAGAAGATAATTTTAACAAAACCTGCTTCCAAGGATTATCATTTATTGGGTATCACTTACTACAAAATGAATGAGTTTGGTAAAGCAGATACCGCTTTTACAAAGGTTAATGAGCTTTCGCCTAAGTTTGTTCAGGGTTTTGATTGGAGAGGACGAGCACAAAGTAGCTTAGATCCAGAATCTAAAGCTGGTTTGGCTAAAGCTTCATATGAACAAGTAGTTCTTTTGGGAGAAGCAGATTCGACCAAATACCAAAAGGAGCTAATGAGTGCTTATCGCTATTTAGGGTACTTCTACTACCTTAATAAAGACTATACAAACTCTCGAATTTGGTGGGAAAAGGTTAAAGCGATTGATCCTCTTGATAAACAGGCAAATGATGCCTTAACCGATATGAAAGGGAAATAAGTTGAAAAACATAAAAAAACCGGAGCTATAAACTCCGGTTTTTTTATGTCAAGACTTCATGTTTTGAAACTGAAGTGGAATACCAACGTCGGCAGTTCTCAAGATTGCCATTGTTTGTTGTAGGTCATCAATCTTTTTGCCTGAAACTCGCAATTGGTCATCCATTATTTGAGCTTGTACTTTTATTCCTGAATCCTTAATTATTTTGGCGATTTTACGTGAGCTATCTTTATCGATACCTTGTTTAATGATAATGTCTTTCCTAACCATGTTTCCAGAAGCATATTGCTTCTTTCCGAAATCCATGCAATTGGGATCGATTTTCTGCTTAATGAGTCGAGAACGAACAACATCTTCCACAGCTGTAATTCTCATCTCGTTTTCGGTTAAAACATGAACAATTAGCGTTTTCTTATCGAGATCAATTTCTGTTTTCGAATCTCTAAAATCGAAACGAGTTGTAATTTCTTTAGTAGCAGCATTTATAGCATTGTCGAGCGTTTGCAAGTCAACTTTGCTGACGATATCGAATGAGGGCATATCCTATTTTGATTTGTATGCGAATGTATGAATTGTCGAGTATTCGATTAGCTGCATTAAAACATGCCAAGAAAAAACGCGATACTGTTAGGATGTTTAAAAAATATTTTATCTTTGCAACCCTTAAAACAATAAAGAATTACAACCGATGCTAATCATTCCTGTTAAAGAAGGCGAATCAATTGAAAAAGCGCTAAAGAAATTTAAGCGTAAAGTGGAGAAAACTGGCCTCATTAAAAATCTTCGTGAGCGTCAAAAATTCACAAAGCCATCTATTGTTCGTCGCGAGGAAATTAAGAAAGCGATATACAGCTCACAGTTTAAGACTAATCAAGAAGCTTAATTAAGTTTCTTTGAATTTATATATAGGGACATTCCATTGGGGTGTCCCTTTTTTTGTTGATAAAGCTGTTCCTAGAAACTCTATGTTCTGATGTTAGTGAAATTCATGTTATAAGTAAATTACATCATGGAAGCGATATCGAGTTTTATTGAGTATTTAAGATTTGAGAAGCGATATTCTAAGCATTCTTTAATAGCATATGAAATTGATCTAAAGCAATGGGTGAGTTATTTAAATTCCTCATATGAAGTAACTCAATTAGAGCAAGTTCAAGTTCCGTTTATACGATCTTGGTTGGTTAGTATGATGGAAAATGGGTTGAGTGCTCGGAGTATAAATCGAAAGATAACAGCCTTAAAATCATTTTATAAGTATGCGCTTCGTTCGGGATGGGTACAAATAAACCCAATGGGTAAAATATCATCACCCAAAATCCCCAAACGACTACCTGTATATGTTGAGGCAGATAAGTTGGATTTATTATTAGATCAAACTGAATTTTCAGATGATTTTGAAGGAATAAGGAATCATTTGATACTTGAAATGTTTTATGGAACAGGGATGCGATTATCGGAGTTGATAGAATTGGAATTAAGAGATGTAGATACTCGAAATTTGCAATTGAAAGTTACTGGTAAACGAAATAAACAACGGATACTTCCATTATTTCCATCCTTAGCACATCAGATAAATAAGTATTTGGAGATGAGAAATGCCTTAACATCTTCTACTTCTCATTTCTTCATCACACCAGATGGGAAATCACTTTATCCAATTTTAGTTTATCGATTAGTAAATAAGTATTTGACTAAAGTTAGCACACAAAAGAAGCGAAGTCCACACGTGCTTCGCCACTCATTTGCAACTGAAATGTTGAATAAAGGAGCGGACTTAAATGCTATTAAAGAGATTTTAGGTCATGCTAATTTAAGCGCTACTCAAGTCTATACTCACAATACAATTGAAAAACTGAAAGTCGCTTATTTACAGGCACATCCACGCGCATAATACCAATATGTTAAACAATTGTTAACCCGCTATATCGGTTTGAATTTAAGTTAGATTCGAGCACATGTTTGGACTCGAATTAGACTACACTATTCTGCTCTTATTGTGCCTATTGTGTGCATGTGTATTTGAATTTATCAATGGTTTTCATGATACGGCAAATGCAGTAGCAACTGTTATATACACTAATTCCATGAAGCCGTTGGTTGCGGTTGTATGGTCTGGTGTTTTTAATTTTCTTGGCGTATTTTTAGGAGGAATTTCTGTAGCTGCGGGGATATTGAAATTGTTGCCACCCGAATCCTTAGTTGATCAAACTGTTGCCCATAATATTTCAATTGTATTAGCACTTTTAGTTTCTGCTATAATTTGGAATTTAGCTACTTGGAGATTAGGAATTCCATGTAGTTCCTCACATACACTTATTGGTTCGATACTAGGTGTGGGAATTGTGTTTTCACTTCTTAATGGAGACACTAGTTTGTCGGGAGTTAACTGGTCGAAAGCTAAAGAGACAGGGCTTTCATTATTGATTTCCCCATTAATGGGATTTGGGTTTACGATGGGATTAATGGCATTACTTAAGTATAAAGTCAAAACTCAGTCGATCTTTAAATCGCCCCAAGCTGATGAGGTTCCTAAGAGTTGGATTCGAGGTTTGTTAATTTTTACTTGTACAGGAGTTTCATTTGCACATGGTTCGAATGATGGGCAGAAAGGGGTAGGATTGATAATGTTGATCCTGATTAGTATTGCTCCTATGCATTTTGCTTTAGATCAAGATAAAAATCCATTTGAGATTCAAAAGCCTGCACAAACGGCTTTAAATGGGATGATAGAATTAGATGGTCAACTTAAAGATCCATTAGTTAAAGTTCAGGCAGAACGGATTAAAGCTGAGTTATTTGATATCAACCAAATTTTAGCAAAGAATTCAGCGACCCAAGTAGTTCCTGTTGAAGAGCGATTAAGTTTGAGAAAAGATATTTTGTTTGTTATAAGTAATTTCGAAAAGCTTAAAAAGGATGGAGGCTTTTCAAAAGCTGATAAGGCAACTGTAAAAGCAATTGATCATTCATTAGGTCAAATCAAACCATTAACATCCTATGCTCCTACATGGGTTATATTTATGGTAGCCTTGTCATTAGGTATTGGTACAATGGTAGGCTGGAAACGAATTGTGGTAACCATTGGTGAGAAAATCGGGAAAGAGCATTTAACCTATGCACAAGGAGCTTCTGCCGAATTAGTAGCAGCTGGAACAATTGGACTTGCAACAATTACAGGATTGCCTGTTAGCACCACCCAGGTTTTATCGTCAGGTGTTGCGGGTAGTATGGTTGCATCAAACGGATTGAGTAATTTGCAATCAGGAACAATTAAAAACATCGCAATAGCCTGGTTATTAACTCTTCCTATTACGATGATATTATCGGGCTTATTATTTCTGCTATTCAGGCAGTTGTTTTAGTTCTCATTTTCCGACTTGTATTTTATATGCAAGCAACTATTGACAGGATAATGATCGGATAGTTTCTTATGTATTACTTTGAAATACATTGATTCAAAGACATCTGGAGAGTATAGGATATAATCAATTCTAAGGAAAGGAATCATTCCAATATAAGTAGTCCCGATTCCTGAGCCAGAAGTTCTAAAAGCATCACTTAGATTTTTAGAAATCTGGTGATAAGCATAAGAGTTTGGTGTATCATTAAAATCACCGCATACAATTACCGGGTGAGGACAATTGGCGATATGTTCGCTAATAATATCTGTTTGACGCGCTCTTCTAATAAATGCCCTTCGCATCCGATGAATAATTTTTTGCGGTCCATCTAAATTGGTATTGTCTTCATTGCCTGTAATTGTTTTAAGAGCTTTATAGTCTTCACCTCTAAATCGAATCGATTCTAAATGAAGATTGTACACACGAAATGTATCTCCATATGCAATAATATCGGAGTAAATGGAAATATTATCTGTACTATCCTTGAATTCGATTAGTCCCTTTTTTAAAATTGGATATCGACTAAATGTGGCAATTCCCCAGTGATTAACTTTCTTGACAGTAGCAGTATGTTCTATTTGAACATATGTTGCTGGTTGAATTTGTAAGAGTGTATCGAGTGTGTTAAAATTACCTGTGTCTTCATAAAAAAACTCTTGAAAGCAAAGAATATCAGCCTGTTGTTTGCTGATTAATTCCATGATTTTATTTCTAGTGTTTTTATTTTCGGACCAATTATACAAATCAAAAAGTCGAACATTATAAGAGAGGACTCGAATGGTTGAATCCATTGCGTTAAACGTATCGATTTGGGATTGTTCAGGTACATTTCTCCACTGATACAAATCGCTTATTTTAGAAATACCAAGTAGTATCATTAGCGCAGAGAAAAGCCCTCGTTTCCAATTCACAACGAGCCAAAACGCTAAGAATAGAATATTGGTTACAAGTAGGATTGGATAAGCTAATCCAATAAACGCGAACATCCAGAAGAACTCTGGGCTAATAAAAAGTGCTAAGTATGACAGTCCCAATCCGGCGACAGCCAGAATATTGAGAATGAAAATGATTTTTAAGAGGAATTCTTTCTTTAACACAGCCTTGGAATCCGTAAAATTAAGCAATCCCAACAAAGATTTAGAAATTCCTTTATTCTATAATCATCTCTTACATTTGTGCAGTGAGGTATTTGTCCCTAGTTATTTTATTTTTATTGAAATCTGTATTGTTATTTGGACAAACAGATACTATTCTCCATTCCATTTATTTGATTGGTGATACAGGAAAAGACACAATTCCATCAGAGGCACTTCAACTATTAGCATTTGAGTCTTTTGATGATTCATCGAGTACCTTATTGTTTTTAGGAGACAATTGCTATCCACAAGGATTGAATCCTCACTATTCACGAAATAAAACGAATAGGGCAATAAGAATTTTAGAATCTCAATATGAAGTTCTTGTTGGCTATAGAGGAAATTTAAAGATAATTCCAGGTAATCACGATTGGAGTTCAGGAAAGCGTTCGGGAAAGCGTGCTGTGGAAGCGCAAGGTATGTTAGCTGATACTTGGTTTAAAAAGAATTCAATTGTTAAGAATAGAAATAAGGGTGTTTTTTCTCCACGAAATGGAATGCCTGGTCCAGAACTCTTTTCGGTGAATGAACATCTGAATATTTTGGTTTTAGATTCTCAATGGTGGTTGCATTCTGGTTTGTTAAAACCCAAGGGGAGGTTTGATGGGATGAATTACCGTAAAACCCGATTGGCTAGTTTAAAGCGATTAGATAGTTTATTGGCTTCAAATATTGGGAAAGGTGATATGAACATAATTGCTGCACATCACCCACTATTTACCAATGGGAAACACGTTCATATCAATGAACCCATGCGCTCACTTGTGAATTTTACCCCTCTTAAAATTCTTGGAATACTGGGGTTAGACAGGTATTTCAATCAGGATTTAGCTCAGCCAAGATATAAGCGATATCGCAGGTCGATGTTGAAAGTAATGGCAAAATACCCCAATACTATTTTTGTTTCTGGACACGAACATGCAATGGAATATTTTGAAAAGGATAGCTTGCATTTTATTGTAAGTGGCTCAGGGTCAAAATTGACTGACCTAAACCGTTATCGCTATCCAGCTCATTTTATGGATGATTTACAAAATGGTTTTTTCAGAATCACAATTCATGCTTCAGGTAATGTTCAATTACATGCATATGGTGTAAAAGATCGAGGTGAATATTGGAAAACACTATTATTTAAGTTGCCTGCATTAGACTGAATTGTACATTTACAACCAACCAAAATATTGCGCAGGAAATGTGGGATTTAGTGCAACAATTTTTTGCTTTTTTTCAGCCTAAAAATATTATTGAATATGGCGGATTAATATTTCTGCTCTCGGTGGTTTTTATCGAGAACGGATTGTTTTTTGGTTTTTTTCTTCCTGGTGATTCATTAATGTTTACAGCAGGTTTGCTTTGTGCAACAGGTGTTTTAAATCATTCTTTTGAATTAGTAATAACGAGTGTTTTTTTAACCGCAGTTTTAGGAAGTACATTCGGATATTATTTCGGATATAAAACTGGAGATGCACTTTATACTAGGCGTGATACATTCTTTTTTCGAAAAAGTCATTTAAGAACAGCTGAAGAATTTTATACGAAATATGGTTCTCGGACTTTGATAATTGGTCGTTTTTTACCTGTAATCAGGACGTTTGCTCCCATTGTCGCTGGATTTATAAAAATGCCATTTGCTCGGTTTTTATTTGCGAATATTTTAGGAGCTGCCGCATGGGTTGGTTCATTAGTATCTGCGGGTTATTTTCTAGGTTCTGTATGGCCTGAGGCAGAGCAATATTTGGCTTATATTATTTTATTTTTAATTGTCATAACCGCTATTCCAGTACTAACGACATTTCTTAGAGCTAGGAATAGAAATAGAACACAAAACAAGGAATTGTAATTAGCTTTATTAATTGCAGATTAAAACAAGTTGTTGATACACAATTCGAATCAACACTCTTACGTTCATAAGTTCAAGTTCTACTAACCCCTCTCCGCATCGCATCAATCTACTTTTACATCCTGAAGGAGTGTATCCATGCGACAACTAGTAGTATATCTGCTTTTATTATTGCCAGGTTTGTTGATGTCTCAACAATCATCCATTTATCGGGATAAAGATTCTGATTTACGGCAAGGTTTTGAATTATTTGATAAAGAAAAATATGGCGACGCACAGCGATATTTTAATCAAATAGCTGAATCCTATCCTGATCCTCATACCGAGATTCGTAAGCAGGCTGAGTATTACGGTGCTTTGTGTGCTGTTGAATTGTTTAATCCAGATGCTGAGGTATTGTTGACTCAATTCATTTATCGTCATCCCGAAAGTCCATTAGTTAAACAAGCTTGGTTTCAACTTGGTAAATTCTTTTTTCGGGATAAGAAATACAAAAAGGCTGATGAATGGTTACGTCAGGTTGAACCAGATTTATTATCGGAAGAAGAACAAGAAGAGTATTATTTCAAAAGTGGATACACCCATTTCAAGCTAGATCATTTTGATCAGGCATTGAAAGACTTTGCGGTAATTAAGGGCGGAGAATCGGCATATAGTACTACAGCGACTTATTATTATGCTCATATTCAGTATCAGAATTCGAATTATGAAGCTGCTCTTGAAGATTTCTTGAAGCTTAAGGAGGATGATGTTTTTGGGCCAATTGTTCCCTTTTATATTTCTCAGATTTATTATTTGCAAAAACGATTTGATCAGGTAATTCTATACGCTCAGCCTATTTTAGATTCCACCAAAAGCAAGCGTGGGCCTGAGATTGCTCGATTAATTGGAGAGTCGTATTATAACACCAATCGGTATAAAGAAGCTATTCCTTATTTGGAGCAGTATAAATCTAAAGCAGGTGTTAGCAGGACACGCGAAGATGATTATCAATTAGGATTCTGCTATTTCAAGATTGGTAATAATGAAAAAGCGATTGAGGCTTTTCAATCGGCAGTTGGAGATCAAGATGCACTTGGTCAGAATGCTTGGTATCACTTGGGTTGGTGTCAATTGCAAAATGGGAATAAGAAATTTGCAAGAAGTGCCTGGCAACAAGCTGCCAAAACCGATTTTGATACTTTGATAAAAGAGCAAGCCTTATTTGATTACGCTAAGCTTGCGTATGAGTTGGGTTATGATCCATACGATGAAGCTGTTCGAGCTTTGCAAGATTATATCAATGCATATCCGAATAGTACCCGAATGGATGATGCGTATTCGTTTTTGGTAAATATCTATGCAACCACACATAACTATCGAACTGCATTATTATCGCTAGAACGTATCAAACGGGTATCTGAACCTTTGAAGGCAGCCTATCAACGAGTAGCATTTTTTAGAGCAATTGAGTTATTGAACGATAAAGATTATGCTGAATCCATCAAGCATTTTGATTTATCATTAAAGTATCCTCAGAACAAAGAAATGGTTGCAAATGCCAATTATTGGAAGGCTGATGCATATTATCGTAAAGGTGATTACACCGAATCTACCAAAGGTTATGAAGCATTTATTTATAGTTTAAATGCATTCAACCTAAAGCAATTTAATCGGGCGAATTATAATTTAGGATATTCCTACTACAAGCAACATAATTATTCGGCCGCCAGTACTTGGTTTAGGAAGTTTGTGGCTATGACGCCGATGACAGACTCCAAACTTTATAACGATGCATATTTGCGTATTGGCGACTGCTTTTTCGTAAGTAAAAATTATGCTGGAGCAGTTGAATACTATGATAAAGCTCTGACAATAGGAAGTTCGGATGTTGATTATGCTTTGTTCCAAAAAGGAATGTCTTTATATGTGCAAGGTAAATTGGAAGCACAGATTCAGACTTTACAGAAATTGATTTCGGAGCATGGGAATTCTCGATTTGCTGATGATGCTAAATATGAAACTGCGAATAGTTATTTCTTGTTAGGTCGCAACGAAGAAGCATATGCGATGTATAATGGAATTTTGCTCAATCACTCCGATAGTCCATTAGCACCATCGTCAAAAGTTCAGATGGGATTGATACGCTATAATCAGAATCGTGATGATGAGGCGCTGAAAATATATACCGAGGTGTTGGATCAATATCCTGGAACTGAAGAAGCAAAAGAAGCACAGATTGGTATTAAGAATATCTATGTGGAGAAAGGAACAGTGAGCGAGTACCAACAATTGGCTCAGGATCGAGGATTGGAAACGATGTCGCGAACTGAGTTTGATTCAACCGCATGGGAAGCTGCAGAAAGATCTTATCAAAAAGGCGATTGTGATTTAGCAATGGGGCAAATGAGTTCTTATCTGAGAGATTTCCCTGAAGGATTATTCTCTTTACAAGCTTTAGGATATAAGGCCGATTGTGAGATGAAAGCCCGCAAAGTTGATGAAGCTGCCTTGACGTATGGTCAAATCTTGCTGAGACCTAAGAACAAGTATACGGCAGAAGCCCATTTGATTTTAGGGATTTACGAACGACAAAAGGACAACTTCCCTAAAGCAATTGAGCATTTTAAGGAATTAGAGAAAATGCCTGATAATTCAGATCAGCTGTTACAGGCAAGAAGTAATGTAATGCGCTTATCTGCTCGATTAGGAAATACAGCTGAATCGGAAGAGTATGCTAAAAAAGTACTCGAAACGGAGAAGGTAGATGAGGATATGAAAAATGAGGCAAAACTCATTTTGGCTCGCGCTGAATTAAAATCAGAAAATTGGGATGCTGCTTTGAGTGATTTCCAGAAACTGAGAAAAGTAAATAGTGAGATTGGAGCAGAAGCTCGTTATTCAATTGCACTAATCTATTTCAATAAAGGTGATTACAAGCACTGTGAAAAATCGGTTTTTGACTTAGTTGATGAAATGCCTTCGTATGATGATTGGTTAGCGAAAGGATTTATTTTATTGGCAGACAATTATTTGAAACTCGGCAATGTTTTCCAAGCTAAGCGGACTTTGCAGAGCGTTATAGATAATCATGAAGGTCAAGAATTACGTGACTTGGCACAACACAAATTAGATGAGATTATAAGTTCTGAAAATTCTGGAAACTCGAACGAAAAGCAAGTAGATCCAGATATTGAATTCAAGAACAACTCAAATGATAATGGCTTGTTTGATGAGCAGAAAGCACCAGTAGAAGGGCAAGAACCTAAGAAAGGAGATGATCATGAATAAGTTTTTGTTAATACTCGTATTGCTTCTGCCAGTGGTTGGATTTTCTCAACCGGGAAAAAGTAACAATGATGTTGTTGTTACAGGTGGATATACTCCCAAATTGATAGATGCCAATAAGATTAATGAACAGCCAGCAATCGCTGATACCGGAATCGTTCGTTTTCCTATCCAATATGAATTGAATAGTAGACGCGTGAATACCGTTTATGAAATTGATCCTATTAAAGCAGCAAATGTCAAAGGTGAACCGCTTTCAAAATTATATCGCGGTTATGTGAAAGGTGGATTTGGTAGCTACTCGATGCCTTACGGAGAGATTTTTTATCACAATTTAAGATCGAAGAAAAGCTCGGCTGGTGTTCATTACAAGCATCTTTCATCATCTGGACAAATTAGCAATGTTGGTTATTCCGGATTTAGTTCCAATGAACTGAATCTTTTTGGTAAATCTTTTATCAAGAAATCGACCTTATCGGGTGGTTTGGATTACCGTCGAAATGTGGTCCATTATTATGGTTTTGACAAAGCTGTTGCCTATAATCAAGATTCAACAGACAATCCATATTGGGGTTATAATTTGGATAAAGACAGTATTCGCCAGCGCTATCAATTGGTTGCAGTAAATGCATCTTTTAGTGATAATTATCCTGTGGATAGCCATGCTACAAAGTATAAGGTTGACTTGAATTATTACAACTATGCTGATCATTACAAAGCCCAAGAAAACGCTTTCAAAGCTGCTGGTGATGTATCATTCTATTACAAAACATACGACTTGAATATTAAATCAGGATTGGATGTTTATAAGAATCAAAATGCAGCTTGGACAGATAACATGACCATTTTTCAGTTGCGTCCACAAATCACATTTAGTCAACCTAAATGGCGCTTGAAAGCTGCAATAAACATGTATGCTACTTCCGATTCTTCCAATGGATTTAAGTTAGCTCCAGAGGTTGATTTCGATTTGCATTTATATGAGAACATCATCATTCTAAATGCAGGTACTGATAGTCGTTTGCAGCGTTATTCTTATCGTAGTTTAACTGAAAGGAATCCTTGGTTGATTTCGGATATTTTGCCATTAAATACTTGGAGTCCATTTAGATTATATGCCGGTTTGCGCGGTTCGATTAGTTCTAAAATGGCCTTCAATACTCGTGTTTCATACACACCGAGCATCGACAATCAATTCTTCTTTGTGAATGATACGAGCGCAGGGAATTTGAATAAGCTAACATATGTCACTGATAATGCTAGTTTACTAGAAGTGAATGGTGAAATCACTTGGCAAATGCATGAAAAAATTCGAATTATTGCTAAAGCTGATTTCCTAGGCTATACGCCAGATAAGGAATTGAAAGCATGGCATGTTCCAACTTTACGTATGTCGTATGGTGGGAAGTACAATTTGAAAGATAAAATCTGGATAAATGCAGCTGTATTGACTTATAATAAGCAGTACTACCGTGATTTTATAGTAGATGATAATACGGGAGAGATCAAAACTGTTGCAAAAGAGCTCAAAGGAATTGTTGATGTGAATTTAGGAGCTGAATATCGCTACACGAAGCTTTTAGGAATGTTTGTTCAATTGAATAACATTATAAACGTTCGATATGAGCGATACAAAAACTATCCTATGCAGCGCTTCAATGTGATGGCTGGAGTTAGCTATATCTTTTGATTAGAACGGACTTTTGAAACGAGTGTCGTTGATGAAAGTGCTATCGGTCATTGATCTAAGGAATGCCAGCAAATCGGCTTTTTCCTGAGAAGTTAGATTGAGACCAGTACCAACGTGTTTCATAAGTGGATCAACAGTAGAGGATGCTTTTCCGCCAGTATTGTAATGATCGATAACCTGCTCGAGTGTTTGGAAACGACCATCGTGCATGTATGGAGCTGTAAGGGCAATGTTTCTAAGTGTTGGAGTTAGAAATTTGCCGTTATCATTGGGGTTTCCGGTGATAGCTCCACGTCCTAAATCGGTGAAGATCGAATCGAGTCCATTGTTGTGAAACTGATTGTCGGTAAGTAAACGACCTGCATCGATGCTATGGCAATGAAAGCAATCTCCTTTTTCGGTGTTGTAAATTACATATCCATTGAGTTCGGATGATGAAAGATTGGCTTCATTCCGAAGTCGACGATCCAATTTAGAGTTATAGGAAATCATAGTTCTCATGAATTGAGCAAGAGCTTTCACCACATGAGTAGAGTCAATAACATCCACATTAAAAGCTTTTTTGAATTCAGCTTTGTAGGATGTATTTGCATTTAAACGAGCAGCGGCTTCAGTCCAAGCCAAATGCATTTCGATTGGATTTTTAACTGGACCAAGAGCTTGATCTTCTAGAGTACCAGCTCTGCCATCCCAGAAATAATGGAGATTATATCCGAGATTGATAAGTGGTTGAGCATTACGAGTACCAACTGCACCCGTTATTCCTGTGCTAAATCGAGTGCCATTATCGGTAAACGAAAGTGCTTGATTATGACAAGTGGCGCACGATTGCGTATTGTTACCCGAAAGAAGTTTTTCGTAAAAAAGTTTTCTGCCCAAAGCAACACCTTCAACTGTGATAGGATTATCGGCAGGTATAGCCATTGCTGGAAATCCTGGAGGAGTTTCCAATGTATAAGGCGTTGTTTGATAAGGTGTTTCCGGCTCATCTTCATCTTTCTTACAAGAGGAAAATAATGTAGAACAAACACACAAAAGAATCAGCAAGCGCTTCATAATACTATTTACTCTTTGTAGAACTCTTTGTTTTGGATGAATTTAGTATCAGACAGACTTTTGAGAAATTCTACCAAATCATTTTTTTCCTGTTCATTCAATCCTAATGGTCGGATTAACGGGCTTTTGCCTGAAAAGTTTTTACCACCTGAATTATAATGTTCAATTACGTCGTTTAAGGTTTCAAAACTACCATCGTGCATATAAGGAGCAGTGTATTCAATATTCCTTAATGATGGCACTCTGAATTTTCCTTTATCGGCGAGTTGCAAAGTTATGCGTTGGCGGCCAGAATCGGGATACGTTTCGGAAATTCCATTGGAAAGGAATTCTGAATTCGTGAAATTAAATCCGGAGTGACATTGAAAACAATCCGTTTTACTGCTATTAAATAATTCCATTCCACGTTTAGCTGATTCACTTAAGGCTTTGGTTTCATTTGCAAAATGGAAGTGGTCGTATGGAGAATCGGCGCTAACTAAAATACGTTGGAAACAAGCTAATGCCTGCAGAAAATTATTGGTGTTTGCGGTATCGTTAAATGCTATTTTAAATAGCGTTCGATATTCAGCTGATTTATTCAAACTGCGAATAATTTCACCCACATTATTATTGAATTCTACATGCGAATCGATAGCGTTGAGTGGAACTAATTCGAGAATGGTAACGCCTCCATCACGGAAAAAACTCGAACTCCAAGCTAAATTGAATAAAGGTTGGGCATTCCGAAATCCAGGTAAATTTCCAACTCCTAGACTAACAGTTCGGGCATCACTAAATGCGAGACTTTGTTTGTGACACGAGTTGCAGGAAATACTTCCATCGCTGGATAGAATCGGATCGTAGAAGAGTTTCTTGCCAAGTTTGATCTTGGAATAGGTGAGTGGATTATGATCTGGGATATAAGGCTCAGAGAATCCAGTTGGAGTTTTAAACGGGTAAACATCTTTATCAGCAATAGCATCATCTTTAGCGCAAGAAACCAAGGCAATACAAATGATGGAATAAAGAGAAAACCGTAACATTATCTATTGTTTTCTGATTGCGTCACCTAAATTATTGATGACTTTTTGAGCCAAATCGAAGTGATCAGTTGTATGAGTAAAGTAATCTTGAACCATATTAATTGTGTCGGTTGATGTTTTGAATACATCATTGACTTCCAATTTTAGATTAATGTTAGTTTTTTGACCTTTCACAACAACTGCATTAATATTGGAAATACTGTGCGTTGCATATAGTGTGTCTTTTCCAGAATGGTAGAAGTAAGAGTAAATGGGATCTTGATTTTGTGCAGCACTGGTATCGATTCGGCCTTCGAGTTTTGAGAAAATATACCCGCTAGCCCAAGTCCAATACATACCAGAATAAACGCTTAGTGGATGATCCATTGGATAAGCTGCTGGATTAAAATCAGGATCGGCAGTACCATTAAGAGATTGTTTAACACCCAATCCAAAATTTAATTGGTCAATTGTTCCTGGTGTTGTTTCGATAGTTATGGTTTTGTCAGAAAGGGAAAAATCAACTAAAGCGATGTCTTTAGAGCCTAGGACCGTTGATCCGTTTTGTAGTTGTATATCAGACAAGAAAAATTTAAATGTCTCATAACGCATACGTTTACCATTAGGACCAATAAAATTTTGATTTACAGAAAAAGCTTCGCCATTCATTGTTGGAATAAACCGAATCTCAACGGTACCCGTAGTTTTTTCAGGTGTTTCAGAAACAACTGATTCATCTTTTTCGCATGAAATGAGAAAGATTGAAAGGACGAAGAGCGGAAGAAACAGTGTTTTTTTCATGATACTATTGAACTGAAGTAATTCCTGAAATGATGTTATTACGAACTCTAGTCGATAATCCATAATTGACGGTTGATTGCGTGTTGAAATCTGTTTCGAGTGTTAATCCGTTAAATACATGTGCAGCATTAAATCGGAGTTTTATTTTATTGTCTCCGCAGGCTGAAACATGCAATGGGATTGTAAAAGAACGAAGGTTGTCTGGTTTAAAATTGCTATCTAAACCAATGTGATAGGAGAAATCATTACCCGGATTAGAAGAGTTGATTGTGGTAGTTGAGAATTTACCTTCAAAAATAGCGAAAATATAGCCTTGATTCCAGCTCCAATGCATGGATGGAACCTGAATTGCCAGTGGATTTCCGGCACTGAATAAAGTTGGATCACCATGATTTCGAAGCGAGTCGATACCAAAATCGAATTTTATTCCGGTGTAGCTTGATTGTTCGATTTTTCCCAGATTCGTTTGCAAAGATGTTGGCGTAATGAGTGCCACATCATTGGACAAATTAATTTGATTGCTGTCTTTTAATAAATGAATTCCAGAAAGGTAAAACTGTGCTGTTTCGAATTTAACATGATGTCCATCGCTGAGTAAATAATCTGTTTGAAGCTCAAAAGGCAAGCTATCAACATACATGGAAAAACTCAGGAATGCTTCTTTGGGCGATGCACTCAAGCAAGGATCAACCTCAAAAACGGGTTCATCTTTTTTGCAGCCTGAATTCATGCTTAGGCAGACAAGTATGCAAACAGATAATAAAGTAAACTTCATTTATTAGTTGTATTTGATTCCCAAACGGGTGTAAATAATGTGTAAAAGCCAAACGGGGCCAATGAGAAGAAATTGAATGTCTTTTAAGAAAGATGGTTTTTTACCTTCAACAGAATGCCCGTAAAACTGCCCAATCCATGCAAGGACAAATAGGATAAGTCCAATTCCCCAAAGCGGGTAATTAGTAGAAAGTGCTATGGCTTGTGCAATAAATCCAGCAAGTGCGAATAATAAGGCCATGCCAATAGCCAAGGTTGGCGATAATAGAGCGTAATAGATTACAGCAAGTATCATTACCAGATAGGCATAGTTTAAACCAGTTTTCAAAATCCAATCGGGCACAGGTATACTCCAGAGCATGAGGACGATACTAAACACAATGGAAGGAACACAAATCCAGTGTATTGTTTTATTTAACGGATTCTGATGGCTTTCGCTGTATTCATCCAGCCAGTTTTGGATCGTTCGCATCTTTTGAATCGGTTTAATGTGCAAGTTATTAAAAAGCTAAACGGGCTGAGAATTAATCTTGGAAGGCAATCAAGCATTTTGCTTTGCTGAAAAAATCCTTAGTTTTGACACCTCATTTTTCGGGTTGTGGCTCAGTTTAGTTATTAAATCTACTGTGTCAGAAGGTTAAATCCTACCATCCCAACAGGAAAGTGAAACCGAATTAGATCGGAAATAAAATTTCAACATGGGAAGAGCATTTGAATTTCGTCGTGCGCGCAAAGAGAAGCGCTGGAGCAAAATGGCTAAGGATTTTGTCAAGATGGGCAAGCAATTGTCGATGGCAGTAAAACAGGGTGGACCTGATCCGGAGACCAATCCAACACTTCGCGTAGTGATTCAAAATTGCAAGGCTCTGAATATGCCTAAGGACAATATTGAGTCTGCTATCAAACGAGCTTCTGCGAAAGATGCGAAAGACTTGGATGAATTAGTATATGAAGGATACGGTCCTTATGGAGTTGCTGTATTAGTTGAAACTGCTACAGACAATCCTACCCGAACTGTTGCGAATGTGCGTATGTATTTTGCACGTGCTGAAGGTGCTTTAGGAAAAACTGGATCATTCGATTTTATTTTTGATCGCAAAGCCGTTTTCACTTTAGGAATGGAAGGACTTGATTTGGAGGAAATGGAACTCGAGCTAATTGATTTTGGTTTAGAAGAAATTTTCGAAGAGGACGGGAAAGCATTCATCTATACATCTTTCAAAGATTTTGGAGGAATGCAACAAGAGCTGGAACGACGAAAACTCAATATTATCAGTTCTGAATTGATTCGTTTACCGAGTACAACCGTTGAATTAACTCCTGATCAAGAAGAGGAGATTAATACCATGGTGGAGAAAATGGAAGACGATGACGATGTGCTTCATGTGTTCACCAACATGAAATAAGCTTATCGGCTAATTACTACTTTACTTCGGAAGTCTTTGCCATTACTGTCTTTTAGGCAGATAAAGTAAACGCCGGATTCTTGTGTTTCAATTGAAATAACAGAATTGTTTTGACCGATTAATTCTTGGTGAATTCTCCTGCCTGTTACATCGTATAGCTCGATTGTAGCTGGAAATTTCGCCTTGCTCGCTTGGATTGAAAACTCATTTCTAGTTGGATTCGGAAAAACAGCGAAATATTCTGTTTTACTCGCATTTACTTCTGGAAGCGATTGAGGAAATGTTCCCTGAAGAAAATTCAATCCACCCCGTTTATTTCCTAAAACCATTTCGGGGAACCCATCTGTGTTGAGATCCGACAATGTTAGTGCTGTCCACGATCCAACATCTAATCGAGCTAAATTAGAATCGAGAATTTCGAAAGGAGCGGTATAGTCAGATTCATTCATTCGCCAGATGAAAAGTCTACCCGATTCGCAACCACTAAATACGAAACTTCCTTGGCCATTCTTGAAAAAAGCAGGTGAACTATAGCCGTAGTTACTTTGTCCTTCTTCAATCGTTTCCACGGCTCCTAAATCTGAAATAACAGTAGAGCTAAAGTTGGCAGAATTTGTCGTACCGTTATTTAA